>Ga0307379_10013383_pt1 | contig 10630 bp, 8 predicted proteins | sample UN2MG_FD_202237 | JGI IMG/M metagenome (GOLD analysis project Ga0307379, IMG submission 202237) | Soil microbial communities from Risofladan, Vaasa, Finland - UN-2 | ecosystem: Environmental > Terrestrial > Soil > Coastal area > Acid sulfate soil | place: Finland: Risofladan, Vaasa | collected... | reverse complement strand
ATCAGCAGCACGGTGATGAGCAACAGCCCGCTGTCGGGCGAGCGCAGCAGCAAAAGGCCGATCAAAATGGCGAGTACGGCGGAGATCGCCTGCAGCCAGAAATGCGGCACGTGGCGTGCGCCGATCAGGCCGATGCCCTGGAGCAGCCCGCTCACGATTAGGATCCAGGCGAGCAGAAAGACGATAGCGACCGAGGCGATGAACGGGTAGACCAGGGCCAGAAGGCCTGCCGCCACCAGCAAGACTCCCTGGACCAGGTACCAGAAGGAATAGCGCTTCACCGTCTCGCGCATGGCTTGACGCAGCACCGCGGCAGCTTCATCCAGGGAAATGGCCATGGGTCTCGCCCTCCTCTAAAGGTTTGCGGCCGAATCAGTATGATGGCCGCGCAAAGCATACTCCAAAGCCGGGGGGCGAATGGACCAAGACCAGTTGAGACGCGGCCACCTCGCCTCGGCGATCCGAAAAGCCACCTACCGGCTGATCCCGTTTCTCTGCCTCGCCTATACGGTCAACTTCCTCGACCGGGTGAATGTCGGCTTCGCCGCGCTGCACATGAACACCGACCTCGGCTTCTCGCCGTCGGTCTACGGCTTCGGCGCCGGCATCTTCTTCCTCGGCTATATCGCCTTCGAGGTCCCGAGCAATCTCGCCCTGCATCGCTTCGGGGCGCGCATCTGGATCGCGCGCATCATGATCTCCTGGGGGCTCGTCGCCTGCGCCATGGCGCTAGTGCACAGCGAGACGAGCTTCTACGTGATGCGCTTTCTGCTCGGCGTCGCCGAGGCCGGCTTCTTTCCCGGGATCATCCTCTATCTGACCTATTGGTTCCCCGCGGCCGAGCGCGCGCGCCTCGTCGCCGTGTTCATGGCGTCGGTGCCGCTCGCCACCGTGTTCGGCGGCCCGGTGTCAGGCGCGCTGCTTCAGATGCACGGCTTCCTCGGACTTTCCGGCTGGCACTGGCTGTTCCTCATCGAAGGCGTGCCCGCAATCGTGCTCGGCGTGTTCGCGCTCAAGGTGCTCACCGACAAGCCGGCCGAGGCGACGTGGCTCACGCCGGACGAGCGGCGCGCGCTCACCGAGTGCATCGCTGCGGAAGATGCCGTCGCCAAGGAGGTCGGCTACAGCGACATCGGCACGGCGCTGACGCGCCCGCGCGTTTTAGCGCTCGGGCTATTGTGGTTCCTCATCGTCATCGGGCTGTACGGCATGGGCTTCTGGCTGCCGCAAGTCATCCAAAGCTACGGTCTCGACGATCTGAGCATCGGGTTCATCACGGCGATCCCTTACGTGTTCGCCGCCGTCGGGATGGTGCTGTGGGGGCGGCGCTCGGACCGCATGGGCGAGCGGCGCTGGCATATCGCGCTGCCGCTTCTGGTCGCGGCGTGCGCCTTCGCGGCGTCGGCTTATACAGGCCCGCTCATTCCGACGATGATCGCGCTGACCATCGCCATGGTCGGCTTCTACGCCACGCTCGGCCCTTTCTGGTCGCTGCCGACGGCATTCCTCGCCGGAACAGGTGCTGCGGCGGGCCTCGCGCTCATCAACTCGATCGGCAATATCGCGGGCTTCGCCGGCGCGTACATTGTCGGCATCTTGAGAGAAGCAACCGGTAGCTTTTCAGCGGCGCTGCTGTTCCTCGCGGCGGCGCTCGCGCTCGGCGGCCTCATGGCGCTGTGTTTCCGGGAGCCATCAAAGTCCGGCCGAACGGCTTGAGCGAAAACTAAGCCGGCGCGGTCTGAGGCTTCCGGCCTTTTGGTTTCGGTGGCGGGGTGACGGCGGGCACGCGCTTCGGTTTGGGGGCGTCTTCGTCGGACTTATCAGGCGTTTTCATCTCGAGTTTGCCGGTTGCGGCCTTCACGCAGACCTCGACGGCCTCGTCGAGCGTCGTGACATAGGCATCGGCGTGAGCGGACTCCAGAAAGCTTTCGACCTGCCTGGCCTCCTCTCCCTGGCTCCAATAGGCGACGACGATGACCACGCCCTCGGGCAGAATGCGGCGCAGCCGGCGCACGAGATAGCGGATCTGCGCCGGGCCGCTGCCGAGGTCGAGATAGGACAAGCAGATCAGCCGCGCCTGGGTGTTCGACAGCGCCGTGATGTGGCCGGGGGAAATGGTCGCCGGCGGCAAGGCCTCGGCGCCTAGCCCACGCTTAGCGACCACAGCGGCGAGCATGGCGCCGGCCGCCTCGTCCAGCAGCGAGCGTCCGCCGACGACGAGCACCGGTGTGTCGGCCTCCCAACCCGGCTCCATGTCACGCGGGTCGACGAGGTGCTCGTCCTCTTCCTTCTCCGCGTGCGCTTCCAACGAAGCGAGCCCTTCAGGGTGGCCCTCATCGTTGTTCTTGTCTTTGTCCGGCTTGTGCCGGAAGCGCTCGAACCAGCGGCGCGGCTCGAAGTCGGCGAGGTTCTCCAGCATTTCGTTCACGGTCTCGGCGATGCGCACCGATTGCTCCGGGTTGAGCGCGCCCCGCTCGGCGTCCTGCTGGGCTAGCTTCAAGCCGCCGAGCGCGACCCCGCTGAGATAGGACACGAGGCTCTGATCTTTGAGGCAGAGCTCGGCCTGGTAGGTGGCCTCGGCCGCGTCGCCGGTCAGCGCGCGCTGATAGAAGCTCTCTAGCGGCGACAACGCCGGCCGGTCGCTGAGCAGCACCTCAAAAAAGCGCAAGCCCTCTACGTGACGGCCGAGCACGGCGAGGCAGACGGTTATGGGCGTCGCGATAAGCAGTCCGAGCGGCCCCCAAAGCCAAGTCCAGATGATGGTGGAGCCGATCACGGCGATGGGCGTGACGCCCGTCCCGCGGCCGAACACTTGAGGCTCGACCACTTGGCCCATGGTCAGTTCGCCAATGACGAAAAGCCCGACCACCATCAGCACCATGGTCCAGCCGGGATCGATGGCCGCGGCGATCAGCGCCGGCACGGCGGCGGCAATATAAGAGCCGACATAGGGGACGAAGCGCATGAGCATGGCGAGAAGGCCCCAAGCGATGGGGCTCGGCATGCCGATGGCCCATAGGGCGAGCCCGATAAAGACGCCATAGGCCGCGTTAATCAGCACCTGACTCAAGAAGTAGCGGCTGAGTCGTGTCGCCGCATCGCTCATGGTTGATGTGGCGCGCTGAAGGTCCGAGCCGCCAAACAGCCTGATCAGGCGGTCGCGCAGGTCCTCGCGCTGAAGCAGGATGAACACGACGAACAGGAGCACGATGCCGGCGGTGATGAGCGGCGGCAGGAGCGTGCCGGCGATGGAACGGTAAAGCGCGATCCCGGTTGGCGCAGGCTCCTTGATCTCGACGGGGATCGGCTCTCGCTCTGGGCGGACCGCCGGCTCGCCGACCTTCGGCTCCGGCGCGGCTTCGGGCGAGGGTTGATCGAGTTCCGCTTGGAGATCGGACAGCACGTCGCCGGCCTTCTCCAATACGGTCGACTCGGAGGTGCTCTCGCGAAACGCGGCGATCTTCTGCGATAGCGTGTGGCGGTAACTCGGTAGGTCGGCGGCGAGCTTGGTCGCCTCACGCGAGACGAGCCAGCCGAGCCCGGCGATGATGCCAAAGGCCATGATCACAACGACCGCGACGGCGACCACGCGCGGAACCTTGATGCGCCGGAGCACGAGGAGCGGCGGCGTCAATACGAAGCTCAGGAGAACGGCGATGGCGAGCGGCAGCAACACCTCGCGCCCGAAATAAAGCGCACCAATAACGATGGTGGCGATGAGCAGCCCTTGCAGGGTGGCAGCGCGGCTGTCGGTGGTGGACTGAGTTATGGGCAAAAGAGAACGGGGCGGCATGACGGTCTCCGGCTTTACGGTCCCGGCACGCCAAGTCGCCCGTGGCTCCGATCGAGGGCCCGGCCGGCGCTTGGCTCTAGAGTCACTCCAGGGAGAAGCTATTCGACGCCGAATGCAACAACAACCTTCGAAAAGCCCAAACGGTTCCGAATTCACACCGACTTTCAGACCGTTCAGGCAGTGCTGAATGCTATGCGAACTCCTCGGCTTCCGAGACGTTGTTCTCCTTCACCCTGTCAACGAACACGGAGAAGAAGAATGACAAAGAGTTTGTTTTTGAGTGCAGCATTGACCGCGGGCATGATGCTCGGAGTTCCAACGACGTCAGCTCATGCCGCGCCGGCAGTGGTTCCGGCTGCGCCGATCACCGCGCATGATGCATTCGTACAGAACGCTGCCTGGAGTTGCGGCCCGCGCCGCTGCGCGTGGGTGCCGGGTTACCGCGGTCCCGTGCCCGGCTATGCGATGCGCTGGGGTCCGCCCAGCTATCCGAACTGCTACTGGAAGCGCGGCATCCTCGGCAATTGGAAGCACAAATGTGACGACTAGGGAGGACACCTCCTCCCGCCCAAGTAGACGCCAGCGGGCTCAACGAGGCCCGCTGGCTTTTTCATGGGAGCCGGCTAGCCGTCTTCGTCGCCGCGCACCATCGGCTTGAAGATCAGGCCTGTCTCGAGCGTGTCGGCGTTGCAGAGATACTGGAACGATGTCTTCCGCTTGCGACCGAAGGCGTCCATGTATTCCGCAAAGCCCCAGACCAGGATCGTGGCATCGCCTTTCATGACGCGGTCGGCAAGACTCGGCGTCGAATCGCATTGCACGATTTCGGTCGCCGTCGCGTCACGCCCTAGCCTGGGACGCGGTGCATCCAGCAATGACCGATCGGGCAGCGGCATGACCGGCAGCAAATCCTCGTCGGACACATCGCGGATACCAACTTGCGCCGCGCTCTTGATCTTGAAGGCGGGTGTTTGGCCGGTGTTGCGGAAGGTGACCTTCACCTTGACGGTACCTTCGGACTCCGCGGTCTCGATGAACTCGAGCTTGTCCACGTCAACATAGGCGCGCAACTCGTCCTCGCGGGCCGTATCGTTCGTCGGAGCGCTTGTGCCGCCGCGTGCGGCCCGGCGCGCAGCCAGCACCGCCATCAAGAGCGGCACGAACATCAACAGCAGAAGCAGCGTCGCAACCGCGCCGATCAGCATCAGCAGGCGCGTTAGCCCCAGATTGCGTTCCGCGGCTTGAGCCGTGCGCCATTGCTGGCAGAGATCGGCCTCGTAGGGGTGCTGATAATTCTCGCACGGCTTGGACACGTCCCAGGACGCAGGCGCGGCCTGTTCCGCCGCTTCGTCGGGGGCGGATTGCTCGCTGGCCGGCTCCTCGCTGGGCTCTTCCTCGGCCGGCGCTTGGTCCGTCGCGGCGTCCTCAGCCGGCGCTTCTTCTTCGGGAGCTTCTTCCGCCGTGACGTCTTCGTCTTCGATCTCGTCGGTCATCACGTCTTGCGCCGCGGCGAAGGGCGGCGCCCAGACGGCGGCGCTCAGCGGTACGACCAAGCAGCACGCAAGAAGACGCAGACACACGAATGAATGGATCAAAAAGTGATGAGACATAGCGATGCGCAGAAGATGATTTCCCCAGAGCGCCGATCCTATTGATGGAAACGCCGGTTGTCTCGCCTTCAACGCCGCTTAGCGCGAACTTCTCGCCGATCCGTCTCCAAATGAGACATTTTGGCGGCGCCCCAACGAAAAGCGGCCCCGGGAAGGCTCCCGAGGCCGCCCAATCGTCGTTCCTGACGAAGCGTCTACTCGCTTGACGCCTGCTTCATGCTCTTCACATCGGTGGAGACATTGGCGACCGGCTGGGTCGACTTCTCCATCTCGATGGTGCGGATCTCGCCCTTGGCGGCTTTGATGGCCTCTTTCAGGTCGACCACGCGGATGGACTGGTCCTGATGGGTACGGAAATACCAGCGCAGGTTCTGGAGGTCATTGACGCTGGTCCATTCGGTGATCTCGGGCTGCGCCCCACCGACGGAAGAGTTGATCACGGAGCCCTTCGGAATGTCGAACTGATTCAAGATGTGGAAGGCCGCGAACACGGCGTCATCCGCGTCGTCGTTCGGGACGGCGGCCTGGCTGAACATCGCGGCGCGGACGAAGCGCGAGGGCGGGGTGAAGTCGCCGGGCAGTCCCAGCATGCCGGTGCCCGAGCCTGTTGCGCTCAGCGTGATGGGGCCGAGCTTCTCGGTGGTGATGTCCTTGGGCGAGAGGTTCATATAGTTGTCGAGATTGGTCATGTGCCAGTCATAGGTCGGCGCGTTGGTCATGACGCCAAGTGGGGCATCGGTCACCTGCAGCTTGCCGTCTATCGGCTCGATGGCGATCGCCTTGCCGGACTTGTCCCTCACGAAGAAATGCACATCGGCGACGATGCCCTCGGCGCTGCCAAGGCCGGGAAGCCGCGTCGGCACCATGGCGACGTCCTGCACCGCCTTCTTCACCTCGTCGACCGTGGCGAAGTTGCCGAGCACCCACATGCCGAAGTCCTGCGGAGCCAACGCGCGCGCGGCATTCTCCTTGGTCGAAGGCGCGTATTGAGCGTAGCCCGGAAAATAGAACAGGCCGATGGACAGGCCCTGGTTGTTCAGCCCATCGACAATCATGACCTGGTTGACGGCGTTGGCGCCGACGATGTCGTAGCGGGTTTTGTAGGTGAGACCTTTGCCGCCGTCAGGCAACGTCCCGCTGAACGTCTTGCCCGCCGGAACGACGAGAACGTTGGACTGGAGCGGAAAGCCGAACTCGAGTGTACGGCCGCGGATGGCGGCGCCGTCCTGCGCGTTGAGGCTGATGCCGGTGCAGGCAAAGGCGGGCGTCGTGGCAATAGCGAGTGAAGCAGCGAGAGTGTAGATCGCAGCGCGGCGGATCATGGCGGAAGTCCTCCTCAAGAAAAGCTCCCGCACCCTACGCCGGCCCGCCTAAAGCGCTGTTAAGCCCGCACAACGCCTTGCCACAGCCTTAAGGACGGGTGGCCGAAGTCCCCCGATTTTGCGGTAAATGTTCCGCCTCAAACCGTGGCGTCGAACAGCGAGCCGATGAAATAGGTCGCCGCAGCCGCAGCCGCGCCGATGGCGAGCATCCGCGCCCCGCCGATAAGGGCGTTGCGGCCCGAAAACAGGCTCAAGGCCGCACCCACGCAGAACAAGGCCGTACCCGAGATGATCGAGGCGATCAAAATGCCGTGCTGCGAGAAGCCGAACACGTAAGGGATGAGAGGCAGGCTCGCGCCAACGCAAAAGGTGAGAAAGGAGGAGATGGCCGCCTTCGCCGGTGAGCCCAATTCGTCCGGGTTGAGGCCCAGCTCCTCGCGGCTCAGCGTATCGAGCGCCTTCTCGGGATTCTCGATGAGATGTTTGGCGATGTGGCGCGCCTCATCGAGGGGAACGCCACGGGCCTGATAGATGAGCGCGAGCTCCTCGGCCTCCTCCTCGGGGTATCGCTCAAGCTCGTCTTTCTCCTGTGCGATCTGATACTCGAACATCTCCCGCTGCGAGAGCATGGAGATGAACTCGCCCGCAGCCATGGAGAAGGCGCCGGCAAGCAATCCGGCGACGCCGGTGAGCAAAATGACGCTCGGGCCGGTTCCGGCACCGGCGACGCCCATCACAAGGCATGTATTGGAGACGAGGCCGTCATTCACGCCGAAGACGCCGGCGCGCAGCGTGCCGCTGCCGTAGTTCTTATTCTCTCGGTTGACGTCCTCTATCGAGGTCGGCCACGGATGGCCCGTCACCTCGGCGCTGTCCGCCGGCGCTACCTTGCCGCGATAGACGGAGACGCCGCGCACCTTCGAGGCCGAAAGCACCTGGCGCATGGCGCGCGGGCCAACGACGTGCAGGAGAAGGATCGTGATGCGCGACCGCAGGGATGGCGTGAAGCTCGGTGTAGACTTCAGCTCCTTTGCCAGTATCGCCGCTTGGGCTTCGGCGGACGCGGCCATGTCGCGGAACAGCTTTGAGCGCGTTGGGTCGCGCTCCGTCGCGGCGACAGCGCCGGACAGATAGGCGGCGGTCTTCTCGGACTGCCAGCGCTCAAGGGTGTCTTCCATCTCCCGCCTCTCGTCAGATGAGATTGACCTTGCCCGTGGCGAGGTCGTAGACGCCGCCCTGGATGCCTACCTTGCCGGACGAGATCGCTTCTCCGATGACCTCCGAGCGCGTCTTCAGGTTCTTCATGCCCAAGCGCACATTCTCGTCGATGGTGGCGGCGAGGAGGTCGCTCGGATGCTTGCCATGGGCGGCATCCACCGCAGGCTGGATCGCCTCCACCAACTCGGGCAGATGTCCGGGCAGTTTCTTGCGCTCGCGCGACGACTGGAGGGCGGCGGCGACGGCGCCGCAGCTCGAATGACCCAGAACCACGATCAGCGGCACGTTGAGAACCGCGACCGCGAACTCCATGCTGGCGAGACCGTAATTGCTGACCACGTTGCCGGCGTCACGCACCACGAACACCTCACCGGGGCCCTTGTCGAAGATGATCTCCGGCGGCACACGGCTGTCGGCGCAGGCAAGCACCGCCACGATGGGATATTGCGCCGACGCGCGGGCGGCGCGGCCCGCGAAATAGTCCCGCTCGTTGAATTCGCCCGCCAGATAGCGGGCATTGCCCTGCTTCAGCCGGTCCAGCGCCTCGGCGGGTGAAATGGCGTTGGGCGCGGGCTCGGCGGCGCGGCCCGGGACCACGGGAAGCGTGCTCGCGGCGAGAAGCGCGGCGGCTCCGGTCATGAGGTTTCGCCGCGAAAGGGCCTTCTGATCGCAGTTTCCGCACATGGTTTTGAGTCTCCCTTGTAGGGCGTGCCTTTGTCAGGCGCGCCGCGACGGTCAAGCTCAACCCTTACGCGGTCAATTCTTAAGCTTAAGCTTCCGGAGCTTAAGCGTTTTTAGGCTTGGACAGAATCATGCGGTAGCAATCGAGATTGCGGGACAGGAATTCGTAGGTGGCGCCCCACAGATAAAGCCGGAAGCGGCGATACTCGAACTCGCCGAACGTCTTTAAGACGTAGTCCTTGTTGGCTTCGAGGTTCTCGGCCCACTGCTTGAATGTGAGGTAGTAGCTCCAGCGGTCGCTGTGGATCTCCTCACACTCGAATTCGGTCTTGTTCATCTTGTTGAGGAAGTCGTCGAGCACCAGGAAGGAGTGATTGCCCGGATAGATGTAGCGCACCATGAAGGTGGAGAGTTCGTACTTTTTGCGCGCGGCGCTGCCGTCGAGAAACACGAGGCCGCCCGGCTTCAGCAGCCTGTAGAATTTGCGCAGCACTTTCTCGTAATTCGGCAGATGCTCGATGACGCCCATGATGACGATGGCGTCATACGGCTCGTCGGGCTCGAAGTCGTAAAAGTCCGTCAGCAAGATATCGAACTGATCGCCGAAATTGGCGAGCTTGTCGCGCAAGAAGGATTGCGACACTTCGGAGTTGGTGATGCCGGTGTATTGGATGCCGGATTGCAGCGCGTGACCCGAGAACGCACCCCAGCCCGGCCCGATCTCCAACACGCGCTTGCCTGGACCCAGCTCGCATTTCTCGATGGCCCAGTCGAATTTGCGCTCCAAAGCCTTCGACAGCGGCTCGTCGTCATTCTCGTAGATGCCTTGGCTATAGGCCGGGAACACGGGATCGAGAAAACTCAGGAACAGTTTTGGATCGAGATTGTAGTGCGAGGCGATGGCTTGCTTGTTGGTGTAGACCTGCCCGAACAGCAAAGGCTGGACGAAGCGCCAGGCGGCGACCAGCGGGTGGCTGTCGTCCAGGGTGGCCCGAAGCGCGAACGGCTTCAGCATGTCGCCTTCGATGTCGATGTCGCCCTGCAGATAGGCTTCCGCGATATCGGCCTCGTCGAGCGTGCGAAGCGCCTTGATGGCCCGCTCGTTGCGCAGGCCGACATGGAACGCGGGTTCGCCCTGGCCCACGGTCCGCTTGGCGCCGTCCGGCAGCTCAATAGAAAAAGGTATCGTGATCCCGCCGACCCGGCTGATGAAGGCGTCGAGCGTGCTTGCGGCTGATGACATCTAGACTAGTCCCCCGACTTGGTTCGCTTGCGGGCTCGGCCTACGCAGGCGTTCGTTCGTGTTCAGGCCCAATTGTGCCCTGGAAGCAGGCGTGATGAAAAGCCCGGCTTTAGCGACGAGGTCTCCCCGGACCACACCGGTTGCGGATTTGTGCCGGTGTCGGGTTATCATCTTCGTCCTGCCTGGGTTAGTGAGGATTTCCCCCAAAATGTTCAATGTGAAGCGTTACCTGAGGTGCGCCACTGCGGCCGCCATCGCTCTTCTTTGCTTTTTGCCGGTGCCGGAGGCTGCGGCAAAGAAGCCCGGGGCCATCCTCAATGTCTGGCCGCTCGTCGGTGGCAGTCCGGACAGCGGCGAAGCCTTCCGCATCCTCTACCAATCGACCGGCCTGAAGGGGCAGCCGATCGAGGTCTCGGGGGCGATCTATATTCCGCCAGGACCGGCGCCGGCGGGCGGGCGGAACGTGATCGCCTACGCACATCCAACCACCGGTGTGGTCGAGAAATGCGCCCCCTCGCTGATGCCCGACAATGCCGGCCTGATCTGGGGGCTCAAATCGATCCTCGCAAAAGGCCATATCGTGGTGGCCACGGATTATCCGGGGCTCGGGACGCCGGGCATCCATCCTTATCTTATCGGGGTGAGCGAGGGGCGCGCGGTGCTCGATTCCGTCCGCGCGGCGATCGCCTTGCCGCGGTCGGGCGCCTCGAACCGCTTCGTGGTTTGGGGACACAGCCAGGGCGGTCATGCCGCGCTCTATGCC
>Ga0307379_10013377_pt1 | contig 10633 bp, 20 predicted proteins | sample UN2MG_FD_202237 | JGI IMG/M metagenome (GOLD analysis project Ga0307379, IMG submission 202237) | Soil microbial communities from Risofladan, Vaasa, Finland - UN-2 | ecosystem: Environmental > Terrestrial > Soil > Coastal area > Acid sulfate soil | place: Finland: Risofladan, Vaasa | collected... | reverse complement strand
GGTTACTGTTGGAGAAAACTATCATGGCACTACTACTCGCTGGTCAGATATTATTGAAAACCCAATACAAGTTCAATACGCTATTGTAAAGCACGATAACTACTCTAGCGATATGGAAGAAGTAGAAGTATTACCTGAGAACTGGTATCCACCCATACCATTAATAGAAGATTAAAAATGGCGAACATTACAGAAGAGTCTCTAGGCTTAGAGGCGTTGATGCGAGCCGCTGAGAATCAAGACAAGACAAAGGTTGTCAAGCCACAAGTATGTGATATAGATGACGCTGAATGTTTGTCATGCGGTAGTTAAGATGGGGATGAACAACTACAGGAGTAAATATGAACAGCGGTTTGCAAAGCAATGTAAAAAGAGATTCGAGTATGAGTCTGTTAAACTAAATTGGCAACCGCCTGTAAAAAAATATTTACCTGATTTTGTTTTTCAAAAGAAAGATGGAGGGACAATGTTTGTAGAACTAAAGGGAGTACTCACTGTATCTGATCGAACTAAGTTAAAGTCCATATTAAAACAACACGAAGGAATAGATTTAAGAATCATATTTCAAAGGGCAGCAAACAAGATTGGGAAAGGTTCTAAGACTACCTATGGAGATTGGGCTGATAGTGTTGGTATGAAGTGGTCAGAAGGGGAGTTAATGCCTGTAGGATGGCTTAAAGAGATTATATAACTATGGCTAAGGGTAAGAAGAAAGTTAGTTCATCTGTTAAGCGGGGTATGACCTGCAACAAACCAACTAAATCTTCACGACCAAACAAAAAGATGATGGTTAAAGCGTGTCAGGGGGGTAAAGAAAAACTAATCCACTTTGGTGCTAAAGGCTATGGACATAATTATAGTGATGCCGCTAGGGAAAGTTTCAAGGCAAGACATAAATGCGGCACAGCAAACGATAAACTCACAGCACGGTATTGGGCGTGCAAGAAACTTTGGGCTGGTAAGGGGGGATCAACTAAATCATCCCCTAAAAACAGACAAGGTAAATACTAAAAAGAGGTAAGCATGAAGGGAGTACCACACTATACAAAGGGGGGCAAACTATACAAGGGGAAAACGCACAAACACCCAAGCATAGGACTTATGTCTGGAGATAAGCATACAGCCTCCAGTGTAAAACTATACCACAAAGATGAGATATCTAAATTAAAAAATATGCCAAAGAAAGTAAGTGAAAAGCTAAAGAAAGCCTGTTGGAAAAATTACGAACCTGTCGGCACGAAAATTAAAGGAGGCAAGCGTGTACCAAATTGCGTACCTAAAGTAAAGAAAAAGAAGTAATGCCTCAAGACAGACTACCATATAATAAACTAAGTAAGACAGGCAAGCACTACAGAGATAACCCCACCTCATGCAAGAAGCAAAGGGCTAAGGATTCGAGTCGTAGTAAATCTGAAGAAGGGCTTAAGTACAGAGCCAATCACAAGAGGATGCGTAGAGTCGCAGAAAAAGTATATGGGAAGTTAGGCATAAAAGGAAAGGACATTGAGAAGTCTACGGGTAAACCTGTAAGTATAAAAGTAAACAGGGGAAGGGCTGAGAAGTCAAGACTAAAGGGAAGTAAACGTAAATAAAGAGAAGGACATAGTGAACATAGAAATAGTAAGAGATAGCTACACCGACACTACCACACTAGGTAAGATGTACATTAATGGAGAATACTTCTGTGAAACATTAGAAGATATAGTACGCCCACACGGTATAAAAGTAAACGGCTCAACAGCCATACCTGAGAACATTAAATTTAAGGTGTCTGTAACGATGTCTAATCGCTTTAAACGTCTTATGACTATACTGTACACCGAAGATGATTTACAGACTATTAAAGGTAACGGTAAGAAGTTTGTAGGGGTAAGGTGTCATGGAGGAAACACCCACAAAAATACTGAGGGGTGTCCCCTTGTTGCTAAAAATAGACTTAACTCAAATACTATACAAGGAACAATGGAGAAAGAGTTAACAGCTAAGGTACAACAAGCAATACAAAACTATGAAGATGTAACCCTTATTTGCATTAACTCTCCCCAAGAAGGTTAATCTCCTTTAACTTGTTCTAGTACACCTGAGAAGGTTTCGTTAAACACTTCTACCATTGCATCGTATGAGGGGTGATCGGTTAATCCACTACGCTGAAAAGCCCTTTCAATTCTTCTTAGATTATCACACGCCATATTAACGCTATGCTTCTCATCTTTTGTTAACCTATCCTTAAAGGTAGTAACTGTTTCAAGTATGCTACTAACACTTGCTAGAAATACATACACTTCTTGTTCTGCTGTCTTGTTATTCATCTCTTTTTCTTTTATAGGACTACAAAAAATATAAATGTTATCATAATTCAAATTCTTTTGATTCATTAAATTCACTTGACCCACTTTCTTCACACCCCCTGCAAAGAGCCTCACAAAAGAACTTATCATCAGGCTTCTTCTTATTAATAGGAGGAGTCTTAGGGAAGCTGTCATCTACTAACGCTTGCCGTATATCTTTTATCCCCTGTACAGCCCACTCAAGGGAGTCATATACACTGTCCTTATCCCACTCAGTAAACACATTCTCCATTCCCTCCTTGTAAGCTACTATCTCATAACCTGTGGGGACTACACCATCTGCTTCTTTCTTAGCGTACATATATAGATTCTGTTGGGTAGAGTAGTCTCTGTCGTGTTTACTCTTATAATCCCCTACTCTTAGTCTCTTCTCATAATCCAAGAAGGCTTGAAAGTTATAGCCCTCTATCTTGTACTCTATCTTACGCTCCACATGAATGATGTCATACTGAGGCTCAAAGAGGTTTAATCCCTTCTTTACATTTCTGTACACCCCTTCCCTTACCTTTGGGAATACTTCATTGTGGTGGGGGTTAGACTTCATAAGAGTATCAAACTTAGCTGTGAGGGTTTCTCTTATAACCTTGTGGTGCAAATTTACACCCCCGCTAAGATGATAAGAATAAAAATCCTCTAGGATAGTATGAACAGCACTCCCCACATAAGCATGAAAGTTACTCCTCCTGTTTCCTAGAATATAAGTATCATAGAAACTGTAGGGACAAGAGTAAAAAGAGGCTATACGAGAGTACGACCAAACTGTAGAGTCAAACTTCTCCTTTAGGTATTGTTCTGATTTATTCATTAAATTATTATACTTTTCTTGGATTCAAATCCAAAATTATTATTTCTTTACTATATGCTTCATCACGCATACGTTTAACTGTAGAGAGCATCTTTATCATAGCCTCTAATTTATTTCCAAACTCTTTATTGTTTGTGGGGTCTCCATTTGTGATAAAGGCTTTAGCCTCATTCCATATTGCTGATTGTAGGTGTGTCATCTTTCAAATATATAAAGGTATATATAAAGGGGAGCAAACACCCCCGCAAAAATAGTAAGACCACTATCCTTAGTATAGTAGTAGCAGTGTAACATAGCACACATCATAGTGCCTATGTAGAACAGTAATAAAAATTCTTCTATTGTCATAACTTTTAATTATAAAGCAATAGTACTAAAAAAGGGGATACCAAACAAGCATCCCCTTTAAATTTAACGTTAAGGTAATATTAGAGTATAATAGGTAATAGTTTAATGTTCTTATCTTGGGGGTCTATCTGTTGAATTGTGAACCCCCTTTCTCCTTTTTTATAATTTGTCATTACCCATTCTGATGCAGGAGATAGTGCAATATGATTCATGTACATAAAATCTTGGGCTGTGGAGTAATCAAACAAAAGCTGGTGGCTATCCCCTTTATCTACCCATATAAAGTCTGCTTTCTTATATACACTGCCCTGATGATTGTGCTTAAGGTAATGCTCTATCTTCTCAATCTGAACAGAGTCTAACTTAGGTTTGAACCCAAACTTTAAACTCTTGTGATCTTTACCATGAGTTAATACAAAAGCATGGCGACCTACAAAGTAATGCTCAATAAACTTCTCATAGTTTATAACCTCAACATTGTCGTACTTCTCAACAGCTACACGCATGAAAGCGTGATTAAGTATCATAGCAAATGAACCTGAGTGATTGTCTGCTGACACATTATGACAGACGATAGTATCAAAGTATGGATTAAGTATGTCAAGCATAGCCATCTTAAAATGTAAGGCTACCTTAAATGCTTTTTGGTTTGACATATTCTGTGGGAGTTTATGCCCACCCCTAGTAGTATATCCATCCCATCCGTCAAGCACATCCCCAAGGTCATCAATAATCAACGTATCCCCTACCTTGTTTCTTTTAATGTGTTCACACATTATCTCAAGGGTTTCCATAAGGGATTTCTCATCCCAAGGGGTAGCGTACATAGAAGTCTCCTCAATGTCTGTACACATAGCGATGTGAGTATCTGTGTAAACTAATCTAGTTACCAACTGCCCGCCCCCAAAGTGATAACCTCCTTTAGGTGTGTAAGTGCTACCTATAACACCATCAATGACAGCCTTAAAGTCAATAGAATCTACACTCTCTTCCTCTTTGTAGTCAAGAACGATATTAAACTTCTGCTGCCCCGCATGGTTCACATACTTGGCACTCCTTACTTTAGTAATGTCTATCCCCTCCCTATCACAGTAATCCTTAAAGGCATCTGTACCTATGAGGTTATCGCTGTAGTTCTCTTCATTCTGTTCAGTGCTACTTTCATTATCTAACCAATCCTTCAAAGCGTAGTTAACCGTACTCTTACTAAACTTCTCTCCTGTCTCCTGTAGTAGGGTTGCTACTATCTTTCGAGAACTTAGTCCTTCGTTGTGAAGTTGTAGGACTCTTTGTTTATGATCTTGTAATTTACTCATATTTGTTTATTAATCGTTAATCTATCTCTCAGTTTAATATTCATCAAAAGCACCCCCACAATAAACCCAAGAGTCAGGGAAGATAACAATACCCTCTCTATTTATCCAACTCTTACCATTATAGGTAGCTATATTATACTCATAAGTATCTTCATCTACTTGTGTTTCTGTAAATACCTCTTTCATAATAGGGGGGTATCCGCTGTTAGCTTCTTTGTTGGGTGTTATTTTTTGCATCAGGATTTACTGTATTGAGTTAATTCTAATTGCTGTATCTCGCTTAATTCATTCCAAGCCCTCTCTGATTCTTTCTCAAAGAAGTACTCGTAGCGTTCTAATTCTTGTTCTTTATTTGTTTTCATAATACAATAGTAAACAAACTATTAATGCGGTATGTTAAGGCAAAGTTAAGGTTTTATAACCTATTAAAACTGTATCCGTTATCTTTTGCCCATTGGGGGTGTTCTTCAATATATCTATGGCAGCGTCTACAAACAGCAAGGAAGTAATTTGTATCAGTGAGTAAGTCTCCTATACGCCCCGCAGAATGATGCACCTCCGTAGCAGGACTACTACAATCCCTTGTTTCACAAGTCTCATGTACTTTCATGTACTCATCACGAAGTTTACGGTACTCCTTTAATCTCTCTGCTTGCTTCTTTGAGATAGGACTGATGTAGTTATTTTTAACGGTCTTAGAAGCCGTCTTTTTCTTAGGGGGAGAAGAAGAGGACATAGTGAACCCCTCTTCCCTTTTCTCCTGAGCTTTCTTTGCGTAATCTTTCTGAGCGCAAGCCTTACAGCGTTTCTTAGAGAAGTGGGGTTGGTCTTCTCTTCCGCAGGAGATACACTTTTTATTTTTAGAATTAATCATATTCTTTTAGTAGTGATTGCAGGGAGGATATAGCTGTGTGAAGAGATTTCTCTAAGCTCTTAGCTTCCTCTAACTCTGCTTTTTGTTGGGCGGCATAACCCTCTGCTAGTTTAAGACGTACTCTCTCTGCACCCCCCGCACTCTCAACACCCTCAGAACAAGCAACAGCATACTCATACTCAGCCCTTCTTTTTATCTCAGGTACATAACCTAATAGGGGAGTAAGAGTCTCCATTGCTTCTGTAATCTTCTCTTTGTTTGTTCTATGCTCCATGCCCTGAGTAAGACAGGTAACTATAGAGTTAGATATTTCTTCTGTTGTCATAATTTACTCTTGTTTATTTGTTTTGGGTAATTGTTACTCTCTTCCATAGCCTAAATCTTTTTTAACTTCCTCTTGATGCCCTTGTCTGAGATTATACTTATCCCCTCGTAAGTGTGGCATGGTCTCTTGTACCTTTCTCCTAGCCCTTGTTATGCTATCATGGTTAGGTAATACCCCACTAATATAAAGGTCTAATAAATCTTTAGCTGTCATACTGTTAAATACGAGACCCTTCTTTTGTACTACATCGTACCAAAGCAAAGCTGTGAGTAGCTTGTCTTCATCTCTGCACCTAGCATCTTTCTTTAGTAGGTCTTCGACCACTTGCATTAAGTTTGATATTTTATTCATGGTTTAATTGTTTTTCACGTTTTTAGTGTATTTCACTAAACTTTTCACCAAAGTTAATGGAAATGTCCATAGGTATGTGAAGTTTTAACTGTTTATTTACTTTTTCTATTCCGTCACGCAGCATCTTCTCTATCCCCTTTCGGTATCCTTTCTTTACTATCATTGCTAATTCGTCATGGTAGATTAATGACACGCAACCACTTACATCTGTTACATTCTTAGCCCATAGATGAGTAATAAAATCCCCAGTAGATTGTATGACAGCAGAGAGTCTATCCTTCTCACTCCTTAACTCATACCAAAACTTATTGTAGGGATTCTTTACCCAAGTCTTACCAAGACACTGCTTAGTTTCAAATCTACTTGCTACAGTCTTAGCTTCCTTATTAGCTACCCAATAAGCGTCAAGTAATTTCTTAGCCTCTGACTGACGTATATCTAATGTCTCGGACAGCTTCTTCTTACCTACTCCATATTGTGCAGAGTAGTTTACTGTCTTCCCTTGATGCCTTTTCTTGTCTAGGTCGTGAAACCTATCACTGCCTACATCCTTATTCTTTTTCTTCTCCTTATAAAAGTCTACATCGTCTTGAGTCATAAGCCCCGCCAATACACATATCTCAAGATGGCTGTCGAAATCTTCTGTTAGTTGTGCCTTTACTTTATCGGGGTTAAGGGGGTAGATAAGGTCTAACTTAATCATATTCTCTAGGGAAGCAAGGTCAGAGTCTACTAACTCATAGCCTTCATCACAAGTCAACACCCCTCGAATCAACTCCCCATAAGGAACAGATGGCTTAGGCATATTAACTAACCTAGAATGGCGAGTACGAAGAGTAGAGGCTAACCCATGAATACCACAAGAGATATACCCTCCCTGCTGATCTCTTAAGAACCCCTTTAGAAGCCCTATCCTATGCTTAAGTACACCGAGTTCATCAAGACTCTTTACATCATCCCCTAGTTTAAGAACAGAAGGACAGAGAGACTTGTCAGCAAGGTAGTAGGTAGGTATCTTTCCGTTTACTCCCTCATTAAAGTTCTCAGGCTTCCACCCGATAGAGAATAGCCAATCTTTTATTTGAGCAGGGGAGTTAGGGTTTGGCTCATCGTAGTTATTAATTACTTCAATAGGTTCGCTGTGTTCAAAAACTAATCCCCTTTCTTCTGTTAGCTTTTTCCATTTCTCTCCTTGTGCTGACAGACCACCGTCTTTTTTGTGTGGGGTCTTAGGTGGCACTCGCTTAGATACAACACCAACAGTAGGCATTACTCTCTTTAAAGCGTCAGTCTTATCTTCTTTTAGCCCCTCAAGGTATGCTAGGTTCTTTTCTGTAGTCACTACATCTAGCGTGAAGGGGTTTTCTTCCTGTAACCTTACTGTGTGCATCTTAAAAGAAAGATAACGCATTAGGGAAGAGATGAGGGTTTCGTTACCTTCGTATAAGTCTGTCAGGTCTTGTTGCATTTTCTCCCATAGTAGTGTCTGAATCTTAACATCCTCCTCACAACGATGTTGATATTGTTGGGGAGTTAGGTTTTTCCAATCATCTATCTCAGGCTTTGGTACTCCAAACTCTTCTCCCCACCCCGCTAATCCATGTGAACTTCGAGAGGGGTACAAATACCAAGACAGAGCAAGGGTATCAATCACCCCGCACTCAACCTTTACGCCTAACAGCCTCTCTAGTACAGGTACATCATAGCAAACAAAGTTATGTCCGACAAGAGTAATGTCCTTACGAGCTACTAGCTTACGCATATCATCATAAGAGAAGGTAGTCTTTATCTCCCCACCCCAATTCATAGATAGGCAATGTATCTTAGTTACATATGATAATAAGTTATCTGCTTCTATGTCACAGGGTATGTAAATCATCCTTTTATCTCTAATTGTTGTTTAATTCTTTTCATCACCTTAAGTCTAAGGTTGCTGATAGCTACACTATCCATATCCACAACCTTACTAATCTCTTTTTGAGAATACCCCTCGTAAGACATTCTTACTATTGTCTTAGCCTTATGTGTCTTGTTTATGTCTACTGTCTTGCTTCTACCTCCGTTACCCCCACGCTTATAAATCCTTATGTTATCTAAGGCTGTCATAAACTCCTTTACCTCTATCTCTTTATGGGCTGATGGTTCTACTGTTTGTGGGGGCATAACGTCTGTAGTTACTCTTTTCCCCCTATCCTTACCAAGAACAGACATTCTTATGTTGTACATCATATACCTTATTGAGTGGTTCTCTTGGATACCCTTTAGGATTACATTGTGTACTATATCTTGGGGGGCTACTTGTGAGTCTTTAAACAGTAAACTCTTAGCGTACCTAACAAATATTTCATAATCATCCTCTGTTATCATATCTAGGTCTTGTAGCCATTATTATATCTGTCTGAGTGGATACCCAACTCTCACTTCTGTTTAGTTGCTTTGCTATCTTTCGTGGAGGCATACCTCCCCAAAACTTAATAGCTATTTTTGCTCTTTCTGATAGCATAGTTTGTTTGCTTTTAAAAACCCCCGCCAAAAAGTAACCTCTTCCAAGAGATTTATTCTAAGATTTAGCGGGGGTTTATTAGGTTATAACTTATTGATTATCAGAAGGGTAATGAATCATCCTCGGAATCATCTCCTCCAATACCCTTACTATTATCAGGGGTAGCTGCCACATATTGTGGCTCAGGTGCTTGCTCCTTATTGTTATCCCAATCATTCCCTTCCTCTTGAGATGGTGTAGAAAGGTACTGCTTGAGGTAAGGTTGAAGAACATCCTTATCAAGTTGCACTACTGTATCTCTAATCTCTCCTTCGGGTAGAGGCTTGGCTTCAAAGCTAGGCTCAAAGTAAACTGTCCTCCCCTTCTTCTTCTCTTCGGGATTAATACCACAAGTAATTACAAACCCACCACTAATATTAATCTTAGCATCAATCCAAGGACTAAGTGCTGAACCTTTAATAGAAAGGTTTATAAGTTCTACTGCGCCACCCTTTTTAACAAGTGCTGCGTATATACTTTTAGTATACTTACCCCCACTTAGGTCACCTTTAATGGATTGATACAGTCCTTTAGCTAATAAGTCCCCCTTAAAGTTCTTTACTATTAAGATTTCTTGGGTGGTATTCTTCACCTCATTACTGTATACACCTGATGAAGCCTTCTCATCGTAACCTTTAATGGTCGCTAGTTCATCTAGTCCTACTATTTGAAACTTCGTAGGCATATCTACCTTTTCCTTCTTTTCTTTGTCGTAATAGTAAAACTTACCATCACCCCCACTCCACTCTACAAATTTAGTAGAAGGGTTCTTTTGTTTGTCATCGCTTGAAATACTCATAATTTACTTAATTTAATTTTTAATCTGTCTGCTAATGTAGTAATAATTTCAATATCTGCCTCATCTGCATCTTCTCCGTAGATAAGGTGATCCCCTATTACATTTACTTTTACTCCTAGTTGGTCTGCTATTGTAAGCAGCAGTCCCATCATAGTAGCTTCTCCGTCCTCTAGGAACTCAAATTCCCAGTCTTCGTTGTTGTCTAGTTCTTCATTCATTTTAATTTAGTTATTGATTAATTTATACAACAAACATACAAAGAAAGGACATAGTGAACACCCTTTCCTGTGTTATGTTAATGTTAAGGATTAGAATGGTGCGTTTTGGGGGGTGTTCCACCCTTGAGTCACAAGTCTTGACTTAGGTTGCTCTGTTTCTTGTGGTGGATTGTACATACCCTTACGCTTCCAATACTCTTTAATCGGGTCTACTCCATTACAGCTAAAACTACACAGGTCTTTGTTTACTAGCAGCATTACAGGCTCATCCTTTGGTGTTGGGCATCCCCCTGTCTCTACCTCTTTGATCTTGTCTACATGAATCTCTGTAACGTACTTGTTACCATCTCCCTTTAAGTTTCTGTGTGCTATAATAAAGTCATCTGCCTTATTAGGTTTCATCTGTCCGAACTCTACGTCATGCTTAGTTGGAACTTCCATACCCCCATCACTATTTCTACCCCTTGCTGCGGTACTTGTTATGTGGTCGGTAATCCATACAGCAGAGTAGTTCTCCTTAAACGTCTGTAGTTGATTTAAAGAGCGTAAGTTAACTGTGTACTGATTCTCACCTATTGGCAGATCAAAGGCGTTATAAGGGTCTCCTATTACTACATCATACTCAAACCCCTCATCATATACTATCTCACACTTCATTAGCCAATCTTCTGCTGTGTGCATCCTCTTAGCTGTAAAGAACTTAAAGT
>Ga0307379_10013375_pt1 | contig 10635 bp, 11 predicted proteins | sample UN2MG_FD_202237 | JGI IMG/M metagenome (GOLD analysis project Ga0307379, IMG submission 202237) | Soil microbial communities from Risofladan, Vaasa, Finland - UN-2 | ecosystem: Environmental > Terrestrial > Soil > Coastal area > Acid sulfate soil | place: Finland: Risofladan, Vaasa | collected... | reverse complement strand
TTCTATCGGTAGTTGTTGCGGCATGGCTTGCGTAAATGGCGCTGGAGCTTCTTGCGGAATAGCTTGTGGTAAATCCTGCGGCATCCCCATAGGCGCGGCAGGTGCTTGTCTTCCTAGTCCAAAATTACCCATAATATCTGCAGGTTGTATAAGGTTTCCTACTTGGTCCATTATTGGTCGCTGAAACCCTTGGTAAACCTCAATAGCGGCTTGCTCCTTTGGAACGCCCCTAGATATAAGAATATTATATGCATCCTGTTGCGCTTGCTGCTGTAGGTCAAAAGGCTTGTTCTGAGCCTTCGCCATCTCAAGTTCCATTCTCTTGTCAAACTCAGCTTGCTGTTGTGACCTTGTTATGGAATCACCTAAAATGTTTAAAAATTGTTGTTGGCTAGCTTGTGCGGCTCTTGTTGGAGCTTGAAAGTCAATTCCCTGAAATACATTCTCAAACGCCATTAGAAAGCCCTCCCACCGATAGATGCACCAGCCATTGCTCCTGTAGGGCCACCTAACATTGCTCCTATGCCGCCACCTAGTAATGTACCAAACATACTTGGCTGCGCATCAGCCGCCATTTGTGCGTTCATTTGCGCGGATGCTAATCCAGTTGTTAGGTTTCCTGAGTTTGTCGCAAATTGGCTACCTGCGTTTGTCATATTACCAAGTCCTACTTGACCATAGCCAGCCAGCCCTGCCAGCATATTGTATTGGTTTAAGTTGTCTTGTGTATAGCGGTTATAGGCGCTGCCATATTCCTGTGAAGCCATGCCCTGACTTTGTTCTTGTAGTGCTTTAGCTACTTGCGGGTTAATATTTCCAAAGCCACCACCTCCTAGCGTTACACCTTGCGCTGCCATGCCACGCTCAAGCGCTTGTTGCGCTTGCTGTTGTCTGTATTGATAGCCCGGGTCTTCTTCAAACTTTGTAAGGTCGAAACGCTCCGTTAATGCGCCGAAATCACTGGGTAATTCTTGCCCTTTAAGCGCTTCTTCTACTGCTGTGTTTAAAGCATCATAATCCGTTACTTCTTTCGATACAGGCGAAAGGAGTTGCCCGCCATACCCACTTAGAGCAGATTCTATATCACCGCTTTGTGCATAATTCGCTAGAACTGATTGACGCGCACCTGATAAACTGTTTCTTCCAGTATCATCAATGCCAAGCATACTATTAGTAACTTGCGGGTCTAGGTATTTATCTACGTTAAAGGTTTGGCCACCAATCGACAATAGGCCATTAGGGACTGCCGATTGACTAGTATATTGAGAAAGTAAGTCTTGATATATTTGGTTACGTGATTGAGTAGAGCCACCTTGCAGCCCTAACAAATCAGCCAACCGCCCCATTGAGGATACGCCTGTATCGTAAAACGGTTGCGCTAACTCTATATTCTGGTTGTACATGCGCTCTTGTAGAGCATTAGCCTCTCTTGTAGCGCTTTCTAATCCAGAAGTATCTGCAACTTTGTTTCCTTTACCCATTATATCTACCCGCTATACCATCAATGACAAAACCCTTACGCTTGAAGAGCTTAATCTTAAAGTCATTTGATGAATTTGATTGAAGTGTTAGGTTTAATGGCATATTGACCTTTTTTGCATATTTCTTGCATTGTTCAACTAAGCCACTAAAAGCAGAATAATCCCTTTGGCTAGGGTCGATATAGAAACCGTATTCTGTTAGTGTTGCTTGGCCTGTAAACCCATCGAAATAGAGTAAAAGGCCAGCCATTCCGTATATATTAGCATCCTTTTGCAGTAAAAAGCAAGGTGCAAGTTTCAATGATTCCAAAATTGTGCTGACTATATGAGATTCTTTATATGGTCGCCTCAGTTCTTCACGCATCGCCTTGGTCATGCGTATCATTTCTGGCAAATCATCAATGGTTGCTTCCCTAATACAAATCATTAACCGTACCGCCTGAGTCCTTATATACAAGCTTACTTTGTGTTGTAGAATAATAAATGGAGTTATTGCTTGCATCCGTATCTGCTATTGACGCAGGTATGAAAGAGCCGTCGTTTCTTATTGAGCCTCGCCAACTAGTAACAACATCACTAAACCACCTAACCCACACTTGTGGAAAAAGCTTAGTTTGCTCGTCTGTCGTACGTTCTTGGATTGGTGGATTTTCTATTGTCATCCGCTACCGTTCAAATATGCCGCGTTAATCTGTACAAATACAGGGTCGCTCACACTTACTTCATAAACGCGCCCTTTCGATGAACCAAGAGCATTCCATACCACGCGTGTGTTATATTCTCCCATTTCGCCAAACTCTCTAAGAAGCTCAGAACTCCAAGTCCTACCCCTATTATCAGAATAACGCATCATAACTCTCGGGTTTTCGCCCTGTCCTGATACCGCACCAATTCCGACTTCCATATCAAGTTCAAACTGCCAATGTGGTATTAGTTCATTTTCTGCTACAATAACAGGCAATATTCGTTTTCTTACGATAGGGTCTTCAGAGTCCGTATAAACATCTAAACGCTGCTCGTACACCATGCCAGTTTCCCTGTCGCCAACTAAGTGCTTATTAAATGCAAATACGTGACAAGAGCCTCTGTGCTGTTCCTCGTTATTGGTAATTGGGTTGCGATATACTCTTTCGTGCCATAAACCAGTTGATAAATCCACCACCAGTGTTGTGTTTAACCCCTCAACTTGCAGGCAATAAAAAGCATGGCCTCTTTCGTGATACGTCCAAGCATATGATTCATCAAACCTATCACTTGTTGAAATCAACCGCTCGATGGCCTGTGTGCTAATTCTTGTGGCATTATAGCCATTAGAACGCCATAGGACAGCACCTCCGTTCTCGTCAGTGCCTAGCCATATAAGAGAGTTATCTATATTTTGAATTGTATCAGGCGCAGCGCATCCTGTTTGAATAAACGCACCTCTTAATACTTGAAAAGGGAATAATGCACCAGTGTTTTGAAACACCTCTGTGGTTTTGGTACCAAAAGCCCAAACATTCGATTTATTTGAAAACACCGCTGTTAAGAAGTCAGGATTACCTTCTACTGTTGTGAAATCAGAAGCCCCAGATCCCCATGATAAACCATTATTTATTGCGCTAACATACATTAGATTTGTACCAGCCGCACTTACAATAAAATATCCATCTTGAAATGTGAGGCTAGAAGGAGTAGGAAAATCCACATCTGTAATTTGCACAAATGCATCTGTTGTTTTTGTAAATATATATCCATCAGTTCCATCAATCACCATTATCTGCGTAGGGTTATCAAGAATCTGCACTCGGCTTGTAAATGTGTTTAATGTGCCGTGATTTTCAGTTGTGCCATCACTTAGTACTTCATAGAAACCACTTCCAGATACGAAAAACACGCGACCTTGACTCTCTATGCCACCTCTAACAGGGCCGCCACCAAGTTCTGCAAAGTCTTGTAAGCCTGGCGTTGAGCGTAAAGCAGAAGGGCTTGCGCTCGAGCCTGATTCCGAAACAATAGCATAGAGGTTGACACATCTTTGATGGTCAAAACTAAATGCTTCCATTTGGTAAGAAGGGCCAACAAAAGGTATAATAGGCATCTAATACCCCCTGTAGATATTATAACCTGAGTATGTACCGTCTTCTGATGACGGCACTTCTAAATTAGCTACATTCACACTGGTGTTGCGTAGGTTCTGCCTTTCAACAGTCATCTTTGAGCTGTTTGCAATCTTTACTACTTGCGCTCTTGGCTCTCTTTCAAAGTCACCTGATAACCAAATAGCAAGATTATAAACAAGTGCGGTTTCATATTCTGGTGGCAATGTTAGCGTTGTATCTAACGATGCAAATTGCGTAAGAGCTTTTTTACTATAGAGCGAAATTGTGCTAACCGAGCTAGGTTTAGGATATAGAAACAGCGTAGCAATTGGATAATTTCCATCATAATAAAATATCTCTGGAATTGAACCAGTGTTCTTGTAATCAATAGCCGCATATTGCCTTACATCATAGCGCTCTAGCTGGTAATCCGTTGTGCCTGATGTGGTGTACGCCGCGACAATATCAGTAGGACGCGTAGTGTCAAAGTCCGCTCCACTTCCTATCGTGTAGGAGGCCGCCCCTGTTAGATTAAATGTTTCTTTCGTATCAACAAAAACCATATTACCTTCTACTGACCAAGTAGAAAGCATTTGGTTTAATGTTCTAAAGCCTCTGTTGGCATCTTCAGCGGATAACGACTGCCCTGTACCAAGCACGTTGATTTTGTATAAAGCATCCGTAATGATTTGGCGGGCGGTTGTCATGGCTTACCTCTTGGCTTTCTTAGCCTTCTTGATTTTTATCTCTGGCTCTTTTCTTTCTTCTGCAAGTGACCAACCTTGCTTAGTCAATTCATCATGTACATCGGTACGATTTACTATTTTAACCGATTCACCTTTAATATATTTAGGCATGTATCCTCCTTTAGAAGAATGGTTTGTTGTGTCATTTTATTAGTTCCTTAAAAGTATGGGAGAGCCGAAGCCCTCCCAAATGAATTATGCAGTTAAGCGGCAAGACCACTCAGGACGCACCTTATCGAAAGCGTAAAGAACGTCAACACGCGTAATCATTTCACGAGTTCTAACGTCAAAGTCACGCACGATATTTACAGTGATTCCATCAACCGTTTGCGAAGCAACCAAATCAACACCTTTAGGCTGTACCAAAGGAACAGTCACCATTTTAAATGCTGATTTATGCAGAGCTAAGTTCTGCACGTAACCTGTAGAAGCTGCACCAGTCTTAATAACGATTGCGTCACCATCAGCAGGGAATGCTGTGATATTCTGCAAGCCATCAGAAGCAGAGGTGTAGAATGCAGGAGATACGCTAATTGTAGCAATTCCCGATCCGTTAGCGGTAGCATCAGCAGTTACAACAAACTCTTGTAAACGACCTGTATCAGCCTTAGTGATAGGATGAACGCTATTCACAGTAGCAATTGTGAACACAGTACCTTTAGTTACTGTACCTGTTGTGGTTGTAAGACCTTCAACTACAAGAGTAGCTTGGCCTTCAACTGAAACAGTCGTGCTAACCTCAATGCCAGTAACATCGTTACCGTTTGTATGAGTAGAACCAAGTTCAGTCTCATACCATTTGAAGCCATCAGCCATACCAACCATACCCATTTCGTACTGTTCAGCAATCTTCTCAGAAGACTGGAACAATCCAGAACGAGCATCAACAGCTTGAGCGCCACTAGCAGAGTTCATGAATAAACCACGATCTCCTGGACGACATAAACTTTGGTTTAGTTTAGTACGAGAAGCCAATACATCAGCAACCGTGAATGTATTAGATCCAGCAGTTCCTGTGAAATTGTATGTAGCATCAGCAGCGATTTCGAAACAACGAGCTTCCACGTTTTGCGCAATAGACTCAGCAGCAGGAATACCGTAGCGTCTTAGTGCATTAGCAACATCAGTATCAGTTGCAAGCTCTAGTGAGTCAAAAGACATACCAATTGATTCAGATTTGTTAAGCACCAAAGGAGCCTTTTCTTCAACTGAATCAGAGATTGCAGAAGTAATATTAAAGTTATCTTGCTGCGGAATGTAACGAGCAGGAATTGAAGTGTAGATAGTATCGCCTGATTTAAAGCCATTCTTGCCATCGAAATCGCTTTCATCAGCTTTCTCTACGAAACTACAAAAAACCATGTTGTCTTTTAGAGTTTGTGCAACGCCACGGGCGAATAGGCCAGGGCCGTCCTTAATAGTATTAATAACATTAGCCATTTTTTTAATCCTTTATTTTTTAAGCCCTAAGTTCCTTAGAACATCGCCATCAAATAAATCTTTTTTGGACGACCCTGTTGCGCTCACACGCTTTGCAGGTTGGGGCAGTTGTTGTTTTGGTTGTGGTGGCGCACCTTTTAACTTTTGCTGCAATTTATAAAGCTCGATAGCGGCCCTACGTGGAGGAAGCTTAGAAATAGCCTCCAACTCGTCTAGCCTTTCACCGTTATTTGCACCAAAGTAGTAAACGACTTCTCCTACCGTTGCAGGGTCATCATATAACTGGTCAGCGATATACTCTTGAACATCAGCAGGAACGCTTTTAGCGGCTGCTATTAAAAACTCATTTACTTCAGTTTCAGCGCGTACAAAGTCCGAATATTTCTCAAGCGTGGTTTTCTTGCTTTGCTCGTAAAGTTCGTTTCTTTGTGTTTGCGCTTGTAGCATTTGCTGTTGCCTTTGTCTGGCGGTCAACTCTTGCTCTAAAGTGCGTTTCGTTTTGTCTTCAATAAATTTATCACGTGCAGTTTGAAACTCCGCTAAAGTATCAAAGTCCTCAATCTTTGGCTCTTGCAAATCAGGCTGTTTTTCAACGGGCTTAACTTGCTGCATCTGTTGCATAGTGCTTTCATATTTTCTCTGCAAGTCTGAATAAGCAGCGGTTTGGCGTTTGATTTTCTTCTCATACGCCACCCTCTCTTTCTCGACTTTCTCAAGCCGTTCTTCAATTGAGAGTTCAACTTGTTCTTCTTGTGCAGTGCCTTCCGTTTCCACTTCCGACTCAACGCCATCGTCTTGATTATCGACTACTTGCGGGTTATCATTAGCTTGTATTTCAGGACTTTGTGTTGCGACAGTTACGTCTTGTGGTTCAGTCATCTTCTTCTTCCTCGACTTTTGGGTCTGTGTCTACCCCAGTTTCAGGCTTGGGGCTTTGCCTATTACGCTCAACATCGTCAAGCATAATTCCTATAGCCTCTGCAATATCAGTAACGTCCTGCTGAAGCTCCGCTACTGTCTTGGCGGCCTCCGCTTTGGCACGTTCTGCATCGGCTCTATTCTCTACTGCTTCGCTTTGTAGCTTCACTATTTCCGCTTGCGTCTTCTGTGCGGTGATAGCCAATTCGCTACGTTTCAGTTGCAGTTCTTGTAGTTTATAGCTTTGCTCAAATTGCTGGTCTTTCTGTTTAGCTTGCAATGCGGCATCAAGTGTTTGTAACTGCTCTGTAAGCTGCGCTATCTGCTGTGCAGAAGCCTGTAATTTAGCAGCTTGTGGGTCATCACCTAAAACGGCTGGGTCAATGGTTGCCTTGATTCTATCGGCAATCTCTCCAGCCATAGGAACATCCAACGCCTTAAAGAACAAGTCACCAATAATACTAAACAATTCAGGCTTAGCACTCATGGCTTCCATTAGCTTATCAGCAGTCTCTTGACGTTTAGAGCTATAAGAAGGCCCTACATCACAAACAACGTCATATTTCCCAACCGACAAATCATAGATTCCATCGTTTTCTTTATCCATTGTGGCCCGTAGGCCTTTATCTGTTTTCTTAAACGGCTGGTTAATCGGTACAATTTCCTCCTCACCGTCTTCACCAATAATTCTGGCAATCTGCGGCTCTGAATATACTTTAGGGATAAGGTCTACAAGTACGTTACCAACTTGCGAGATAGAGCTTGCAAGATTGTCCATAAAGTGGAACGTAGCATTGTCACCTTCAATTTGGCGGTTACGGATGGCTATACCGCTAATAGCGTTATCCTGTAGGCCCATATTGCTTGCGCCCATACCAAGAGCAAGCCTAATATCCATCTTAGCACTTTCAGCCTCTTGGAACATTGCGGGGCTACCCTGAATCGGTGGGGTGCGCGTGGGTGCTGGAAGTGGTACACCATTTTCATCATGCACAATGTCATACTCAAGGTATGCGAAGTTCTTGCGGTTTGCGTCTGCCCAATCAGCAGCAGCTGATTTAAACGAACCTAACGGCCCCACCCATGGAGCTTTAGGCTGCAATGCAATAAATTCAGTACTTGCGGACTTCCAATAGTTATACATGCGCTGTGCATCTTTACCTTGACGTATCAACGATACAAACTGCCTGCGTTTTTCAAGATAAACCTCTTGTCCATAGACTGGAATCAAAGGAAGATATTTAGAAGGCCAGTCTGTCTTAGATAGAATTTCACTGCCTGAAATAGTGCATTGCTTTACACTGCATACTTTAGTTTCACGTTCAGCTAAAATCTCATAAGATACGCCCTGCTCGTCAAGCACTGCAAGCTCTTCTTCTAATACAACGCCTGTATAGGTTTCCGTGCCTTTCACTGTGGTGCGTTGGTGTGTTATCTTAACTAGTTTTTTAGTTTCATATGACTTGTAGTAATATTCTGCAACTCGCACTGTATCTTCTGTGCACCAACCTTCACCAAGTGTACTTGTATCCAATGAAGCGTCTGGATTGTCTTCTTTAAACTTATCCTTTGCAATATCGTCAAATATAAAACAAAACTCAGCGTCCGAACCATCAAGGCGTTGCGAGTTAGGGTCTATGTACGCGGAAGTAAAGTTTAAAATGCGCTCGATTTTAATTTCTTGGTCAAATGTGAAATCACCTGCATAATCCAAAGATATTCTTATCCAACCAAGGCCAGCCGTTACTGCATTCATAGCAGCCGTATCATACGCATCGTTTGCTTTTGATTGTCGTTCTATGTTGCGGATTAGGCCAGAAAAGATTCCTGCCGTTTCAATATCCGCACCATCATCAACAGGTGTGACTCGAATAGCAGGACGTGCTTGGCGTATGTCGTTAATAACCTGATTGCAGTAGGGCAGCATTTGGTTTAGAACCAACGAAGGGCGGCCATCTTTATTACGCGCCGCCTTGTCGTTCTGATTCCACTGGTTAATTCCGTTAGTAAACTCTTGGTCTCTTACGCCTTCGTCATAATTAACCTGAAAATAAGATTGTGCAGCGGCAAAATCTTGCTTTGCTTTTTCTAGTAATTCGCTGTCATCTTTATATTTAGCCAAAATAGCCCCGCCGAAGGTACAAAGTTAATTTGTAATAGGCGAGGCACTTACCTCTTGTCGCATGTGAATGCTCTTATATTGTAGTTATATTCTAACTAATGTGCAAGTATTAACATTATAGAATAAACTTTTTCAGATAAAGCCTTGACAACACTTTCGCGGTTGTGATAAAGTGTTATCCTGAGTACACTCTAGGATATTAAAGTACAACAAAACGGGGAAAAATTATGTTAAATCTAACCATAAACCAAGCAATGCAAACATTAGGTATTGGGCGCACAAAACTTTATCAACTACTTAATGATGGCTCATTAAGGGCTTTCAAATTAGGCTCAAAGACACTTATCTTAAAGGATTCTTTGGATGATTATGTCGCAAGCCTTCCTAGCTACAAGCCTAAATTATAAAGATAACTGCCGTTAACTTGACATCCAGCCACCACTTCTACTTGTTGGCTGTTGACTTGTGGATTGCTGCACTTCTTTTGCTGTCACTATCTCACTAAAAGCATCAGAAGCAGCATCTACTTGGTCGTCATGCTTGCCCTCTGGGAAATTCTCCATCTCTTTCAAAAACTCCTCATTCCAATCGCCACGTAATAGCTTTACGTTGCCTGCTTCCCATTGCGAAGATAGTGGCTTGGCTCTTGTCTCTTTATCGCCTGTGACAGTTCTTATCCTTACGTTATAACCAGCAAGCATTCTCACTTGTGATTTAGCTTGAGTCTTTCCTGCCGCGCCTGGGTCTTGTGCTAATCGGATGAATGTCTTTTTTTCATCCAGTGACGCGATGTTTTGGATACGCTTGTCTACTTGCGAACCTTCACTTCGAAACTTCTCTACGTCCATTATGTAAAAGTACCCATCAGCACCCTTCCCCATTAATACACCAGCCGTCCAGTCTGGGTCATCCTTATCTGTTTTAACTATACTGCCCGCTTGGTCCCATGCCCTTACTTGTTTAATAATCCTTGGAACTGCATCAACTATTTCAACATCACTGCGCTTGAAGTACATTCCCGCACTTGGCCTTACATTCCAATTACCGTCTAACAGCTGCGCTCTTTCTACTCTTGGTAGTGCTTGAAGGTTTGCAAGATATGAAGGGTCTGAGTCTAGCAATATTTGGTTATCAAATACACTCGATGATATAAAAGTGAACGATTTAGGAAGGTACTCTTTATTTATATCTAAAAGCTCCTCTCTACTATCTCGCCATATAATCTTATCGCCATCAATTACAAACCAACGTATGGCACCACTGCGCTCTTTAATTGCAAAGCCATCCTTTCCTATCCACCAATCAATAAAGCTACGAACCCAATGGTCAGGGTCTGGGTTTAGTGTGCCTCTTATGCGTGACTTAGCGCCTGATACGGAACGGTTACGTGATACTAGGTATGTGAACTGTTTCCACGTAAAGTGCGTCAACTCGTCAAAGCCTATGTATGGTATTTGTGAGCCTTGCCAGTCTAATCGGTTTTTTTCATGCTCCATATGGGCAAATGTTACTTTTGCGCCACTGGGAAACTTATAAACTAGTGATTGCTGATTACCAGAAGCACCTAGGTCAACATACAAATCCGTTGCTGTATCCCATAGCCCACCTTGCGATGTTACTTGCTTGGTGGTTCTACGGAAGATTACTGCGCCGAAGTTAGGATTATGGATGTCGTATAGAGGGTCCAACAAAAGAGCGTATGATTTACCACCACCTGCTGCACCTCCGTAGAAGGCTATATCAGCAGAACACTTTAAGAACTTCTCTTGCGCCCCTGCCTGTGGTTTTATCTCTCTCATTCTTTACTCGGTAAAACTACCACGGTTCTTTCCATATCTCTATCGTTT
>Ga0307379_10013374_pt1 | contig 10636 bp, 7 predicted proteins | sample UN2MG_FD_202237 | JGI IMG/M metagenome (GOLD analysis project Ga0307379, IMG submission 202237) | Soil microbial communities from Risofladan, Vaasa, Finland - UN-2 | ecosystem: Environmental > Terrestrial > Soil > Coastal area > Acid sulfate soil | place: Finland: Risofladan, Vaasa | collected... | reverse complement strand
ATAGAACTTTATACATTAAATAGTCTTTTCCTCTTGCACTAAACTCACGAACAAGTTTAAGCGATTCGGTTTCACTGTTATCAAGTTCCCCGGAGAGAAAAACTACATGGCTGATATTTCCCTTCTTAATCAGCTCCAGCCAATCATTTTTGTGTCGTTGCAGGACTATGGCACCGGCATAAGGTATGTCACCAAGATAGGCTAGGTGGCCAATAGCGCGACTGCAAGAGTCTGAGTACGCGAGCTTTTCAATATTGTAAGTTTCAGCCAAATCCCGCGCAAGTGCCACATATTTGGATGTCTCCATCTGGTAACATCTTACATAATGACCAACTCGGATGATTCCAAAGGCAATGGAGCCAAACATTTGAACCAACAGCAATATTGTAAGAATCCGCCTGTATTTATCCACACCAGGATTCTGACTGTTACGTTCTAATTTGTGATAAACTGCTTCGTATCCTCTGCAGGCAATAATAACTAATAAAGGAGCAATAGGCATTAAATACCGCGGACTCAATACAAGCGTGCAGTACATTAATATCCATAAAATACAACTGGTTGATATCAGTTGAAACCGCTTATCTTTAACGGGAGCATAGAGAGAAAAAAACAGACCAAGTAAAAGTGGAATGCAGGAAAGGCCATACATGTCCCAAAAACAACGGAAAAGAGAACGAAGGTTAGCAAAAAAAGTTTTTAATTGGAGGTAAGGATCTGCTTCAAAAACAGAGTAAGTAAATAATATATCACCAGGCGGGCAAGGATCGTGATAGCCCCCCATTTTATTATCCTTTGTAAAAGTGTTAGCTTCAAGCCAAGGAACATCACGCTGTATCGGCGGATCTTCTATTTGCATGCTCCAGTAAAAAAGATTAAACTTGCCAGCATAACTAGACATCCAATGGCCGTACTTGTGGCGAATCGCAATTAACCATGGCAAGGCAGTCAGCCCAAAAATAAATAAGCCAAAAACCAATGACTTAGAGATAACCATTACAGTTTTTCTATCATAGGGCAGCAAAGTCATCAACCCAAGCAAAATGAAAAATATAATCGCGAATACAAATCCGAAAGACTTGGAATAATAAGCAAAAGCCCACATTATTCCCAAAATACCGGCTGTCTTATAATCAGGCGATTGGATGAATTTGATCCCGAAATAAAATCCAAGCAAAACTACGACACTTAATAGAGTATCGGGTGTAATCTTAGAAGTTGCGTCCATAATTACGGGCATAAACATAATTGTCATTATTGCAACACGCCTTATCGCTTTGTCCTTTATAATTGTCTTGATAATGAACCATGAAACTAAGACGATTAGCAATGAACTCAAGGAAATAATCAGCCTGGCAGCAAACAATTCAGGCGAGAAAGTGCTAAGAAATGCCATGAGCCAGGATATTAAAGGGCCCCGGTAAGCATTTACTGCGTTATACCAGGCACCCAATTTAATTAAACGAGCAATACCAATGTATTGAAGGCCGTCCGGGTTGATATAGTAATATCTACTCCAAGTAACGACAGCAATCGACAAAACAAACAATATAGCAAAAGGTCTTAGGCGTATTTTTGGAAGCTCTGCTATAGTTTTCATTGCCTTCCTAATGGTATCTAAACTGAGTTCGAGTTTAACAACGATACTTGTATTTTTTACCTACATAAAATGTCACGACCGATGGCGTTTGCTTGCAAATTATCAAAGTAAACTTCAATCTGTAAACGGCGGAGTAAAAGTTGATTTTTCTTTCTTGCAAAACCAGCCTTCAAATTCTCCTTCAAGTTATTTACTCAGAAGTATATCAATTGATAATACTGACATAATCCAAAAGAACGCTTGATATAGTATATCCACTTGATTTCGCTTATCAAGAAGTTAATTACTCAAACATAGGGGTTTTGGTATAAGCTTTTCCTGAAGTAAATCCTTGTGAAACCAGAAAAAGGTATTTATTGCTTCAGTCAGGCCTGCTAACAAACGGCCTGAACGAAAACACCTACTGTCAGCCGAAGGCTGTCTTAGATAAATTAAACGATCATAAACGTTTAGGTGATATTAAATAAGTCAACCAAAATAAATTATCATCAACACCTATCAGGCAGCATACTCTGTAATCTTGCTATAGTCTCGTCACACATCTCATTTTTCGAAGAGGGGATACAATGTTCATTGTCCGTTCCAAACAAATTTGGGAAAAGGCTTGACAAGAAACAACAAATCTTATTTTATTGGTGTCTATGTAGCAAAATTCAGGGGATAGCTTACGAATCGATCTGTGAAGTCAGCTAAGGAGATAGAAAACGGTGCGTCAGATAAAAACAATCAGGGAAGTGTTGAGAAATTGTCTTAGAACAAAGAGGGCATACCTGCGAATTAAAACCGGCAAATATGTCGCTGTGTTTGACAGAGTTTTTTGTAGTGGAGCCGACCCTTTCGATTTTATAGAACGAACAAGACTCTAATGAACAACGGAAAGATTTTAAGGAACGATGAAACCTGCTATGTGTCTCGGATAACGTGGGCTTATAAAGATAAGGCTTACCTAAGCTAAACTTGGGTATTTTTGATTACCTAAGATTTAACTGACATAGCTTGTATTCACCAGTGTGTGCTTTAAATTGTATTCTCACTATGAGAAGAATGTTTCAGGGAATTACCGCCAAAAATGTTGGATACAGAGTTCAATAACGTAAAAATTCATAATTGGAAAATTCGCATTCGCAAAGAACTCTTGATGTGTAACATCAAGGATTTGCTTCTATTAAGTAACAAAAACACACAGGAACAAAGTAGATTTATTAAGGTTCCGTCATCTGAATATACCAATGTGTTCAAATGTGATGTTTGCATCAACGGTACGATTCATCCTTTGTATCTAAAACAGTACCTTTGTCGGTCAGCATGGGATTTCTTAAAACACCTTTTTCGCGCTAGCCCAGCTAAGCGCAGCTTTCGTGCTTCAATAATGCTGCAAAACAATGGTTTTGATGCCCCTATTGTCATCGGGTTGTTTGAGCGACGAACGGGTCCCTTCCTAATAGACAATCTATTATTAACTAGAGAGGTTAAAAATGCTAAGTCAATAGGGCAATGTTTGACAGATATGAGTCGAACTCTCCGCAAAGATACATTACCTCGCAAACGAAATTTGATAGAATGTTTCGGTGAAACCGTTGGTCAAATGCATACCAAAGGCATCTTTCACGGGGATTTGCGTCTGGGAAATGTATTGGTTCAACAAAAAGAGGAGGCTTGGCGGTTTTTCTTCATTGACAATGAACGAACGAAAAAGTTTCAAAGGTTACCTACTCGGCTGCGCTTAAAAAATCTTGTCCAAATAAACATGTTTCAGGAAAATATCTCCGATACGGACCGGATGAGATTCTTCAGAAAATACTGTGCCCAGCACACGCATACTAAAGAGGCAGAGAAAGCTTTGGCTAAACATGTTTTGAAAAAAACCGAACAGCGATTGAGGAATAAGAAAAAGCCAACTAAAAGCATGAAAAAATACCTGCGAACAAATAAAAAATATCTCCGCATTAACACGGAGGGATGGCTTGCGGTATTTGATAGAAGCTTTTGCCAAGAGCCGGAGGCCCTTAATTTCGTAAGAAATGTTGCTGCCCTGATACAGCAGGGAGAATTCCTCAAAAATGGCGATACTTCCTCTGTGTCACGTTCTATGTGGAATAATAAGAATATAGTGACCAAGCAATACAATCACAGGGGATTTTGCCATTCGCTCCGGCATACCATAAAGCGTTCGCGAGCCCTTCGGTGCTGGATAAACGGACATCGGCTTTTTAACCTGGGCATACCTACGCCCAAGCCGTTGGCTTATCTTGAACAGCGAAAAGGATTGCTTGTCTGGAAATCTTACCTGGTAACCGAATTCGTTGACGGCCAGATGCTATACGATTTTGAGCGGGACGCCAATGTCTCTCAACAGCAGCTTTCCAGAATAATAGGACAGATTGAAGAACTTCTTGAAAAACTGGCGAAACATCGTATCAGCCACGGTGATTTGAAACATACAAATATTTTGATTACACAGAATGGCCCGATTCTTACAGACCTCGATACGATGAGAGTGCACAGACTAAAAGGCATATATAATCTTAAGCGAGCGAGAGATATGGCTCGTTTCTTGAAAGACATACAGGACATTGAAGGAAAAGATGAAAATAAGACTTGATAGGATTATATTACGTTTCAACTAAGGAAAGGATAATATCTGTGAGTTCGAAAACAAAACTGTCAGATTAAGTAATAGCTAACTCACTTAAATCATTGTACTTAATGCCATTCCAAAGATTACTTAATTTGGCAGTTCCAAGAATTAATTTCAGCAAAGATGTTGAAAAGCCTGTCCCATATGAGGATGTTTCGCTGGCTGGCCGGCTATTCTTATGCACTGGCGCCTACCAATATCATCATGAATGGTACACGCAAGGATTAACAAACTGCATCTGTAAGGAGTAAAGATGGAAGAGAACAATTATATCTCTTGTGGTCTGTGTGGAAGCACTGAGTATAGATTTCTTTTTAATGGCAAGGATCGTTTGCATGGAAAGAGTGGTCTCTTTTCATATGTAATATGCAATAGATGTGGTCTTGTTTATATGAATCCACAAATTAGCATGAATGACCTCTCTGATTTTTATCCAAGTGATTATGATCCGCATCAGTCGAAAACGGGTAAGCCTAACCAATCCAGAAAGAAGATGCGAAAAAAAAATCTTCTGCCGGAATATATTCTGCGCAGCTTAAACGAAAACACTGTTTTGTTGGATGTCGGATGCGGGAACGGGAGGTTTTTGGATGAAGTTAAAAAGCTTACTAACACTCAGGTTTGCGGACTGGACATTTCTAAAGTCGCAGTCCAGACTGCAAAAGAAAATTTTGGTCTGGATATTTTCCAAGGGAGTATCACAGAGGCACCTTTTGAAGACGGCAGCTTTGATTTAATTACAGCCTGGCAATACTTAGAGCATGTTCCGCGTCCTCTGGAAGTCCTCCAAAAATTTCAACAGTTGCTTAAACCAAATGGTATTTGCATAATAAGCACTCCGAACTTTAACAGTATGAATGCAAAAATATTTAAAGACAAGTGGTTCGGTCTCGATTGTCCACGACATCTTTATATTTACACCCCAGACACGATCAATGAACTTCTGGAGAAGGCAGGCTTAGTAGTCGCAGAAGTTAGGCATGATCCATCTTCAAAGAATCTTATTTGTAGTCTCCAATATTATTTTTACGGAAATAACTACACTGCGGAATATCGTGACAAGATAAAGCATGCCACAATGATAAAGTTTGTATTATCCCCTATAACCCGCGTATTTGCTCTGCTTAAAAAGAGTGACAACATAATTGTCTATGCTAAGAATAAACCCAGAAACATTGATTCTGACAATAATCAAATGTAAAGGGCTTGTTTCGTCTTTTTTGGGGGCTATAATACACGTCATGATAAAACTGCTTATTATTGTCAATAATCCAAAGCGGGCCAGCTTTCGCCTGCGTGTCACTGACTTTTTAGACTATTTTCGTCGGGAGGGGATTGTCTGTGAAGTCTGTAAACTGCCTCAAAAGAATCTTCAACGGTGGCAGTTGTTTAAGTCGGCACAAAAGTATGATGCAGTTCTGTTGCATCGAAAGTGCCTGAATTTTTTTGATGCCAAAGTGTTGGCTCGGTACAGTCGAAAGATTGTTTTCGATCATGATGACGCCATCATGTACAGCACCAGCCGTCCAGAAAGTAATCGTACGAGTCATTTTCGCTTGTATAAGCGTACGATTCAGATGGTTGATTGTGTGATAGCAGGTAATGAATACCTTGCCGAACATGCGAGACTGTTTTGTCGTCATGTCTATGTTGTTCCTACCGGACTGGATACAACGGCGTTTGAACAAGAACGGCCACAAAAACACGACGATGAAATTCGCTTGGTCTGGATCGGGAGTGAAAGCACATTACCTTATCTTGCCGAATTAAAATCGGTTTTTGAGCAGATTGGAAAAAGTCATCCTCATGTTGTCCTTCGGATTATTGCTGATGAATTTTTTGATTTGGAAAATATGATGGTACAAAAACATATGTGGTCGTTGGAAAGCCAGGTTTCTGACTTGCTTGCTTGTGATATTGGCCTGGCTCCGTTACCGGATAACCGTTTTACGAAGGGTAAATGTGGTTTCAAGATTCTTCAGTATTTTGCGGCTGGTCTTCCTGTAGTTGCCTCTCCGGTAGGTGTTAATGAGAAATTTATTAAAGAAAGCAATGCCGGAATTCTCGCGGCAACTCCAGAGCAATGGAAAAGTGCTGTAGAGAAAATGATCGAGGATGTTCCGATGTGTAGGCAGATGGGACAAAATGGAAAGCGGTATGTTCAGGCATATGATACTTCTTTGGTGGCTAAGCAATTTTGTGAAATTGTCAAGGAGGCGATAGTCTTATGAAAGTGGCGAAATTCTCATTTTTTATTTTAGTACAGACGACGGTGGAAACAGGAGGTCATTCTTTTTGCATAGAGATGTATGTCTTCAGTAAAAATGAGACAAATCTGCCTTTAAATTAGGAGACAATTTCAGCTCCGGTTTCAATGATTTTACAATTAATTCTTTTCTTTCCAAGAATTGTTTTTCTTTTTACTTGGCTCGTTTGTTCAATATCTTTTCACGTCACCCGTCGTGGACATCATCAGCAGTGAAGTTACCAATGGCCTCATGTTATCGCTGGCGGTGATAAATTCCCGACTGATTTGTGATTTGCTTACGCCAACTGTATCGGCCATTTCCGGCAGAATCTCTTTGTGTTTTCTTGTTGAAAAAGCTCTCATCAGAATCTCCAGAATACGAGAACCGAGACGGCTATTCATCACCATTGCGTCATAGGCAGGGATAGCAACTTCCTTACCGGAACCCTTGCCCTTTTTTCGCAGTCGAGGCTTTTCGATACGCAGTTTCCGTTCAGATAGCGATACTACACCGGACTGCCTGCCGTGCCAGCCGATATCGCCTGTTATTTTGCCGGGCTGCTTTGGGCCTGCTATCTGTCGGGCGCTGAGCAAGAGCACCGATTCTATAGCTGCTTTTCCCACAACATCAATCAATTCATCGACTGCCTGTTCGGTATTACAGATTAAATCGAGAAATGGCAGTAATAGCTGGCCGTCTTTGCTTAGAAATTCTGCGATTTTTCGACTGTCAAGCTTGTCTGTAATTTGATACAATTTCTTTTGCATGGCTACTCCTTTCAAAAAAGTTTAAGTTATTGTTTTGCCTGATATTATCTAAAAATCAGGCCGGAGTAGCCATTGCTTTTTTAAACCTCCAACTATGGAAGGGACAAATTCCCTAAATAAATTGGGAGGGAACGTAGAAGATAACAAGGAAAAGTAAAAATTCGAAAAGCAAAAGTTAAAAGGCAAAAGAAATGAGATTGTCTCACTTTGATGATGCTCACAGGGTAAATTTGCTTTGCATCGAGAGGCGGCGGGGGGGGGGAAGGGGAAATTTTCAATTGACAATCATCAGCAAATAACCAATAATCGGCAGTTACTTAGCCCGCCCGGGTGGCGGAATAGGCAGACGCGCTAGCTTGAGGGGCTAGTGACCTTAGGGTCGTGCTGGTTCGACTCCAGTCCCGGGCAGTGATTCTAACAATAATACAATTTTGTTAATGGAGAAAATTATGAAAACTTCGAACCAAAACTCATCTTTAGTATTGATTACACTTTGCCTTTTGGTCTTGGCCGGCTGTGCCTCAGACAGCAATACGATCCCGGACTGGACGGCTGTCGAATTCCCTCCGTTTAATATATCAGAGCCTGAGGGCATTACGAATCCCGTCCTGACGGCCGCCGACGCAACCGACAGAAAGGCGGATTTTGTTGCGGACCCGTTTTTGTTCTTTGAAAAAGGCAAGTGGTATATGTTCTTCGAGATATATGCCGCCGACCCGGGGTATGCCGAAATCGCACTTGCTACCAGCAATGATGGTATGCATTGGAAGTATGACAGGGTTGTCCTCTCGCCCGGCTATCATCATACCTACCCCTATGTGCTCAAATACAAGGGTGATTATTATATGTTTCCCGAAACCTACACCGCCGAGGAGGTGCGTGTTTACAAGGCGGACAATTTCCCCTACGGCTGGAAGCACGTTTCCACTATAGCAAAGGGGCGGCCTTTCGTTGACCCCTCGGTTTTCAGATACAATGACATGTGGTGGATGTTTGTCGGCAGCACGAATCAGGATTGCTACCTTTATTATTCGGACAATCTGACCAGCGGGTGGGTTGAACATCCTAAGAACCCGATTATCAGTAATGACCTGAGCAAAGCAAGACCGGCCGGCCGTGCCTTTGTCTTTGACGGAGACCGAGTTATCAGGCTTGGGCAGAAGTGCGACGTTATGTACGGGGAGAAAGTCAGGGCATTCGAAGTTGATTTGCTAACCAAAACAGAATACGTCGAGCACGAGATACCCGAAAGCCCAATTCTGGAAGCTGACGGAAGCGGCTGGAACGCTGTTAATATGCATCAGCTTGACCCGTGGTGGACCGGAGAAAAATGGATTGTCGTCGTCGATGCAAATAAAGGCGGCAAGGGGTACTCCATCGGTATTTACACGGCAGAACAACCCGTCAGATAACCTTATCATGTAAGCCGGAATAAAGTTTCAGGGAGTTTCCGGTTAGACTTTTAATCGGGTCTCGAACATTTTGTATTCCTATCGGAACTGCTTTTTGCCGGGAATCAGTTCTCAGGTCAGCCCTAAGCGTTCGGCTTCATCGTACAGGCCGTAATGCTTCATCTTCTTGAACAAGGTTGTGCGGTTTATCTGAAGGGCACGGGCGGTTTCCTGCCTGTTCCAATGGTTGGCTTCGAGCGCGCGACGAATAAAATCTTTTTCAGGGCTGGCCAGCAATTCCTTTAAGCTCACCGGCTTGTAGTCTTCCTGACCTCGACGCTGGTTTTGTTTGACGGACCCCGGCAAATCCTCGATGGTGATGTATTTTTCTTTACTGAGCAAAACGGCCCGCTCGATTACATTCTCAAGTTCGCGAATATTTCCCGGCCAGGAATAATGCTCGAGGTACTCGAACGCCTCTTTGGTGACGCCAAGTTTTTCTCTTTTGTGCTGGATGCAGTATATACGCAGAAAGTGCTTCGCCAGAAGCTGAATATCGCCGACCCTGTCGTTCAGAGGCGGTAAATCCACCGTTATCGTGTTTATTCGGTAATATAAATCTTCACGAAATCTTCCGTCCTTTACTTCTTTTTCCAGGTCCTTATTCGAAGCAAGCAGGATTCGTGTATCCACGGTCCTTGTCTTATTACTGCCGACCGGCTCGAATTGCCTGTCCTGCAGGACTCGCAGGAGTTTGACCTGCAGAGCCGGTGAAGCATTGGCGACTTCGTCAAGGAAAATGGTGCCACCGTCGGCTGCGAGGAATTTACCCTTCTTGTTGCTTATAGCGCCGGTAAATGAGCCTTTAACGTGCCCGAACAGTTCGCTTTCAAGGAGAGTTTCGGGCAGGGCCCCGCAGCTAACTTCGACGAACGGCTTATTGCGCCGGCTTGAGCGGTGGTGAATCGCACGCGCCAGGATGCTCTTGCCAGTGCCCGAGGGCCCAGTCATGAGTATGGTTGTTCCGCTGTCGGCAATAGCCTCAATGAGGTCGAAAATTTTGGCCATCTTGTAATCGTGGCTGACTATGTTTTCCAGGCTGTATTTTTGCTCGAGTTGCAAACGCAGACTCTCGTTTTCGCTCATAAGCGTTTGCTGGTTTATAGCTCTTTCGACCGCTAAGCGCAGCTCGTCATCGATAATTGGCTTGGTAAGATAGTCGTAGGCGCCTCTTTTAATCGCCTTGACGGCGCTTTCGATTGTGCCGTAACCGGTTATCACGATGACTACGGTCTGAGGATAGTCTTTTCTGATTATATCCAACAGCTCGAAGCCGTCTCCGTCCGGTAGGTTAATATCGGTTATCACCAGACAGTAGTTTTGCTTTAGCAGCTCGGCTATTGCCTGCTTCAAAGTTTCGGCCCCGCGTGTTTGAAACTCTTCCAGCGATAAAAACTCGCACAGTGAGTTCAGTATGATTTTATCATCATCAACAACGAGAATGTTTTTGCCTGTCATAGTCACCACTACTTTATATCTGTATCAATTTTCGTTCGTAACCGGCAGATAAACCGTGAATACACTTCCACCTCCGGGAGCATTTTCAGCGGTTATCCGGCCGTGACATCGCTCAATTATTTCCCTGCATATTGCAAGCCCCAGCCCTGTCCCCTTGCCTTTGTCCTTTGTCGTAAAGAAAGGCTCGAATATGGCGTCGGCGTTTTCCGGCGCAAAGCCTCCACCGGTATCGCTGAACTCAACAGCGATATAATTATCTGCCGAGGGCATCGTTGCTATGCGCAGCTCACCTCCATTGGGCATCGAATCCAGTGCGTTCTTTACAAGGTTATGGAATACCTGAAAGAGATTGCCGCACTTGATTTGGGGTATGCCCGGGCGATAGTTTCGCAGAACGCAAATATCGGAGGATTGTGTCTTTATATCCGTCATTTTTATGGCATCTTCGATAATCTGTTCTATGTCGACATATT
>Ga0307379_10013373_pt1 | contig 10636 bp, 7 predicted proteins | sample UN2MG_FD_202237 | JGI IMG/M metagenome (GOLD analysis project Ga0307379, IMG submission 202237) | Soil microbial communities from Risofladan, Vaasa, Finland - UN-2 | ecosystem: Environmental > Terrestrial > Soil > Coastal area > Acid sulfate soil | place: Finland: Risofladan, Vaasa | collected... | reverse complement strand
GCCCCCGCCTCATCGAACGTCTCACCGTCGGTAAAACCCCCGAAGAGGACGTCAGCATCGCGCCCCGCATCTGCGCCATCTGCACCCTGTCCCATAAGAACGCCGTGCTCAGGGCGATGGAGAACGCTCTGGCCGTCAAGGTCCCGGCCAAGGTCACCCAGCTGCGTGAGCTGATGCATCTGGGAGAATTCATCGAGAGCCACTCCCTCCATGTCTATTACCTGGCCCTCCCGGACTATGTCGGCTTTCCCAATGCCATCGCCATGGCCTCAAAATTCCCGTTCGAGGTCAAGATCGCCCTGGAGATGAAGCAGTTCGGGAACGCCATCATGACCCTCCTCAGCGGCCGGATGATCCATGGTGAAAACCCGGTCATCGGCGGGTTCGGAAAATACCCCAGCCGGGAGGAACTCATCTGGATCAAGAATCGGGCCATCCAGTTCATGCCCTTCGTTTTCCGGACGGTCGATCTCTTCTGCGGCCTCGATTATCCCGCCGTTCCAGAAGCGGACACGGTCTATGCCTGTTGTGAGCCGGGGGACGGCCGCTACGGGCTCTGGGGGGACGAGATCATCCTGTCCAGCGGTGAAAAGATCGGCCGGGACGATTATCAAAGCCTGACCAATGAGTTCGTCGTTCCCCATTCTTTCTGCAAGCGCAGCCACTATAAGGGGGATCCTTACTCAGTGGGCGCGCTCGCCCGGGTCAACGTCCTCGGCGAACGACTCGAGGGCGAAGCGGGAAAGGCCTTCAAGAAATATTTCAACGCCCGCTGGAAGACGAACCCCCTCTTCCACAACGCCGCTCAGGCGCTGGAGATCCTCTACGCCTTCGAGCAGATCCCCGAGCTGGTGGACAAGGTCCTGAAGATTCCGGACGATCCCCCGATCGTGCCTTACAAGGCAAAGGCGGGCAAGGGAACCGGCCTGGTCGAAGCCCCGCGCGGACTCCTCATCCATCATTACGAAATCAAGGACGGCCTCGTGGCCGCGGCCGATATCATCACTCCCACAGCCCAGAACGCCGAGGACATCGAACGATACTGCTATATCGCCGCCCAGAAGCTCCTGGACGAAGGCCAGGAAGACAAGATCCGGGATCGGATGGAGCTAGTGGTCCGGGCCTTCGACCCCTGTGTCAGCTGTTCCGCCCACATGGCGGAGGTCAAAAGGGCGCCCGACGGCGACTGGAGAAGAAAGCTGAGTGAGCTCAGACCGGCCGGCCCCATCTTTATCGGCGTCGGCCGGGAAGACCGCTCGGACGATCGGGCCGGCCTGGAGCTGGCCAGGGAGATGAAGAAAGCGGGGATGGCCGACGTCTACCTCGAAACGGAACTCGAGGAGGACCGCATTCTTGAACGGTTAACCGGACGTCCGCTCCTCTTCATCGATGTGATCCAGATGGGCGAACGGCCCGGAAAGATCGCCGTCTTGCCGCTCCAACACGTCCTCTGGAATGCCGTCCTGAGCCATCGGCTGTTGCCTTCGCTGACCAACCGCCTGACCTATGACCAGATCAAGAATGCCCACATCCTGGGCATCCAGCCGGAGTCTATCGCGGAAGGAAACCTCCTGTCGGACTCCGTCCGGAAGGCCATCGAGACGATCCTGGAGGAAACGCTGAGCGAAACCGTCCAGCGGGAAAACGACGGACTGATTCCTAAGCGAATTCAGCAACCCGCTATCTAAATCCTGCATCAACTAAAAGACCGCTGGACGATTTTAGGGGGACGGTCCATCACCGGACCGTCCCCTGCCTCTTCCATTGACACCCGCCGACGACCCCATTAAAGCTGGAAGCCGGCATGTTCTCCTGACGAGGAGAACCAAGATCAGCGGAGGCCGGTGAAGCGCGAGGAAATTGTGGAACAAGCCTGGGGAAATATTCCTCAAGGCCCCGGGGTCTTCCTGGGAAGGTCGCCAAAATCTCCGGATGCTTTCCTTAATATATTTATTATCAATAATATACATAAGCTCACTTTTCTGCCCGCTCCGGCTGTTTGGCACACAAATTGCTTTATTAGAGATGAGAGGAAGAGCCGGATGGCCGCAGAAAAGAGGGTTTTGATCATCGACCCCGACCCTAAAGCGAGACGCGAGCTGGCCCATTTTCTGAAAGAAGACCAGTTCGTCTTGGAAACAGGGAAGAACTTATCCGACGCCATCAAGAAAATCTCCGGAGGAGGGTTCGACTGCCTGGTCATGGATATCGACCTGCCCGAGATGAAGGGCTACGAAGCCGTCCCCGTGCTCAAGAACCTCGATCCCCGGCTCAGGATCATCCTGACCACCAAGAAGAACGATAAGCGGCGGGAGGCCAAGGCCCGGGAGCAGGACATCTTTTTTTATTTCATCAAATCTTTCGGCAAGGATGAGCTCAAACTGGCCATTAAAAATGCCTTCAATCTATATAAGGAGAAATGCATCATGGACAAAAGCCCGAAAATCCTGGTCGTCGACGACGATCCCGATTTCCGCGCCGCGGTGACCCCCATCCTGAAGTCCGCCCTTTATGACGTGGTCATGGCCTCCAACCCGCAGGAGGCCAAGGAGAAGATCTTCGCGGAAAAGCCCGACCTGGTCCTGCTCGACATCATGATGGACAGTCTCTTTGACGGCTTTTCGCTCTGTAACGCCATCAAGACATCCCCCGAATTCAAGGACCACAAGGATATGCCCGTCATCTTTGTGTCCGCGGTGAAAGAGATCGCCGGCTCGAGGTTTCAGTTCAAGAGCGATGAAGAGGGCATGGTCGGCCCGGACGACTACATCGACAAGCCGGTCAAACCGGACGACCTCCTGGCCCGGATCGCCAAGTTTCTCAAAAAATAGGCTCGTGCCAGTTGGCTCCAAACCACGCCACCTTTGTCCCGGCGAGCCAAAGGCGGCTCGGTTTCGGGCTCCGCTCTCTCCTCCTTCGGAGAAGACCCTTGCCCGCTCCGCCCTCAAACGGGTTTGTCGCCAACAGGCTCTCACCTTGTCTAAAGAACCAATGTTTGCTTTGTCTTTCTTTTATGAGGCGAGGGGCAGTGGCAGGAGAAACCCTTATGAGGAGTGAGCGGGCACCTTCTTTGGTCGAGGCGAGGGCTTGGGTGAGGAAGTCCATCGACGACTGAGCGGGCATGGTTTCTCTCCGGAGGAGAGAAGAGCGAAGGAGGAGTTTGGAGTGAGGTTCCTCGCTGGGGAACCGAATGGGCTGACGAACCCAAGGCCGAGCCTACTGAAATGAAGGCGCTTTTCGTGTAAAATAGACGCTGGAGAAGTTATCATGGCTGAAAAACCGATCATCCTGATCATCGACGATGAAGAGGCCATGCGCGATTCCTGCTCGATGATCCTGACCAAGGACGGGTTCAGGGCGGAGACTGCCGAGAACGGCCAGGTCGGTCTGGAGAAAGTCAGGGCGTTGAAACCGGCCCTGACACTCATCGATCTCAAGATGCCCGGCCTCAGCGGCTTCGAGGTCCTGGAGAAGCTCAGGGACATCGACCCTCAGAACATCCCCATCGTCATTACCGGCTATGCCACCGTGGAATCGGCCGTCGAGGCAATGAAAAAAGGGGCCTACGATTTCCTGCCCAAGCCCTTCACTCCGGACGAGCTCCGCATCATTATCCGGCGAGCGCTGGAAAGGAGGAAGCTGGCCCAGGAGGCCGAAACGCTGCGGCGCGAGAAAAAGCTCATGGAGGAGAACTTCATCACCATGGTCTCCCACCAGCTGAGAAGCCCACTGGTGGCCATCCAGCAGTACTTCGAGGTGATCCTGGCGGGGATGGTGGGCCGGGTCGATGACGCCCAGAAGGAGATGATCGTCCGGGCCCAGGAGCGGCTGGGGAGTCTCCTCCATCTGATCAACGACTGGCTGGATATGGCCAGGATCACCCGCGGGCAGCTCGTCGACAAGTTCCTGCCGATCGCCCTGGAAAAGCTCCTGGACAGGCAGGTGGAATTCATGAAGCCGTTGGCCCAGGAGTACAAGGTCCGGCTCGAGCTCAGGCCGCCGGAAAGACCAGCTCTCGCCCTCGGCGATGAACAGTCTCTGGAGCAGGTCTTCTCGAACCTGATCTCCAACGCCATCAAATACAACCGACCGGAAGGCTCCGTGATCATCACCGTTCGTGAAGAGGAGGACTCCATCATCACGGATGTGACCGACACCGGCATCGGCATCGCCCGGGAACACCTGCCGCTCGTCTTCGACCAGTTCTACCGGGTCAGCCGGAGCGAAGACCAGAAGATCAAGGGCACGGGGCTGGGACTGGCCATCGCCAAGAAGATCGTCGAAGCCCACAACGGATCCATCCAGGTGGCAAGCGAGCCGGGCCGGGGCTCGACCTTCTCCGTCCGGTTGCCCAGGGCAAAACCGGAAGAGAAGTGAAGACACTCCTTCTCGGCCTGGGGAACGAGCTCTACGGCGATGACGGGATCGGCATCCACGTCATCCGCAGGCTCAGAACTGAGATATGAGCAAGAAAGAAGTGGTCGTCCGGGAGGATATCCTCGGCTCGAACAAGAAAGTCGCCGCTGAAATCCGGGAGAGAATGGAAAAGTCCGGCGTCCTGGTAGTGAACTTGCTCAGTTCTCCGGGCTCGGGAAAGACGACCCTCCTCGAGAGAATCATCGAAACGCTCAAGCCGACTCACCCCCTGGCCGTGATCGAGGGCGACATCGAGACCGAGCGGGATGCCGAGAGGATCCGGCGAAAGGGTGTCCCCGCCTGGCAGATCACGACGGGAGGCGCTTGTCACCTGGAAGCCAAAATGATCGGCCGCCTCATCCCCGAGATTCCCGCCGAGACCAAGTTCCTGTTCATCGAGAATGTCGGGAACCTCGTCTGCCCGGCGAGCTATGACTTGGGAGAAAGTCTCCGCTGTGTGCTGCTTTCCGCGCCGGAGGGAGACGACAAGCCCAAGAAATATCCCAAAGCCTTCGCCAGCGCCGACTGTCTGATCTTCACCAAATCCGATTTAATCCCTTTTCTTCCGTTCGACCTGGAGCGCGCCGGCAACGAAGCCCTGGACATCAATCCCCGCCTGCGCGTTTTCGTCACCTCAGCGCTCAAGGGCCGGGGGGTCGCCGAACTGGCCCGCTATTTCATTGAAAGCCGTGTCAATATGATCCAGCACCAGCGCCATGCATGAGCTCTCTATCGTCGCCAGCCTGTTCGAGATCCTGGAAGAAAAAGCAAGGGAACAAAAGGCCGCCAGGGTCGTCAGGGTCAGTTTGAAGGTCGGGAAGCTGGCCGGCGTTGTGCCGGAGTTCCTGCAGACTGCATTTGACAGCTACAAACGGGACACCATCGCGGCCGAAGCGGCTCTAGAAGTCACCCTGGTGCCGCTCCGGGTCAAGTGCCGGAAGTGCCGGGCCGTGACCGAAAAGGACGATTTCGTCTTCACCTGCTCGGCTTGCGGTTCGACCGAGCTTGAAGTTCTGGAAGGTACCGAACTTCTCCTCGACAAGCTCGACCTGGAAGTCTAGGATCGCGTCGAATGGCCTCAGACACGCCGCATCGAACAGCGGTTCTCTGACCTTGCCAACCCGCTGCGACGTGGTATAATTGCTATTAATCGTTTTTTCAACGGTTCCGTAGTTCGAGGAGCTATCCATGAAAAGTCTGAAACAGATCGCTGCCAAGTCTGTTTTAACCGAAAGCCAGCTCAAAAAGCTGGAGAAGATCATCCTCAGCCAAGGCCCTTATACCCAAGAAGCCGTCCGCGAGGAACTGGACTGGTTCTGCACCGGCCTGGGGATGAACGATTACTATTTCCAGACGACATCCCTCCAGACGATCGCCGACCACATCCGGGCCATCAAGGCCGCCGAGATCATCGCCACCATCAAACAAGAGAAGGTCTTCAAGGTCGACCTGGCCACCGAGCACACCAACGACGCCATCTATCTCGTCGACGACGAACACCCTCGCAGCCTGGAGGTCGAACGGCACATCGAGGAGAAGTACCCGAACTGCCGCCTTCAATCCTACCGCACGGCGCGCAAAGCTCTCGGAGTCGAGCACCTGAGAATGTATGTCGTCTGCCTCCCTGAGTTTTTAGAAGCTCAGCCCGCTCCCGACGAAACAGACCTGAAAAAGATCGGCGACACCATCTTCCTGGCCACGGCCGCCCGGGAGACGGTGGCCCGCTATCAGGCTTTGATCACCAAGACGAAGGGCTGGGAAAGTCCATACATCGACATCACCAAGTGCCGGCGAGGCGGCGAGATCCGGATCACGGTCGTGACCAAGCGCGATTCCAGCCACCGTTTTTTCTCTAATGTTTCGGACGTGTTCAACTCGCACGGCCTGGTCTCCAGCCGCAAGTACATCGAACAGTTCTCCAACGGCCGGACGGCCTATTCGTTTTATCTCAAGGAAATCAAAGACCGGAGCCTCGTCCAGGACCTGGTCGAGGACATCAGCCTCATCTACGTGATCCCTGAATCTCCTTTGTCCGGCCTTTTCCGTGACGGGAAGTTGACCGCCCAGGAAACCGTCTTCGGTGTCTCCGCCTGGAGTTTCTGCCACCAGTTCCTGACCGGCTACAACGATGAGTACCTGCGCCTGGCCGAAGCCCTCAAGGACTCGCCCGAGCTCCTGGGCACCTTGCGAAACCTCAAGACCAAGCTGGTCAAGGACACTTACGCCGAGCAGCGGGTCTGGGATGCCTTCATGGAAAACCCGGTCCACTTGAAGAAGCTCTTCTGGCTGTTCGACCGGAGGCTCAGCCCCTCTTCCCGATCCCGGGAGGTCAAGAAGGAGTTGGAGGAGCTACGCAAAGAGATCATCCGGAATGTTCCGGTGGAGATCGACCGGGACATCCTACTCGCCGCCGCCCTGTTCATCGATTCCATCCTGAAGACCAATTTCTATGTCAAGGAAAAGACTTCTCTTTCCTACATGTACAATCCCGCGTTCTTGAACTCGGTCGATTACCCGGAAAGGCCTTTCGGTGTTTTCCACGTCGTCGGCGCCGAACTTCGCGGCTTCCATGTCCGCTTCCGCGACATCGCCCGCGGGGGCATCCGCATCGTCCGGTCCAACAACCTCCAGACCTATCTCAACAATTCCGACTTCATTTTCGACGAAAACTACAACCTCGCCTCCACCCAACAGCGCAAGAACAAAGACATTCCGGAAGGCGGTTCGAAGGGAACCATCCTGCTCCGCTGGGGCTACGAGCAGCGGGCCGACGAAGCCTTCAAGAAGTACATCGACGGCCTGCTCGACCTTATGCTCAACGAGAAAGGGGTGGTCGATTTCTACGGAAAAGAGATCCTGCTCTTCCTCGGTCCCGACGAGGGCACGGCGGAGCTCATGGAATGGGCCGCCCTGCGGGCCAGAACCCGGGGCTACCGCTACTGGAGGTCCTTCTCCACCGGTAAGCCCGTCTCCATGGGGGGTATTCCGCACGACCTCTACGGCATGACCACCAACTCCATCCACGAGTACGTCCTAAAATCCCTGGAGAAACTGGGGCTCAAAGAGGAGAATATCACGAAAGTGATGACGGGCGGTCCGGACGGCGACCTGGGAAGCAATGAGATCCTGATCTCCAAGGACCGGATCCTGTCCATAGTCGACGGCTCGGGCGTCCTTTCCGACCCGGCCGGGCTCGACCGGCGTGAACTCACCCGCCTGGCCAAGGAGCGGAAAATGGTCGAACATTTCCGCCGGGAACGCCTTTCCAAGCAGGGTTTCTTCGTCGGCATCAAAGAGCACAACGTCATCCTTCCGGACGGCGAACGGCTGGAATCGGGCCTCGATTTCCGGAACGCTTTCCATCTCCACCCCAAGTTCGCGGCCGACCTCTTCGTTCCCTGCGGCGGCCGGCCCTCTTCGATCACCATCAACAACTGGCAGAACTGCTTGGATGACAAAGGCCGTCCGCGCTTCAAGGTCATCGTCGAAGGGGCCAACCTGTTTATCACTCAACAGGCCAGGCTCCGGCTCGAAGAAAAGGGCGGCGTCATCTACAAGGAGGCCTCGGCCAACAAGGGCGGCGTCACCTCGTCATCGCTCGAAGTCCTGGCCAGCCTCGCCTTGACCGACGAAGAGTACGAGGAGCTAATGTGCGTCAAGCGGGGAGTCGTTCCCCCTTTCCGGAAAAAATACGTTGCCCAGATCCTGGAGATCATCCGCGAGAACGCCCGGCTCGAGTTCGACATCATCTGGAAGGAGAACGAGACCCGGAAGATCCCACGGTCCATCCTCACCGACCTCATCAGCGAGAAGATCAACTTGATCAAAGACGCGGTCGGGAAGTCGGACCTGGTCAACGACCGGAGTTTATTCAAAAAGGTGACCGAGTGCTGTATCCCCGGGGCGCTGGTCGAGGAGATCGGGTTCGCCAAGACCATCAAGCGGGTGCCGATGACCTACCTCAAGGCGCTGTTCGCCTCGGAGCTGGCCAGCCGGTATGTCTACCGGTATGGGCTGGACGCCAACGAGGTCAACTTCTACGAGTTCGTGAAGAAGGCCCGCTGAAAGGGATCAGCTGATCTCCCCGGTAAGATAGGCGCGCGTCCGGGGGTCCCGCGGTTCCGCAAACACTTCGGCCGCCGGACCGTGCTCGATAAGCTCTCCCAGATACAGGAAAGCGATATAGTCGGCGATCCGCTTGGCCTGTCTTAGGATATGAGTCACGACGACCACCGTGTAATCCTTCTTGAGCTCGATCAGCCTTCGCTCTACGTTCTGGCTGGACTGCGGGTCCAGGGCCGAGGTCGGCTCATCGCCCAGGATGATCTCGGGTTCGACGGCCAGGCCGCGGGCCAGGCAGAGCCGCTGCTGCTGGCCGACGGAGAGACGAGAGGCCGGCTCGGACAGCCGGTCCTTGACTTCCTCCCACAGGCCGGCCACGCGCAGATGGCTCTCGACGACCTCGTTAAGATCCTTCCTACCCCTCAGGCCGTGGATGCGCGGCCCATAGGCGACATTGTCGTAGATGGACATCGGGAGCGCCTGCGGCCTCTGGGAGAGAAGCCCCATTTTCTTTCGGACCTGGGTCACTTCGGTCCGGGGATCATAAATATCAACGCCGTCCACCAGGACCCGGCCGCAGACCCGAACGCCACCGGACGGGTCCAGAAGCCGGTTCAGGGACTTCAACAGCGTCGTCTTCCCGCAGCCCGAAGGACCGATGATGACCGTGATTTTCCGGTCGGGGATATCAATGCTGATGTCCTTCAGAACCTGCAGCGGCCCGAAGAAGACACTCAGTTTCTGGATGCTGATATGCGGCCTGATGTCCATCGGAGTGTCCTTTTCATTTGACGACATGACGGGTGTACCTTTTGCTCAGTCCCCGCGCCAGAAGGCTGATGACAAGGATCAAGATAGTGAGCACGGCCGCCGAAGCATAAGCCCTCTGTTGGACCTCGGGGAAGGGGGTCCCCAGTTGAAAAAAGATCGCCAAAGGCAATGTCGCCGCCGGCTGGAGGAGCGAGGTTGGAAGCCGGTCGGTGAAACCGGCCGTAAAAAGGACCGAGGCGGCGTCGCCGATGCCCCGGCCGAAGGCGATCAGGACGGCCGTCATCAGACCGGGGAGGCATTGCCGAACGACGACCTTGACGGCCGTTTCGAGCCGGGTCGCCCCCAGCGAGTAGGAAGCGTCCAGAAGCTCCGCCGGGACCATCCGGATGACCTCGTCGGCGGCCCGGCTCATGATCGGGAACTCGATGAGCGCCACCGCGAAGATTCCGGCCAGGAGCGAGGCCCGCAGTCCAAGGAAGACCATGAGGATGAAGCCGAAGGCGCCGTAGACGATCGAAGGGATCCCCCAGAGCACATCGAAAGAGAATCGGGTGAGCGAGGCCAGGCGCGATTTCCTATCGGCGTAAACATTGATGTAGAGGACGATCGGCAGGCTGAAGAGGATGGCCAGGAGAGTCGCTCCCGAGGCCAGGTAAAGGGAACCGACGATCGCATTGAGGATCCCGCCTTCCCGTCCCAGATAATAGCCGCCCTTGGGGGTTTGAGTGATCATGGACAGGTTTAAGGCCGGCAGACCTTTCCAGATGATCGTCCCGACGATCAAGGCCAGACAGCCGATGACGATGACAAGAGAAGCTGACATAAGCAGACGAAAAACGGTCTCCTCGAGCCTGCGCCGGCCCAACCGGCCGGGCGGACGGGACCGCTTCATGCCGCCCTCCTATTGACCCGGACCAGGATCAGCCGGGCCAGGATGTTGAAGATGAACACAACCAGCAGCAGGACCGCCGCGGCGAGCATCAGGGCCGCGTCGTAGAAGGGCACGGACATCATCTCGCCGTAGTTGTTGGCGATCAGGGCGGGCAACGGATAGCCGGCATCGAAGATGGAACCCGGAACGCGGGCGATGTTGCCGACGACCATGAGCACGGCCATGGTCTCGCCGAACGCCCGGGACAGCCCCAGGACGACCGCGGCGATAATTCCCTGCAATCCTTTCTTGAGGACGACATACCGGACCGTCTCCCATTTGGTCGCGCCCAGGGAAAGCGAGGCCTCCCGCATCTCGTTGGGGATGGAGGAAAAGACCTCGAGGGAGACCGAGATGATGGTCGGGAAAATCATGATCGCCAGGACAATGCCGCCGGCCAGCACGCTGTAGCCGCTCGACTGGACGCCGAAGACCGGGGCGATGACCCGTCCGACG
>Ga0307379_10013372_pt1 | contig 10637 bp, 7 predicted proteins | sample UN2MG_FD_202237 | JGI IMG/M metagenome (GOLD analysis project Ga0307379, IMG submission 202237) | Soil microbial communities from Risofladan, Vaasa, Finland - UN-2 | ecosystem: Environmental > Terrestrial > Soil > Coastal area > Acid sulfate soil | place: Finland: Risofladan, Vaasa | collected... | reverse complement strand
TTAAGTGGATTCCCGCTTTCGCGGGAATGACAGATTGTGTTATGTTATTATCATTGAATGATTTGCTGTAGCATTCGACTTGAAAACGGTCAGTTTGAGAAATCAGTTGAAAGTCCGGGATGAATGTGGTAATCTCAAGGAATGAATAGCCTGAATAGATTGCTAAATCTTTTATATGAGGGATTCCAGTCATATACCGGCTGACTGATTTACGAGCGCCTGCCCCGGCGCCGCAGCATAAAAGCCGAATCAACACATTGAAAAAAAAGTGAATATAAAGAAACTCTAATTATTTTTGGCAGGAGTAAAAAAAATGAAGACTAACATGATATTGAAAGCAGTAATTGTAATGGTAGTTGCCGGCGGTACTTTGGCCGATTGGCCGCAGTATCTCGGGCCGGATAGAAATGCGATCTCGCCGGAGAAGGGTCTGCTGCGGTCCTGGCCCGAGGCCGGTCCTAAAGTGCTCTGGACGGTTCCTCTCGGCGCCGGCTTCGGCGGGGCGGCCGTCAGTGACGGCAAGGTCTATGTCCTGGATCGGGATGGAGATGACAAAGATGTGCTGCGATGCCTCGATTTGGTCACAGGCAAAGAGCAGTGGTCCTATACGTACGATGCGCCGGGCAGGGTCCAGCATCCGGGCTCAAGAAGCACCCCGGCGATCGACGGCAACTACATCTACACGTGCGGGTCGTTCGGCGATTTGTATTGCTTCGATAAGAACACGCACCAGCCGGTCTGGAACAAGAACGTCTGGAAGGACTATGACGACGGCAATGTCCCCAGGTGGGCCATCAGCCAGAACCCGCTGATCTACGGCGGCTCGGTGATTGTGGCGTCTCAGACATCGAAGGCCGGCGTCGTTTCCTATGATAAGCTCACCGGGCAGGTCAAGTGGGCTTCGCAAGCTCTTGTGGGCGGAGTCGGCTATGTCAGCCCGGCGATTGTGAAAATTGACGGCAATGATAATCTGGTAATGATCACGGCCGGAAAGCGAGGCGGCGGGAGTGGTGCGGTTATAGGGATAGATCCCGGCAGCGGCAAGCAACTGTGGATCTACGAAGGCTGGAACTGCCAGATTCCAATTCCCAATGTCACCGAAATCGGCGACGGCAGACTTTTTATAACCGGCGGGTACGAGGCCGGCTCGGCGATGATTAAGGTTGCCAGGAACGGCGATGCTTATAACGTGACCGAGCTGTACAAGACCGACGACTTCGGCACGCACGTCCACCCGGCCATCCTATACAAGGACCACCTATACGCTCACTGCACGACGAACACCCGCCGGGATGGGATGGTGTGCATGGACCTCAACGGAAAGGTTAAGTGGAAGACCGGCCGTTCGCCTGTATTCGATAAAGGCGGCTTTATTCTGGCGGACGGGCTGATGCTCAGCGTCGACGGCCAGAAAGGGATTCTGTATCTTATCGAGCCATATCCGGCGGGTTATAAAGAGCTGGCGAGCGCCAAGCTGCTCGATACGAACGAGTGCTGGGGTGAGCTGGCCCTGGTCGATGGCAAACTGCTTATAAGAGACCAGAAGCAGATGAGATGCGTTGTCGTTAAGTGATTTTACTTACTGAGTAGTTTTTTTATATTCCGATTTCGATACCACCTGTTTTAACAAGTGGAAGGAAATGACTGCTGTTTCTGTTACAATCGAGTAGGTGGAGTGTAATTTTTCTCCCGTTAAAAAGCATTTTCTTGTAATAAAACAACATTCTCAGGCGTCTTGGCAATTGGCTTTGCGCGTTAAATTGGGAAGTGGGTCTATGTTGTTTTAGTTTCAAGAAGGTTTTTTATATAGGAGAATGAAATGAATACCAAAGTAATATTGATAGCAGCGATTGTGATGATAGTGGCCGGCAGCGTTTTGGCTGACTGGCCCCAGTATCTTGGCCCGAATCGAAATGCGACGTCACCGGAAAAAGGCATTCTGCGATCCTGGCCGGAGAAAGGGCCGGAAGTGCTATGGACTGTTGCTGTTGGCAAAGGTTTTGGCGGCCCTGTTGTTAAAGACAGTAAAGTCTATTTGCTCGACAGGGATGACAAGGTTGGCGATAATCTTCGGTGCTTGGATCTCTCCAATGGCAAGGAACTCTGGAATTTTGCATACGATGCTCCCGGACGTGTTATGTTTCCCGGCTCGCGAAGCGTACCGATTGTGGAAGGCAGTAATGTTTATTCATGCGGCCACAACGGCGATGTTTATTGCATAGATATCAATACACACAAGCCCGTCTGGAACAAGAACGTTTGGACGGATTTCGGTGGCAAACGGCTGCCGATATGGGCAATTACGCAGTGCCCTCTTATTTACGGTGATTTGCTTATTATTTTATCCCAGGCTCCTGAAGCCGGTGTGGTAGCTTATAATAAACTCACAGGTGATATTGTCTGGAAAACACCCAATCTTGGCAATGAATCATATGCCAGTCCTTCAGTTGTGAAAATAGACGGAAAAGACCATGTTGTAATGGTTATTTCATCTACTAATCCTTTTGGAAATCGAGGATTGCCTCAAACTCTGGGTAATGTTGTTGGAATAGAACCCCTTACAGGAAAAATCCTTTGGGAGTACAAGCAGTGGAAATGTCATATTTCGGTACCGAGTGCTCTTGATGCCGGTGAGGGCAGAGTGATCGTTGTGGGAGGATATGAACTGGGTACAGCTATGATAAAAGTCGAAAAAAAGGCAAATGGCACCTACAGTGTTACAGAACTTTTTAAACATAATGATTTTGGCGATCACACCAAACCGCCGATATTACATAATGGTTATTTTTATGGTCAATTTTCAACCAATAATCGTCGTGACGGTCTGGTGTGTATGAGCATGGATGGCCAGATCATGTGGAAAACAGGACGTTCACCTGATTTTAATAAAGGCAGTATGATTCTGGTCGACGGCCTGATTTTGGCTACCGACGGTGCGATGACTTTGTATCTTATAGAGCCTGATCCATCTGGATTTAAGCCACTTGCATCAGCAGCGTTGCTTGCAGAAGCAGGAACAGGATCAGAAAATGATCCTTTAGCTTCAAGAGTTGGAGGTAGAACCCAAAACTGGGCACCGCTGGCACTTTCCGATGGCAAGCTGCTGATAAGAGACCAGAAGCAGATGAAATGCGTAGTCGTTAAGTGATTTTACTTACCGAGTAGTTTTTTTTCATCGAAGGGCTTCTGACGGTTAATGTTTAATCTGAGCTTGTTGCTGTAAAACTAAAGGTTGCCTTTAAGTAGTTTCTGCAGCTTCTCGAACTCGCCAGATTTCATATGGTAACTGTGCCCGTTGTCGGGGTAGCGACCGTTTTCCACATCCTCGGCGTAGGTGTTGAAAGCCTTAATTGTACGCTCGGCCATGTTATCGTAACTCTTTGCGAATTTCGGACACGGCCCCTGTGTCAGCCCTAAGATATCTGGTGCGATCAAAATCTGTCCGTCGCAGTTCGGTCCCGAGCCGCAGCTTATCACGGGCACTTCGAAGCGTTTGGTTATTATCTCGGCCGCCTCGGCAGCAGTCCCTTCGATCAGCAGCGAGCTGGCGCCGTTGTTAATCATCTGCTCGGCAAGGCTTATCAGTTCGGCGGCCATCTCCGCCGTGGTAGCTTCAGCCTTGAATCGTCCGATCTTGCTGATGCTTTGCGGCCTTATGCCGATGTGGGCCATCACGGCTATGCCGGCGTCACTGATTGCCTTGATTACATCCAGGTACGGGCTGGTAGCTTCGATTTTTACCATTTGTGCCCCCGCCTGGCTGACGAACCGGCCGGCATTCTTTATCGCCTCGGGTATTCCGACCTGATAAGACAAAAACGGCATATCAGCAACCAGAAAAACATTCGGAGCCCCTCGACGGACGGCTGCGGTGATGGTAACCATAAAATCCATCGTTGCCGGCAGGGTTGTATCGAATCCCAGCACGGCCTGCGCAGCAGAGTCGCCCACCAGTATCATCTGAACGCCGGTCTGAGATATTAGACTCGCCGTATTGTAGTCGTAACAGCTTATCGCCGTGATTTTCCGGTTCTGACGCTTGGCGTTAAGCAGCTCTGTAATCGTAATCCGGGTATTCATAATCAGCCTTCCCGTATATTGATGCCAAAGAAATAACAGTCAGATAGTTAAAATATTGGAACAAAGTCAATTTATCAAGCGTAATTTAATTGTGTTAACTCGTTAGATTTGGATATTTTACAGAAAAATATGAAAATTATTTAGGATTTCTAAATTTTATGGCTTGATTTATATTAAATAAAGTGTAGCTTTTTATTAATTTTGCACTTTTTCTTTAAAGAAAATTTTGGTATTTGTACGATTAATAATTAGGGAAGATTATAACCAAGATAAAAGGAGTTTTTGGGTACCGTTATTATCAGCTTTTCATCACCCTCCTCCGAAGCCAGATTCTGTTTTACTAGGATCTGGCTTTTTTATTGGATACTTATTTAATATGGGTAAGTGTTGGAATGTTGTGTGTGTGAAGATGGGAAGCGGGGGCTCGTTAAAGAGTACATAAGGCAAATTCTATGGTCGAGTTACGATGACGTTTTTATTGCGGTGACGACTCGGTCGTTGTTTTGGAGGTCCTTTTCGATTTTGATTTCGGCAAAAGCACCGGTTTGTTCGAGCAGATTTCTGACGGCGGGGCCCTGGGCGTAACCGATTTCCAGCATTAGTGCGGCACCGGGCTTTAGGATCTCGTCCACTTTTTTTATAATCCTGCGGTAGACATCCATACCATCGGCTCCCGCGAGCAGGGCCGAGACCGGCTCGTAATCTTTTACGTTTTTGTCAAGCTTCTCATACTCGGCGGTACTTACATAAGGAGGATTGCAGACGATCAAATCGAACTGGTTTACGTCCAATTGTTGAATGACAGGCTCGAATAAATCGCCGCACAGCAACCGAACCTGCTCCTTGAGCCGATGCTTCTCAACGTTTCTCGCGGCGACTTCAAGGGCGGCGGAGAATATATCCGTTGCTGTCACGCGGGCTTCCGGGACGTTTTTTGCTATTGCCACGGCGATGCATCCGCTGCCGGTACACAAATCGCAGATGTATTGAACGCCGGAGCGAGTTCGCAGAAATTCGATGGCACGCTGGACGAGCAGCTCGGTTTCCGGCCGTGGTATCAGGCAGTCAGCGGTTATGTCAAGCTCCAGCGAATAAAATTCGGTCCTGCCGATCAGGTAAGCAACCGGCTCATGCAGGCCGGCACGCTTTACCAGGCCGTGCAGCATGTCCAATTGCTGCTGGGGTACCTCCTGGCCGAATTGCGTGTACAACTCGATCCGCTTGAGTCCCAATGCTTCAGATAGCAGCATCTCAGCGCTTAGTCTTGGAGAATCAACGCCCTTGTTCGTAAGATATTCGGCAGTCCAATTCAAGAGCTTTTGTATCGTCCACGTAGTCATGACGTTATTGAATGTAATATTATTTAGCCCCACGTTTAACGTGGGGTTTAAGAATGACACGATTATATGTATTTCTCAAATATAGACCTTGTCCATCATTCTTGGGAATGGGATGCACTGGCGGATGTGCTTCTGGCCCGTGATCCATGCGACGGTCCTTTCGACGCCGAGTCCGAAGCCGCCGTGAGGCACCGAGCCGTACTTTCGCAAGTCCAGATACCAATCGTAGTTTTCGCTCTTGAGGCCCTGATCCTTGATCCTCGCAACCAGCCGGTCGTGGTCGTCTTCTCTAACGGAGCCCCCGATGACTTCGCCGAAACCGGCCGGAGCGAGGCAATCGAAGTTCAAAACTACGTCCTCGTTGTCCCTGTCGGTCTTCATGTAAAAGGCCTTGGCCTGCTTCGGATAGTGCGTGACAAAGATCGGTTTATCGTGCATTTGCGAGATGATAGTCTCATCCGAGCCGCCTAAATCTTTGCCCCAGCGAAATTCGGCGGCCAGTTGGGCGTGCTTCGGATTATTCTCGATCTTCGTATCGACTTCGGTAAGCTCGGAGCGCAGCTCGATAAGCTCGGCGGCGTTCTTGTCCCGCTTCCACTGCTTTATCTGGCCTTTCTGCTCTTCATCGAGCAGGGCGATTCTGCTTTCGATTTGCTGCTTTTGATTCTTGAACTCTTCCAACTGCCCGGCGAGAAAATCCTTCGCCCTTTGGCTGGTCAATATCTCACTGGCCTCGGTATAAGTGAGCCTGTAGAAGGGCGGCTTGATCTTTTCCAGTGACGGGATATCGGCGCCGAGAGCTTCGAGCTGGCTCTTATTATCCTGCAGGACCCGTGCGACTATCGAGGATACGAAATTCTCCGCCAGTTCCAGCAGCCCGTCCAGATCAATAAATGCGACCTCCGGTTCGACCATCCAGAACTCGGTCAGATGCCGCCGGGTCTTGCTCTTTTCCGCTCTGAAGGTCGGCCCGAAGCAGTAAACTTTGCCGTAACTCATCGCCGCCGATTCCAGATGCAACTGCCCGGTTTGTGTCAGGAACACAGGTTCTCCGAAGTAATCGACCTCGAAGAGCGACTGCTCCTCTTCGCCCGCCGTGGCTGTGAGAATCGGCGTATCGATCAGTGTAAAGCCGTTATCGTTAAAAAATCTCCGTATCGCGTCGATTACCGTGTGCCGGATTTTCCCGATGCACCACTGGCTCTGCGAGCGCAGGTGCAGGTGGCGGTGTTTGAGCAGAAAATCGATGCCGTGCGACTTCGGCGTGATCGGATAATCCGTCGCCGGCGAGATTATTTTCGCACCGGTCACCGCTAACTCATATCCGCCCACGCTCCGCTCTTCGGCCCGCACCAGGCCCGTGACGGCCAGAGAAGATTCCTGCCCCAGGTGCTTGAGCCCTTCAAAAAGCTCATCGGAGACTTTGCCTTTCTCGACAATACACTGGCAAAGCCCCGTCCCGTCCCGGATAATCAAGAATTGAACTTTCCCGCTTCCCCGGCTGTTATACAGCCAGCCGGCCAGCGTCACTTCTTTGCCTTCGAATTGTCCTAAACTGCTGATGGTTGTTTTTGTCATTTCTTGTACTCGATTCCAAAAACCTACTAATAGCGATTCTAATTCAGATTTTTGCCTTTGTCATTTCGACCGGAGGGCCACGATAGTGGCCCGAAGTGGAGAAATCTATTAAACAGATTTCTCGACTCCGCTTTGCTGCGCTCGAAATGACTCAAACAAACGCATTTATTACATACAATTGGTATTATTTCGGCCAAATATTCGCCGTTTCTCCATAGAGCGAGAAACGTTCACCATGATTTTCGTATTCTAATGGATTTCCGGTGACAGGGTCAATAAAAGCTTCGGCCGGTGCGGCAGATTTTATCGCATCGAGATTAGGCGGCCAGGTGTTATTTTCATTGTGATACTGTTTGATTGCTATCAGAAGTTGCGAACCTCTGCGCAAAGTAAGAATTCTTAAATATTCATCGTGAAAAAAATGATACAATTTTTCCGACACAACAGCAGTGAATCGAGCATAACACTTATAGCTTAATTGATCGTGACGGAGGGTACTTACTGTGTACATTGAAAATGGCAACTGTGGTGTTTTTTTCGCCCAGTCATACTCCGGCTCAGCCATCGCATAAAATCTTTCATAATACCTATCAAGAATCTCTGCGGCTTTTCGGGGGCTTGAAGGATATACGAACCAGTTCACTATCGTCCTTGCTTTATTTAGCTTCCTTTGAGAATAGGTCGGTGTAGAAATCTCGTTTAAGAAGACTGCCCCACCAACCGCGGCTATCCAATAATCGCGACTAAGACGTACCTTACCCTTCTGATTCACCTCGTAAGCCAGGCTGCAGAATCTATTTTTCTCGGCAAGCTTGTTATATTCAAGGATTCTTATGAAGTCTGAGCCCCAGTTATCTTCCTGGCCTTTAATGGAATTGGATATACGTTGGAGTTGCTCAGTAGTGGGTTTATTTTCTATCACAAACCGATTGAGCAGAGACAAAATCGGCCTTTCGTATTGAAAATTTATAAGCTGGTAAGTTTTTGGCTGTTGGCACATGTGATTGGCCATTTGAATAAGACAGAGATATTTTTCAATCCCTGCATCAATTCGATCCTCAGCGATATCATTATTAGCAGCCGATAGAAGCAAAAATGTACATTGGCTTATTTTGTAAAGATCTCTAACAGGCTTGTCATGCATTATCGGATTCACAGGTAAGAATCTGTATTGATCTTTCTGTACGACCTGAATCAATTTATCTATCGTAACCTGATGGCTTTTGAGCCATTCAGCGGTTTCAGGATGATCTTTTGAAAGCCATGGCTCATCTCTGGATGATGGCGTAGTTTTTAAGAAGAATTCGGGCTGATTTGAATCCGTGTCCAAAGTTTCAAGTATTTCATCATAAGCGAATGCGGCATGTTCCTCATCTGGTATTGCATATTTAGCTTCGAGGGCTGCCAATTCCTTTTCGAAAGTATAGGGACGCCAGCCTTCGTTATCTTCGGGCAAGAATACCCAGATGATGTATACAAGAGTCACAGCGCCCACGCCGAGCCAGAACCATTTTCTCATCTGTTTGGGCAGCACAGTACACGCGGCAAGAATAATAGCCAGCAGTGTTATTATTTTCCACGGAGCCTGAAAAATCAGAGCCAGAATTAGTAAGATTGTGAGTAGGCCCAAGCCGATCCACTTAATGATTCGCCTGATAATACGGTTTGTTTTCTTTTCTTGCTTTCGTTCGGTCATCTTTCGACGGTTATTTTCTCCGCTTTCTCTTTAGCTTGGATTTTCTTTGGGAGCCAGATAGACCAGTCATCGGCCCCGTCCTTCTTTCGCCCGGCCTCATCGATATTGTTTTTTCCTATGCTGTACAGAATGAAACTGTCGTCGGTGAGTTTATAGACAAATGGGCCATTGTTGTGTGGGTCTGTAAGGACATCTTCATCTACCAATGGCTTGATTCTATCGAGCGTTTGTGGCCACTGGCCATGTTCGTTTTTGTAACGCCTCAATGCAACCATAATGTACATCCCACGTTGATTTACAAGCGCCCTAAGGTGTCTCTCACGTACTATTTGATAGATATCTTTCAAGCCCTTGAATTGCCCAAGGCCGAACTCATATTTGAATTGATCGAACAAACTCAATTGTCTTTTGAATTTCTGCTCCTCGATTTCTTCAACGGGCCGTATCCGATCCAGAACGGCGGACCAGTCGTCATTTGTTTGCACCTTAAAGGATTCGATTTTCCGCAAATGGCGCTCGGAAGCGTTGCCTTCCGCGAGAAGATCTGTCGCCCGACGTATGGTAGAAGCCTCGATACCGATTCCTTCAAGATATTCGATTAAATGAGACTGCTGGCGAAGGTGTTTGCCTATTTGGATCCTACATTGCCATTTTGCAATGGCATCATCGATTCTGCCTTCCCCGACATCATTATTAGCGGCCCAGCACAGCAAAAATGTCCACTTGCGCATCGTATGTAAACGCTTCAATTGGATAGACCTATTCGGTTCGACAATGAGTGGAAATTGACATTTTTCAAACTGTGAAACTTTCATGAGTTTGTTAATAAGCCATTCATACTTTTTGATCCAGACCGCAAGCTTGGGGTAGTCGTTTGCTGTCCAGGGTTGGCTGCGAGTGAGCGTATCGCTGTTAGGGTCGAGAAATGCGGGTAGGTCATTCACCAAAGCATTTGGATCCTGCAATAGCTGATCATAGAGGATCGCCGCATTTTCGGAATCCGGTATTGCCAGGCTCGCTTCAATTGCGGCCAGGCGTTCATCAATACTACGATTGTCCAGATGCCTATAAGCCAGAATCGCGATAACAATCAGAATACCGAATATCACAGCAAGGCGGAGGCGTTTGCCTATGCGTATGGCGGTTTTTCGTTTCCCCTGCTTTTGCTCGGTCATTATTCAGGTCTCCGCTTTTTTCCACAGACGGCCAAGCCTTACCTCTTTTATCCTTCGGGTGCTTTCGGCATAATTATCCATGCTATGAAGTAGGTCAGCAGCAGCGGCAGTATCCCGGTTGACAGGCATAAGAAAACGGTGATAAGTCTTACCATTGTCGGGTCGATGTCCCTTCAACTACGTTCAGGGCAGGCTCCAGTCTCGCCGATACTGCCGCAAATCCCCAAAATCTTGCTGTTATTTTTTGTCAGGTACAGTTTTTTAATTTTAGCGATCCTACTCTCCCTTAACGGACATTTCCCATATGACCTTGCCCGGCTACGACGCCGGACCATGCTAAACCCCTTTTCTCTCTGTCGCGTACTTGCCTGTATACTTAGGTTCTCGAAGGATGTGCGGTATCCCTCGCACGCGTACTTTTCCAGAAATTAATCAGTCTGTTTTTTTATAGTGTCCGAAGTAATTGATCCAGGCACGCTCAAGCAGATCCTTGGACAGTTCGGGAGGCTGACCAACATACCGGCAGATATCCAGCACGTTGTGAATAAGGTCCCGGGGTTCACAACATCTCAGGGGGCGTTCTTCTTCTTCATAGCGTTGCAAAAGAAACTCAAGTAGTTTCTTGTCATAATCTAGTCCATTGTCTTTGAGAGACCTTTGGAAAATGGAGATGTAATGTTCCCGGGTTGGCGGGGCTACATGAAGTCGGTACCCCATCCGACGCAAAAAGGCCTCATCCACAAAGCCCTTAAGATTGAGATTCGTAGC
>Ga0307379_10013368_pt1 | contig 10638 bp, 6 predicted proteins | sample UN2MG_FD_202237 | JGI IMG/M metagenome (GOLD analysis project Ga0307379, IMG submission 202237) | Soil microbial communities from Risofladan, Vaasa, Finland - UN-2 | ecosystem: Environmental > Terrestrial > Soil > Coastal area > Acid sulfate soil | place: Finland: Risofladan, Vaasa | collected... | reverse complement strand
GGCTCTGCTCGCGGTGGAGGACCGCAAGTTCTATTCGCACTGGGGTATCGACCTCTGGGGTATTATCCGCGCCTTCTATACCAACCAGGTCACCGGGAAAATCGTCCAGGGAGGCTCCACCATTACCCAGCAGTTGGCTCGCGAGCTTTTCCTGACCCGCGAAAAGACTTACACCCGCAAGATACGCGAAGCGATCCTCGCCTGGGAAATCGAGAGCACCTATACCAAGGACGAGATTCTGGAGCGCTATTTCAACCAGATTTATTTCGGCAGCGGGGCCTGGGGTATCGAGGAGGCCGCCCGGACTTATTTCGGCAAAAAAGTGAGCGAGCTCGACCTGGCTGAATGCGCGGTTCTTGCCGGACTGCCCAATGCGCCAAGCCGCAACAGCCCTCTGGTTAAAATGCAAAACGCGCTGGACCGTCGCAACTTGGTCCTCGCCTCCATGGTGGAAACAGGCTTTACCAGACCTCAGACCGCCGATTCGATCAAGGCGCTGCCCATAAAGCTCAACCCGCAGAAAAACAGGGGCTGGATCGCCCCATATTTCATCGAGTACGTCAAGCAGCAGCTTCTCAAGGACTACACGGAAGAAGAACTTTACCGGCTCGGCCTGCAGGTGTACACGACTCTGGATGTACGCATGCAGAAAGCGGCGGAGAGGGCTGTGGAAACGTACGTCGAGACCATAGAAGCGGGCAGGATCCGGCCTTTCCACTACCGGACCCGCAAGGAGATTATCGGTAAAGACTCGCTCTCCACAGAGGAGAAGTTCAATACCCTGTATCTGCAGTCCGCGCTTTTAGCCATGAATCCGAAAAACGGGCATATCAAGGCCATGATCGGCGGCAGGAACTACTGGGAGAGCAAATTTAACCGGACTGTACAGGCAGTGCGCCAGCCGGGCAGCGCATTCAAACCGTTTGTCTATACCGCGGCGATTGACAATGGTATCCCGGCCAGCCAGGTAGTGGAGGATTCGCCCATTTCGATCAACCAGGCGGATGGCACGATCTGGCGGCCATCCAACTATACCGGTGATTTTCTGGGGCCGGTGACCATTCGCACCGGTTTGACCCGCTCGATCAACCTGGTGGCGATCAAGACCCTGATGACTGTAGGTGCCGAAACAGTAGGCGCTTACGCAAGGCGCATGGGGATCAGTACTCCGATCCCGAATGTCGAGTCGATTGCTGTGGGCAGCGCGGATGTGTATCCGATAGAGCTCATAACCGCCTTCACGGTTTTTCCCAACCTGGGAGTCAAAGTCGAGCCCCTGGCCATTACTGAAATCCGCGACAGTAACGGGAACCCGCTGCGCAAGTACATGCCGAGCCGGGAAGAGGTACTGAGTCCCCAGACATCCTTCATAGTGCTCAGCATGCTGCGCGATGTAGTGGATCACGGCACCGGGATCGCCGCGCGCTCGCTGGGTTTTTCCATTCCTGCAGGCGGTAAGACAGGAACCACCAATGACTACACCGATGCCTGGTTCGTGGGCTTTACTCCAGATCTGGTCTGCGGGGTCTGGGTGGGATTCGACCAGCCCAAGAGAATAGTCAACCAGGGAACCGGCAGCGTGCTTGCGCTTCCTATCTGGGCGGAGTTTATGAAAGCGGCCTACGAGAAACTCGAGGTGCACGATTTCGAAAGCCCGCCGGATGGGCTCACCACCCGTCTGATTTGCAAATCCTCAGGGCTCCTGGCCACCCCGTTCTGTCCACCCGAACTGATCTACACGGAAATCTTCAAGCTCGGCACAGAACCCTCTGATAACGAGGATTGCTACGTCCACAAACCTTCAATTTACTCGCACTGAAAAAAAAGTAAGATTTATAAAAAACACGTAAAAAATTAAAAGAAGTTAAAAAACAAAAAAGGACAGGTACACAAAAAAAGACATAATAATTATTTCCTGAAAGCGATCTATTAAAACAATTTTGATTAAAAAAAATAAATGCCTTTTCCGATTAGAAAAAACATTGCTCTAGAATTCTTTCTGGACAACAATGTTTTAATATTATATAATGAATTCAAAACGATAGAAAATAATTAGAACTTTCTTGGACCTAAATGAGGTATTGATTTGGGATAAGGAGAGGTATCGAATGATATGCTACAATCTTTTGATTATTAAACCCATTCGTAAAGCTATTTTTTAATAAAATTATAACTCAATAACTCTCAAATAAAAATGGCTGTGATTGAAAAAAAAGACTGCTTAGTGGCAATGTTGTTTGGGTATCATTTTGAAAAAGCTAGGCTAACTGTTACTAATTCTTTTAGCGATATTGCCGATGCATTTTTAGATGCAAATGACAAAAATTTAAAAATATCTATTAAAAAGAATGAATTGCAAATAAAAATAAGAAATATATTAATAACATTTACGTATAATTTTTTAATTATAAATACTATACTGGCAATAAGTAAACCATTATTTAAACTTTTACCTGATTCAGACAATGAAAGTGATGGTGATAATAAATTTGAAAACAAATTAATTCCATTTATTTTTCTAGATGATAAAATAAGGGAGGCTGAGTTAAGGGATTTTGAAAAAAAGGATTTTAGAAAAGATACTTTAAAAAATTTCTCTTCTACTTTAAAATTGATAGAACGACTTTTACCACAAGGACTGCCTGCTGCAAGATTTATCGGTCTTGTAGAATATTATTATATTCCTTTAAATGAAGTTAAATGGACGATTCTTGAGAAATTTAGAAAACAAGCGACCTTTCCTGGCAATATTCAGGCAAAAAATTCCGAAAAAATAGCACAAAACAGATATTATTTTCCTAAGGATAAAGAAAACAATGAAATATGCTTTATTTTTAAATTAATCGATCCAGACAACCATAAAGATGAAAAAGCCTTTATTGCTGGAGCAATGTTTGATTATCAACTTATTCCAAGTAAAGCTTCTACGTTAGAAGAAATGGGTGGAACAGATTTTGTAATAGATAAATTGGCTCTTGAAATTTCTAATATTATTAATATTTCAGATTTTATAAAATTAGAATGAGGATTAATACAATGGATTTAACTGAAACTCATTTAGACTTGAAAGAAAAAAAAATAAACGCAGTAGAGAACATACCAGATAGAGAACCACATAAATTGGAAAACCTTAGAGTAAAACTAATTGATTGGACAGCTGGTGCTGCTATAGCCAGTATGACTATTGGAACTTATACAGCAAGCGTACGAGGTGATGATATATTTGATGTATTAGAACAAAAATCTCTTGTTAGTCAAGTTTATCCAATTAATATTGTAAGTCCAAAAGCCAAAACTGTTGCTGATGATCTTAAAGAGCTCCTTGCTCAACTCGACGAAGTAATTGGTTTATACCCGGCATTGGTTGTTGGACTTGAGGAGAATTTATCTGGAGACCCAGTAAAAGCAATAATTGATGTTTCTGTCGAAGGAAAACAATATCAAATCAAAAAACCATTAACCAGTATCCCTTTTCCTGTAAAACTCTACTCAAGAATCGACATTGAAGTTCGTCAAATAGGATCTTCTAAAAAGTTATATTTAAAACCTTTCAAACAAGGGCACTTGGATGAAGAAGAGCAAAAATTAATTAAAGAATTTTTAAAATAAGAGAAAAGATGCTTGAAATAATAGTATTGAATGTAGGCTTGGGAGATTCTGTTGTAATAAAAACCCAAGATAATTCAGGATGTTATTATTCACTTATTGATTGCAAAAAAATTGGTGAATCTGTACCTTCTATAGAATTTTTAAAAAAAAACAAAATAACGCACTTAAATACACTCTTTATTACCCACCTTCACTATGATCATATATCTGGCCTTCCTGATTTAGCAAATTATCTTGAAAATGAAGATTGTACTATAGATAATATTGTCATTCCGAATTTACCAGGCGATCCGGGAGATTGGTTTTTTGTATTAGAATATCTATATCCTGATACACTTAAAACATTAAGAAAATCAATACTAGAATCATTAAATAAGTTAAAAAATATAAATGTTAAAAACAAAGCAGATGGTATTCCAACTATATTGACAATGAATTTTGAAGGAAATACAAAACCATCTGCATGGCGAGATCATCTACATAAAAAACTCGATTTTGTGGCATTATCCCCAAATGCAATAGATTCATTGGCTATATTAAGGTCTGCAATAAAAAAATCAGGTGATTCTGGGGAATCGTTTAATTCACTGTGCCATGTTTTTATTTTTAGATATTACGTCGATTCAATAGAATATTTGTTCTTATTCACTGGAGATCTTGTGGGCCAGCGTAATTGGCGTAATGTTACAAATCGATGCTTAAGTATAACAAATAAATCAATATTAAATACACTATGTTTTTTTAAGGTATCCCATCACGGGGCTTATCAAATAGGCCTTAAAACCTGTTTGGAAAAAATTATTGCTGTCTATAGGCCTTTTCTTGCTGCTATAAGTTGTCCTGCAAACAACCCTAAACATCCAAGTGAAGACACGCTTAAATTTTTCCAAAATCATTTTGAAAATTGTTGTATTGCTTGTACAAATGTTTCGGCATATTGCCAAGACAAGTTAAAATCACCTCAGCAAATAAATCCTTTCTTGTTATCAGCACAGGAAGAATTATTTCTAGATTCTATAAAAGCCGAAAAACATACGTCAATAAATATATTACAGGGTGTATGCGCAGATTCTTTCGTATATAAAATTGATAGAAAAGGATTACATTATCTACCAGGTTCTGGTAATAGTTGTATATTGACTAATTGTGAAGAGTGCTTTAATCTTAATAAGTTTACTTTTTAAGTAAAACTCCCCACTTACAAGGAGGGACATCAAAAAGGAGTTACTAGCTAATTTACTAAAGCCCTAAAAAGCATGTCATTCATTAAAATATTTCTATCAACCATATATTTGATTTGTTTTATAATTAATAATTACATTTTTAACTGTTACCATTTATTATTTTGCTTTGTAAACGTGCATTTTAAAACTTTATTTTTTCATATAGGTTTACACATTTTTTTAACTATAATGTCATTAATTGGATAAACCCGCCATTGAGAACTGCCGATGAGTCGTTCCTCATTTTCTGCCGGAAGCAGGTATTTGTCATTCGATATTACCCCCTGAAGGAGCGTTCCTGATGCGAGTTCCAGCCCGGTTTCTATATTTTATCATCGCCCTGACATTCTGTCTGACATGTTCCCCTGTCCGGGAATACGATGTGGTTATCCGCAATGGCACAATCTACGACGGGAGCGGCTCTCCAGCCTTTGCAGGAGATGTGGCGATCGATGGGGACTCGATCGCCGCGCTGGGACCGCTCGCAAGAGCCGCCCGCGGCCGCACAGAGATCGATGCCGCGGGACTTGCCGTCTCCCCCGGATTTATCAATATGCTCAGCTGGGCCAATGAGTCGCTGATCGAGGACGGCCGCTCGCAAAGCGACATCCGGCAAGGGGTGACCCTGGAGGTCCTGGGTGAGGGCGAGTCAATGGGCCCGCTGAACGAGAAAATGAAACAGGAGCTGGTGGACCGCCAGGCGGATATCAAATACGATATCGAATGGACCACCCTGGGAGAATATCTGGAATACCTCGAGCGGCGGGGAATCTCGACCAATGTGGCCTCGTTCATAGGCGCGGCCACGCCCCGCATCTACGTGCTCGGTTACGAGGACCGGGCCCCCACCCCTGAGGAGCTCGAGCGGATGTGCGGGCTGGTGAGGGAAGCCATGGAGGAGGGCGCGCTCGGGGTCGCCTCCGCGCTGATCTACGCCCCGGGTTTCTATGCCGGCACCGGGGAGCTTATCGCCCTGGCGCAGGCATCGGGTGCTTACGGCGGCATGTATATCTCGCATCTCAGGAGCGAGGGGAACTCATTTCTGGAGGCGGTTGACGAGCTGATTGAGACTTCACGAAAAGCCCGGGTCCCGGCCGAGATCTACCACTTCAAGGCCGCCGGGCATCCCAACTGGGACAAGCTCGAGGCGGCGATCCAGCGCATCGAGGCGGCGCGCGCCGAGGGATTGCGGATCACTGCGGACATCTATCCCTACACAGCCGCCATGACCGGTCTGGATGCCGCCATGCCCCCCTGGGTCCAGGAGGGTGGACACCAGGTCTGGATCGAAAGACTCAAAGACCCTGCTGTCCGGGAAAGGCTGAAACGGGAAATGGCCGGGCCGGGTGAGGACTGGGAGAACTTTTTCTATCTGGCGGGTCCGGAAAACATGCTGCTTACCGGTTTCAAGTCCGAAAAGCTCAAGCCTCTGACCGGCAAGACCCTGGCCGAGGCGGCCGCCATGCGCGGCAAGCCCGCGGATGAAACCGCCATGGACCTTATGGTGGAGGACGACAGCCGGGTTCTTACGGTGTATTTTCTGATGAGCGAAGACAATGTCCGCCGGGAAATCTCGCTGCCCTGGGTGAGCTTCTGCTCGGATGCAGAGTCCTCCGCGCCCGAGGGCGTGTTCCTCAAGTCGAGCACTCACCCGCGGGCCTATGGCTCTTTTGCGCGGGTGCTGGCCAAATACACTCACGAGGAGGGTATCTTATCAATTGAGGAGGCCGTGCGGCGCCTGAGCTATCTGCCGGCGACCAATCTCAGCCTCGAGCGCCGCGGCCTGCTCAAGAAAGGCTGCTTTGCCGATCTCGTTGTGTTCGACCCGCGGAGCATCGCGGACCACGCAACTTTCGAAAAGCCGCAGCAGTATGCAACCGGGGTGCTGCATGTCTTTGTCAATGGCGTCCAGGTGATAAAAAACGGGGAGCATACCGGGGCGACTCCGGGCCGGTTCGTGCGCGGGCTCGGATACAGGGGAAAGGCGGGCGGGCAGTAGATTGCAGAAAGCAATTTACAATGACCAATTTATTTCAGGACAATCGGATTCTTCAGTCTGAAGGATTAGGAACCTTTGAAAAATATTATTATCTTATCCAAAGAAAGCAGCTTGCTCTTTATAACGCTATAAAAATCAATGAATTATCATAGGGGCGGTTCGCAAACCGCCCCTATCGGACAGAATTTTATCCTTTTACCTGAGATTTTTTCAAAGGTCTGAATTATTTTTTATCCATCGACTTTGAATAATAGTCAGCCAGGATCTGTAATAACCGGAATGAAGAAATCCTGTTGAACTTAAATAATGATCCCAATCCGGGTGCAATTGCACACAATATAGGACCAGATAAATATGCTTGCTTCTGAAGTCCTTTTTGCCCGGGATATCTTGAGTCGATGTATAAAAGGCGACTAGATCTATTATCAAGTGAATAAAAAATCTTTTTTTAAGGATTAAAATTATCGTAGCAGTGGGATTCAAAAAGCTATAAACTGGGAACTTAAATTCCAGGCATAAAAGGGTAAAAGAATAAAACGGAGAAAAAGTCATGAAAACTGAGATTCAGGCCATTGTGTCCGAGTTTCGAGAGTATCTCGAAGAACTTTATGGGGGCCGGCTGATCCAGATATTGCTTTTCGGTTCTCAGGTCCGGGATGATGCGGTGCCCGGATCGGATATTGACATACTAGTTGTACTCAAGGGGATAGTGAACCCCGGCAAGGAGATCGCCAGAACCGGCGAGAAGGCGGCTGATATTTCACTGAGAAATGATATGGTGATTTCCTGCACTTTCATCTCCGAGAAACGTTTCAACACTGAGCGGAGCCCGCTGTTAATCAACGTGCGCAGGGAAGGGGTAACTGCATGACTTCCGAACAGGCAGCACTTCTCAAAAAAGCGCAGGCCAGCCTGGAGGCTTCCAGATTGCTTTCAGGCCAGGGTTTCTTCGATTTTGCTGTTTCACGTGCTTACTATGCCATGTTTTATGTTGCTGAAACCTTGTTGTTGGGAGAAGGGCTTGCATATTCTAAGCACTCAGCCGTGATCTCTGATTTCGGTAAGCGATTCACCAAATCAGGCCGAGTGCCTCCGGAGTTTCACCGTTTTCTGATAGAGGGCCAGGAAAGCCGCAATGTGGGCGATTATGACATCAAACCGGGATTGGGTGCAGATGAAGCTATGGAACAGATTTCACGCGCAGAAAAGTTCATGGAACTGGCCGAACGCCTGATTGGTCCCTTTGAGGAGCAAGAATAAAAGTAAAGTTATATCATTTTCTAGATGAATTGAAACAAATAGCTGCATTGACATAAATTTTACTTTTCTATTTGTTATTCTCTTCTACTATTCGCCTAAAGACAGCTCCGTTCCCTACCTCTCGATCCGGCTGTTGAACCCGGCATCGAGCATGGGGGCTGAGACCGGCAGGCCGACATCGCAGGTTTCGCAGGGCTTCCATTCGCTTGCTGCCGGCCCGGCCTGCTTCCATCCCGCAGGCTCGGAATCTGTCTCGATACCCCGCAAGGATGTGCCGGTAAGGATCTCCTGCGCCATTCGGCCGTTTATTTCCCCGTAAATGTTCAGGGCGGGCACCTTGCCCTCGTAGTTTGTCACCTTGACAGCCAGGATGTTCTCTCCCGGCTTGAGCAGGCCCGAGATGTCAAATACCCTGGCGCGCTGGCTCTCGACTATCAGCGAGAGGGACCTGCGGCCGATAGTCTCTCCGACCGGCTTTCCATTCAAGAATGCCTCGGCGTGGCTCATGCCCATAAGCTGAATAACTGCGTGAGACAGCGGGCCTGCGGCATCAATGTTAATTTCTTTGCGGAAAAAAGCGCTGCGCATCTTTTTCAGAGTGGGCGAACCTCCGCTCCCACGAGGGGCAATCCAGGCTGAGGGAATCTCAGTCTCAGAGGGTCTCGCTCCGCCCAGCAAAGCGCTCTCGATCCTTTTCCAGAGCTCTAGCTGGCGGGCGAAAAGCCGGAGGTTGTTCTCAAGCCCCTCAGGCTTGTTGTATTCAAGCCACAGTTCGCTGAAACGCTCTTTCAGCCGGGAGTAAGCCTGGCGCATGTCGCCGGCGCCCTGGGCGAGGCTCAGGGCCTTTTCGGAACCGAGAGCGCCGGAGCCGTCTGTTTCGGCATACTCTCCCATCCAGAGATACTTTTGCCCCAGGCAGGCCGCTGCATCCGCCTCATAAGACAAAATCCCGAGGTACCAGCGGTTGGCGCGCACAAGAGGTCCGGCCTGGGCCAGGATCTCTCTTGCGGCCCTTGAGTCCTGCACAATCTCCCGGCCCCGTCTTGACAGATCGCCGGTCTTGCCTACCGAACCATCCTGACTCGGCCCCATAAGAGGATGCCTCCACCAGTCATAGAGGGTAAATCCCCTGCCGAGTGTGGAGACAAGCAGGCGGTTCAGCTCGACAAAAGGCTCCGGGTCACTGACTGCGAAAAACTCCTTCCAGAAAATCCGCTCGACCGCAAGGCAGTCCTTTCCCCGTGCATTCCAGGAGTAGTCAGCAGCGAAAGCGTAGCCCCAGAGATTATGCTGCCTGAAATTTACCGCCCCGTTGTCGCACCAGCTCGAGGTGACTGAACCCAGGGCCCCGTTTTCAAGTCCAGTGCGGGTGAGAATTTCTATATTGGACAGGGCCGACCCATAGTCCGGGTACAGGCGGTTGTAATTGCGAACAGAAGGGCTTACCACTACATCGAACCCCGCTTTCCTGAATTTTGCCACACTCGGATAGCTCGTGCCGCTGTAGTGCCAGTCCACGATCACTATGTCTTTGGGAATCTTTTCCATGATCGCGGGATGGTTGAGAATGATATCCCCGTACATCATCACCCTGCGTCTCAGGCCGGTCACCATGTCGTAGACCTTGCGGTAATGGGCGGCGTGAACCCCGCTGGCACCGAGCTTGCGGGTGAGCTCCCTGCTTTTCCCCTGGCCCACATCCCAGGATTCATCGCAAGCGATGTGAAAATACGGGTCACTGAAAGCAGGCACGATCTCGCCGAGGACATCCCGCAGGAAGCGGTAAGTATCATCCGCCGCCGGGCTCAGGGTATGGGCTCCCGGGAACTCGGCGATATGACGGTATTTGTCCTCGATAAGCAGGTTCTCGTAGTGGCCGAGTGTCTGGAAAATGGGAATTATGCGCACATGGAGTCTGCGGGCGAATTTTTCGAGCTCTTGCACTTCCTGCGGGGTCAATGCGCCCCTGCCGTCACCGAAATCAGAGTGGCTCTTAAAAGTGAACATGTCTTCCAGATAGGGCATATAGACATTCATCTTGTAACGGGCGAGAAAGCGCACGATTTTTTTCAGATCCTCGAGGGTCGAGACCTGGCCGCGGCTTATATCATCCGAGATGCCCCGGAGCGCGAGAGCCGGCCGGTCGCTCAGGATCCCGCCCTGCAGCCAGGTCAGCCTGCCGCTAGTGAAAAACATCTGGGCCAGAGTCATCAGCCCATAGAATCGCCCCGCAGCGCTGCGGGCGGCCACCCCGGCGCCGTCTCCCCCGACCCCGATCAGGTAACCCTCATCTCCCACGGAAACATCTGAATCTCTGACACCCAGGCGCTCGAGAAACTCCATTACAGGTCCCCCAGGCACCGGGGGTCCCACTAAAATCGAACCCGAGGGCGCCCGCGCCCCTGCCTCGAGGGTTTTTACCGCGAGCTGGCTAAACCCCAGCTCCTCAAGCCAGGCGTTCAATTCCTGTGCCGCGAATAGATCCTCTTCCCCGGCGCCCTGGCAAAGGAGGAGCATGGTATTTTCTGTGACCGCCAAAGAAAGATC
>Ga0307379_10013367_pt1 | contig 10638 bp, 12 predicted proteins | sample UN2MG_FD_202237 | JGI IMG/M metagenome (GOLD analysis project Ga0307379, IMG submission 202237) | Soil microbial communities from Risofladan, Vaasa, Finland - UN-2 | ecosystem: Environmental > Terrestrial > Soil > Coastal area > Acid sulfate soil | place: Finland: Risofladan, Vaasa | collected... | reverse complement strand
TAGAAATTCTCGCCGAGCGGCGTGTAGAACGCGATCAGCCAGAGCCCGTCGGCGATGTTTGCCCTGAGACGCACCGGCCCCTTCGAGAGGTCATAGCGGCAGACGGCGTAGCGCACGTCCGGTGCCATCAGGGGCATGACCTGCCGGCCAGGCGCCGCGGCCGGCAATTGGATCATGGTGTTGGCAGGACCGAGCGCGGCAAGTCTCGCTTGGGCGTCCCGCGGCGCGAGCATGGGCAGCGTGAGCACGGCCACAACGTGGATCAGGCCTGCAAGCACCAGGCCGAGCGCAATATAGAGTCCGGGGAGGCTTACTCGCATCGAATGCGCTCGATCTTCGGAAGACGGTCCGGCGGGACCTGTCCGATGCCACTAATATCTGTGTCGCGGGAGCCATAGACGCGCAGCACCAGCACGAGGTTGCGGTCCGGTCCGGTGCCGCCCGGGAGCCAGTTTTCCGGCCTGGCATTCCGCGCAAGGTTGATGTGAAAGCCCCCGTCGGCGCGGCGAATGGCCTCTTCGCTATTGAAGCTGTAGCGGTTGGATGGGTTGGCAATGAGCGAGCCGTACTCGTCGTAAACCGCGAGCGACCACCAGCGTGCGTTGAGCGGGGCTCCGACGATCGAATACTCGCAACCTGAGCTCAGTGTCCGGCCTCGGCTGTCTGCATTTGCCACGAAGTAGCGGGCGACGGTTGAGGTGAGGGGAAGCCTGCCGCTCCGCGCAAGATGCGCGCGCGTATAGGGATCGGCATTGGGATTGCCTTCGCTAAGCCAGCTCTTCCACGGCCCGACCGATACCGTCGTCAGCGGCGAGCCGCGCTCGATCATGTACCAGGCGGAACCGATGCCGAGGATCAACGCCACCGCGAACGTGCCGATGAAGTAACCCAGCGCGCGCATGGACGTGCTGCCCTCTTCGCGCCAAAGGCTGCTGCGCGTGGAGGTGCTTGTTAGCGGCATGTTTGGGAGGGCGCTGGTCAAGCGGGCATCGTCTTTCGATAGCGAATCGGCGTGGCCGTCTACTGGGGAATGGCGGCGTCACCCGCCGGCTCGGCGGAAACCGTATTATTATCCGGCTCGGTCGCCGCTGGCGTGGGCTCCGGTCGCGGTGATCCGTCACTGGTCGCCGCCGAGGCCAGGCTCGGCTGCGCGGGCGCTGCGGAAGGCGCCTCAACGCGACCCGGACGGGGCTGCTTGTCCGACCTCAGCGGCCGTGCCTCCTTAAGGAGGCCGCTCAGCCGCTGGAGCACTTCGCGTGTTGCCGTGGACATGTCCTTGACGTTCTCGGTGGGTGGCGGCACCGGCAAGTCGGCCGTGCCGCTTTGCGCCATGACGGCGGCGATCCGCGCCTGCTCGGCGACTTGCAAGGGATGGGGCTCGACGCCAGGGATGTTCGGGATGTTGTCGGTGTCGTGGGCCGCGGTCATGTACTCTTTCCAGGCCTGCGCCGGGAAGCTGCCGCCGGTCACGCGCGCCATAGGTGTGAAATCGTCGTTGCCGAGCCAGACGCCGGTCACGTATTGTCCGGTGAAGCCCATGAACCAGGCGTCGCGGTAGGCCGAACTCGTTCCCGTCTTGCCGACATTGTTGGTGTAGTCGAGCTGTGAGCGCCGCCCGGTGCCGGCCTCTACGACGGTCCGCAGCATGGAGTTGAGCTGCTCGATGACCTTCAGCTCGAAAATGCGCTTGCGCGGCGGCTCATCGCGGTCGTGGTTGTAAAGCAACTCGCCAGGAATGGTGCGGATTTCCTCGATACCGTAGGGACGGACCTCAATTCCGCCGGCGGCAAACACCGCATAACCGCCAACGTGCTCGAGCGGCGTCATGCCGTTATCGCCGAGCGCCAGCGAGCACGTCTTCTTGAGATGCCTGATGCCCATCTTTTCCATGTTGGCGAGCACCTTCTCGCGGCCGGCCTGGAGGGACAGCTTCACGGCGACGGTGTTGATGGACTTCGCCAGCGCCATCCTGACGGTCATGCGCCCTCTGAAGCCGCCGGAGTAGTTCTTCGGCGACCAACTGCCGCAACTGACATAGCCGTCACTGACGACGGTGTCGGGCGTGAAGCCGTTCTCGAGCGCGGTGAGATAGACGTAAGGCTTGAACGACGAGCCGGGCTGCCGATAGGCGTGAGCTGCGCGGTTGAACTGGCTCTCGCCGTAGTCCTTGCCGCCGACCATGGCGCGCACCGCGCCGTCGGTCTCCATCGAGACCAGCGCACCGTTGTTGAAATTGCGCGAACGGCCGAATTGGTTGACCGTGTCCTCAAGCGCGTTCTCTGCCGCCTTTTGCAAGCCGAGGTCGACCGTTGTCCTGGCCACAAGAATGTGGTTCGGCTTGCCGGCCATCAGGCGCTGCACCTCCTCGAAGCCCCAATCGAGGAAGTAGTCGGGCGTCTTGGAATCGCCGCGCTCGACGATTCTGGCGGGGTTCAGCCGGGCACCGTAAACTTGACCTTCGCTCAAATAACCGGCCTCGACCATGTTGGTCAGAACTTCATTGGCGCGGGCGCGAGAGGCAGCGAGGTTGACGTGCGGGGCGTAGCGGGTCGGCGCCTTGAACATGCCGGCAAGCATGGCCGACTCGGCGAGCGTCACCTCGCGGATCGACTTGCCGAAATAGTACTGGGCCGCGGCCTCGACGCCGTAGGAGCCGCCGCCGAGATAGGCCCGGTCGAAATAGAGCTTGAGGATCTCGGGCTTGGTGTAGTGGTTCTCGAGATAGATGGCGATGAACGCCTCTTTGATCTTTCTCGACAGCGCCTTCTCCGGCGTGAGGAACATGTTCTTGGCGAGCTGCTGGGTCAGCGAGCTACCGCCTTGCACCACGGAATCGGCGCGGGCGTTCTCGGCAAGTGCGCGGAACGTGCCCATGACGTCGATGCCGAAATGGTCGAAGAAGCGCCGGTCCTCGGTGGCGAGCGTCGCCTTGATCATGTGATCGGGAATCTCCTCGAGGGGCACGCTGTCGTCGCGCAAGAGGCCGCGTTTGCCGATCTCGTTGCCGTAACGGTCGAGGAAGGTGACGCTGTATTCGTCGGAGAGGTTGATCTTGCCTTGCGCGACCTCGAAGGCGGGCAGCGCGAAGGTCAGCAAGACGAGGAAGCCGCCCACGCTCAAGGTCAGGCCTTCGCAGGCCAACTCATTGCAGGCGCGGAGAAAACCCTTGATCTCGAAACGGCCGAAGAACGAGGAGTAGGCGCTCCACCAGTCGCGAAAACCAATCCAAGCGCCATACAGGCCGGAATCGATCCAGGAATCGATTTTCAGCCAATCGATGAGCTTGCCGCGGTGGTTGCCTTGAAGGAAATCCCGCACTTTACCCCGACCTCTAAAGAATACGCTCGCGACCCGGCGTGCCAAAACCGGCCGTCCAAAGGGGCGAACCCAAAGCGCACCGTATACCCTGATTACGGCCTTTTATAGAGATTCTGCGGGGTTCCGCAGCCCCAAATCGAAGCTTAGGCCGACACGCCCTTAGGTTGCCGGAAAAGCCTCGCGCAACTCCATTAACGATGCGCTAACCAAGCCCGCCCGCGTCCAGGAAACGGGGATAGGGACCCGCCTAGTTATCGACGGCCGCGAAGCCCTTCGCCTCCATGCACTCGACATAGTCCGACTTCGAGGTCTTGCCCCGGAGCAGGAGCAGCCGGGTCACGGACGAGATCCCCTTGCGCCGGGCTTCCTCCAGGCAGACGACCTTGGCGCCCTCGAAGGCGGCCTTGGTGTCGGTGGACTCATGCTCCACAGTCCGCGTCGGGATGAAGGCCACGTCCGGGACCGAGCCACGGCTGCACGCAGACAGCGGCAGGCCAAGCAGGCAGCCCGCCAGCAACGCGACGCCGACCCTGGTCACGATAAACGCCCCCCGCCTCATACTTGCGGCCACTGTCTTCCGGCCACTGACTTCCGGCCTCATACTTCCGGTCATCGTCTTCCGGTCATCGTCTCGTCGCCCCGCACAGTGAGGATCGAGACCCCGCCGCAAGAGCCCTCGCTCGATGCTAACGCCTTCCAGTGCGCCCTTGTACCGGGAGGCCGGCCGAAGAGTAAGGCTGAAAGGTGAAGCACCCGGAGTGTTGCCGCAAACCGCGGCGGCATCAAGATCAAGCGGGGGCGCGAAAACGACGCGCCGCTCCTTGGCTTCACGACGGCAAGTAGCCCGGGGGCCGGGCGTCTGCTAAGACTCGCAAGGAAACGAGGGCCGACAGCGCCAAGCCCATACGGCGCCAAGCCCCATCACGTGAAGCCCCTTGAGGAGGGAGTTTTGCCGGAGATGCAGACCTACGCCGCAAGCCGTGTCGTCGTGACCGCCGCTTTCGTGGCGCTGGCGCTCGTGGTTTCGCGCCCAGCTTCAGCGGCCCAAGACGCGTTCGACTTGTCGGTGCCGTCCGACGCCATGCCGGCGGAGGCCGGACCGCCGCCGAACATGGAATGCGCCGGGGAACCGCTGACCGGCAGCGGGCCCGGCTTCTCCAGCTCCCGGGACGATTCGGAAGACACCGCCAGGGCCGCGTGGCTCGACAAGGCGAAAGCGGTCTACCCGGAAGCGAGCTGGGACACGGCGCTGCATGCGGGCGTGAGCTGCGCGGTGCAGGGGCTCTACAGCAAATGTTTCGCGCAAGCCATTCCTTGCCAGCCGAGGGGCGACGGCGCGGGGACCGCGGAAGCCCCGCAGAGCGAGTGAGCCGCCCGTGTCATCGTGCGCGGCGCACGGGGACCAGACACCGTCATCGCACTTTGCAGAATCAGATCGTGTTTTTGCGGGAAGGTTTAAGTGTGCGTGGGCTCCTCGACACGGGGAACGCCGTCGAACGGACGACCATACTCACCGGGGGCCGCCCACGCACTGTCGCGGACCCTGCGCTCTTTCACTAGTCGAGGCGAGTCCTATCGCCGCGTGTTGCCGCGTCGTGAACGGTCAGCGATGTTTCGTGCTGAGCCCGCGCTGACCGAAGCCCGCCTTGGCGCGGATGCCAGCAGGCGCGTCGACTGGCGGCGCGGTCCGGGCGCCCGGCCGGGCGACCTTCGACGGCTTCTGCGCCGGCGGCATGCCGACAAGGCTGCGCAGGAGATCGAGCAGGGAAAGTGGGTCGCGGTGTTTCTTGGTGGCCATGATGTAGGTTGCGCCCAACGTCCTTAAGATTGTTGCCGATCGGGGAACGCTGCGCTGCCGGCCGGATCCCGCGCAAAGGCGAAGCCTGGACCAGGCCGGCCATGACGGTGATTGAGCGTTGAGGTCGGGCGCACACGATTTGTTTGCTCTGAGCGGCGCACACTCTGCCCATGGCGCGAATCGACAAACCCGACTTCGGCAGCCGGCATCGCCGGCAGCAGACCCAATCGAGCTTCGACGGCCCGGCGCCGCCGTGGTGGCAGGGCTTCGATTGGAAGCTGGTGGCGCTGATCACGCTGGTGTTTGTCGCGAGCTTCGTCTGGCTGTTCTAACGGCCGCGACGTCGATCCATCGCCGAAGGTCTCGCCGAGTTTCGCCAAGGGACGCGCGTGTTTCATATCCTGGCGGCGATCGACGAGGACGAGCGGAAGCGCTGGCTCCGATGTCTGTGCGAGGAGCGGGATCTGTGACCGCCGTGTCGATACGAGGGCTCGCGAGGTTGCGCCGTCGGCTCGGGGCGCGGGATCTGTCGCGGGAAACCAAGGAGGCCTTGCGCCGGGAGGCGGAGGCGATCGCGCAAGAGGCCGCGCGCGGGGCGCCCGGGAGGCTCGGCCAAACGGTCGAGGTGCGGGACACGAGTCAGGGGAGCAGAATCGCCTTTGAAGTGGGAACCTCGCACCGTGCGGGGTGGTTCATCGAGCACGGCACGGTGCATCGGGCCGCCACGCCCTGGCTTTGGCCGGTTTTTCGCGCGCGTTTACCTCGCGTTAAGCAGCGACTCCGAAATACTGTGGTCGCGACTTTCAAGAGGCCGCGAAGCGAGGCCTGATCTCTTTTTAGTGACCGGCTGAGGCTTTGCGTTCGGTGTTTCGGCACCTACATGTTCGTCAACGAACGCTAGTGGAGATTTGACATGACCGCAGCAAGTTGGGCGCTCCAGCGCGGCATCTATAACACTCTGTCGGGCTCTACCGAGCTGATGTCGCTTCTTGGCGGCGACCGCATTTATACCGCTGCCCCGCCTGCGGCGCAGTTTCCGTACATTACCCTCGGCCAAACCGTGAACTTGGACTGGAGCACGGGCACCGAAGACGGCAGCGAGCATAGCCTGACGCTGCATGTGTGGTCGCGGGCCGGCGGCAGCAAAGAGGTGCACGAAATCATCGAGGTGATCCGCATGGTGCTGCACAATCAGCCGCTTGCCCTCGAGGACCACTATCTCGTCAATCTCCGTCATGAGTTCACCGAGGCGCGGATCGATTCGGACGGCGAGACCATGCACGGCATCGTGCGCTATCGCGCCGTGACCGAGCCGGCGCAGCAGGTCGCCGCCTAGACTTTCTGAATTTACCGCCATCAACGGTCATGGCCGGGCTTGTCCCGGCCAGCGACGTTTTGTAGGACCTCGAGGCGCGGAATTCGTGGAGGCCCGGCCAGAGCCTGGCCCGACGGGTTCCAAGGCTGAGAGGGAGCCCGATGTCGCTGTGGACCAAGCTCAAGGATCTCGTCGAAGGCGTCGATAGCGACTCCTCGCGCGCCAGAAATCTGCGCGAGGAGGAATTGCGGCTGTCGGCGGGTGCGCTCCTGATCACGGCTGGCGGCATCGACGGTAAGTTCGACCCGGAGGAGCAACGCAAGGTCAAGACGCTGCTGCAAAGCCGGTTCGATCTCGAGCCTAACGAGGTTCGCCAGCTGTTCGAGGACGCCGGCGCGCGGGAGCGCGACGCGGTCGATCTCTATCGCTTCACCAGCGTGCTGTGCCGCGAGCTCGATCAGGACGGCCGCAAGCGCATCGTCGAGATGCTGTGGGAGGTGGTCATGGCCGACGGCGTGGTGGACGAGTTCGAGTCGAATTTGGTGTGGCGGGTGGCCGAGCTGATCGGCGTCTCCACGCGCGACCGCGTGACCTTGCGCAAGCAGGTGGCGGCGCGGCTCGGGTCGTGAACTAAAGAACTGGCCCGGTCACGCCGGGCAATGATAATCGAGAGATGCGAGGGCGGCTTCGGGCCGCCCTTTTTTGTGACCGGAACGATGGGAAGAAGCTGAATCGGTAGGGCAAAGCCCCTGAACTTACTCGGGGATGTCTTTTTCCCTGATCTCCTCGCCGCGCTCCTTCAGGAGCTCGGTCGTGGTCGGCCAAACGCGGTCCAGATAGGCGGAAGACACCCAAAGGGCCGGGAAGAAGCCGACGAACAGGATCAGGTAGAGCCACGTGTGGAGCTTCATGGCGCGAAGCTACGTCCGGTCCGTTCGGCCTTCAATTGGCACAAACGTCGCGGGCCACGAACCATCGAGATCATTGAAATGCCGACACCCGAAGCCATCGTATGATGCGCGCGCGGCTGGCTCGGCACGCCCTATCACCATCAGGCGAGCGTGAAGGGCGTCGGCTGCGACTGCCTCGGACTGGTCCGCGGGGTGTGGCGGGAGCTGTGCGGCCCCGAGCCCGAGGCCATGCCGGCCTATACGCGCGACTGGGGCAACGCCACGGGCTCGGAGACGTTGATCGCCGCTGCCTGCCGGCATCTGACCAAGCTCGACGATGTAGGCGAGGCCGCGCCCGGCGACGTGCTGGTGTTCCGCATGCGCGATGGCGGGGTGGCTAAGCACGCGGGGATTCTTATTGGTGCGCTACCGGAGCGCGATGAGCCTCACATGTAGACGATGCCGCCGCCAAGCCCGGCGCGGGGAAATCCGCCCGGCCGAAATAGGCGGGGGGAATCGTTCATGCGCCGTTCATTGCCGCTCCTTTAGGGTTACTTCCCTAGAAGGGATATTGGGACTGAGATGACTTGCCGGATGATCAAGCGAACTGCCATAGCGGTGCTGACCGTAGTCATGCTGACCGCCGCGGCCGCGCCGGCACGGGCAGGGTGCGTGCCGTGGAAATCGGCGGGCGCGCTCATTTCCCAGAACTCGCTCATTCCCGGCAACGTAATTTACCAGATGGTCCAGTCCAAGACCGGCGGCAAGGTCATCTCCGCCACGTTGTGCGAGAACGGCGGAAAGTTCGTCTATAAGATCGTCGTACTCGGCAAGAAGGGCGACGTGAAGAATCTCAACGTTGACGCTCACAGCGGGCAATTCTAGGCGGGCGCGGTTAGCGTCCTGAACCCAAGGAGGGTAGTCGTTTGCGGCTTCTCGTCGTCGAGGACGATCCAGATCTTAACCGTCAGCTCGTGACCGCGCTCGGCGAGGCGGGCTATGCCGTCGATACGGCTTTCGATGGCGAGGAAGGCCACTTCCTCGGCGATACCGAACCCTACGATGCCGTGGTGCTCGATCTCGGTCTGCCGAAGAAAGACGGCTTGAGCGTGCTCGAGCAGTGGCGGCGCGACGACCGCAAGATGCCGGTCCTCATCCTCACCGCGCGCGAGCGCTGGAGCGACAAGGTGGCCGGCATGGACGCCGGCGCCGACGACTACGTGGCGAAGCCCTTCCACATGGAAGAGGTGCTGGCGCGGCTTCGTGCGCTTCTGCGGCGCTCGGCCGGACATGCCCGCAACGAGATGGAATGCGGGCCGCTTCGCCTCGACACCAAGACGGCGCGGGTCACGGTCGATGGCCAGTCGATCAAACTCACCTCGCACGAGTACCGCGTCCTCCATTATCTCATGCTGCACCGGGAGCGCGTGGTCTCCCGCACGGAGCTCGTCGAGCATCTTTACGAGCAGGATTTTGACCGCGACTCGAATACGGTCGAAGTGTTCATCGGACGCCTGCGCAAAAAGCTTCCCATCGACCTCATCACGACCGTCCGGGGGCTGGGCTACCGCCTCACGGACCAAGAAGATGGGGCCTAAATCTCTCGCCTTCAGGCTGTTTGCCTCGGCCGCGGCGTGGACCCTCGTGGTCATCCCCATCGCCGCCATCCTCCTTGTCTCCCTCTACCGTCAGGCCGTCGAACGCAATTTCGACGCGCGCCTCAACGTCTACATGACGAGCCTCGTGGCCTCGACCACGGCAGAGGGCGGACCTTCCCCCCAAGAACCCGCCAATCTCGGCGACCCCATTTTCACCATCCCGTTCTCGGGATGGTATTGGCAGATCAAGCCGCTCAAGGGCGCGAAGCGTCCCCTCTACATCTCCGACTCTCTGCTCGATCAGCAGCTTGAGCTTCCAAGCCAGGACGGCATTCCCGCCGACGACACCCTGACCCGGCAGAGCTACGCGCCTGGTCCCGACGATCAGAACTTGCGCATCGTCGAGCGAGAGATCAGGCCGGGCGGTCCCGACTCCGCCCCTTACTCTTACGCGGTGGCGGGCGATGCCGCGGAGATCGATGCCGATCTCGCCGAGTTCACCACCATGCTCATCCTGGCGCTCGCCGTGCTCGGGTTCGGTCTTGTGCTCGCGACCTTCTTCCAGGTTCGCTTCGGGCTGCTTCCCCTGCGGGCCATCCGGCATGACCTGGCCTCGATCCGTTCGGGCGACGCCGAGAGTCTGGAAGGGGAGCTCCCCGACGAGATCAAGCCCCTGCAATTTGAGCTGAATGCGCTGATCCAATCGAACCGCGACGTCGTCGAGCGGGCCCGAACCCATGTGGGCAATCTGGCGCACGCGCTGAAGACGCCGCTCAGCGTCATCAGCAACGAGGCGCGAACCCATAAGGGGGCGCTCGCCGACAAGGTGGTGGAGCAGGCGGAGATCATGCGCACCCAGATCACCCACCATCTCGACCGGGCGCGGGTCGCGGCGCGATCCGGCGTGATCGGCGATGTGACGGACGTCACGCCCGTGCTCGAGGCGCTGAAGCGCACGCTCGACCGCATCTATGGCGAGCGTGGCATCGCGCTCGAGGTCCGCGCAAACTCCGGCCTGAAGTTCCAGGGCGAGAAACAAGACTTCGAAGAGATGGCCGGGAACCTGTTGGATAATGCCTGCAAATGGGCGGGCGCACGCGTGGCGGTCACCACCGAGCGTTTGCCCGGCAGTCCGAGCTTTGCCGTCATCGTCGACGACGACGGGCCAGGGCTGACCGAGGCCGAACGCGAGAGGGTCGTGAAGCGGGGGCAGCGCCTCGACGAGAGCAAGCCGGGCTCCGGCCTTGGCCTGTCCATCGTGGCCGACCTGGCCCATCTCTATAAGGGCCGCTTCGAGCTTGAACCCTCGCCAAATGGCGGTTTGCGGGCCCGGTTAACGCTTCCAGCCGCTTGATTTTCGGCCGGCCCCTTATGCAACCTAATTTAGCCAGATTTGTTATTCTTAAGGATCATATGGGACGCTACACTCGAGCAATTCAGTCTCTCGCCGAGGACCGACCGGTTAACTCTAGGCTGAGGGGGAAATCATGAGACTTACGCCGATTATTGCGATCGCCCTGGTGCCGCTGTTTCTCGCGGCCTGCGGGCCCGGTAACAAGCAGGGCACGGGAACCATTCTCGGCGCCGTGGCGGGTGGCGCGGCCGGCGCGGCCATTGGCGGCAAGAACAACCGTATCCCGGGTCTCGCCATCGGCGCGGTGGCGGGCGGTCTGCTCGGCAATTTGATCGGCGCCGATCTCGATGCCCGCGACCGTCAGC
>Ga0307379_10013366_pt1 | contig 10639 bp, 14 predicted proteins | sample UN2MG_FD_202237 | JGI IMG/M metagenome (GOLD analysis project Ga0307379, IMG submission 202237) | Soil microbial communities from Risofladan, Vaasa, Finland - UN-2 | ecosystem: Environmental > Terrestrial > Soil > Coastal area > Acid sulfate soil | place: Finland: Risofladan, Vaasa | collected... | reverse complement strand
CTGTAGACACGCTTCCTGCCTTCAGGTGCTCATATATCGCATTGTTTATCACCATGTTTGCGATATCGACTTCGGACTTTCCGGTCCTTTCGGTATATCCGGTGATCTTCTTTATTTCAGTTACAATTTCTGCCCATGTCATTTTTGATCCTCCAAGTTAAATTAAATTAAATATAATGGGGATGGTAAATCATTAATTTAAAATAAGATAATTAAATGTTTCCGTCCCTCCGGCTGATCCTGCGTCGGCTGTCGCTACAGTAAAACTTGTACCTGCTGACTTGGACGAAATATATGGACTATGGGACCCAGATACAAGTGTTGCCGCCGCTGCATTGGTTGGAGTGATAAGAATAATAGAAGATGCCGTTACAATGGTATTTGCTACATCAGTGGATTCATCGGCATCCATAGTAAACGTACCCACTGGGCCATTAGTTGATTTTATGCCCTGAAAGGCACCTGTGTTGAGAATTCGTAATTTTGTTGACAGTGTTTGAGCAAATGATCCCGTAGTATTAGGATCTGAGGTTTGAAAATATAAACTCCCTCCCGTGCCCGATCCCGTAGCCAATCCTCCACATAAATAAAGAGATGCTCCTGTAACGTTTAGCCCAGAAGCTCCACAGGCTCTAATGTATGGACTGGAAGTCGTCGTAGATGATACACCTCTTCCGATATATATTTGATTAATTGGCGCACTATCACTACCGATTACGCATTGATTAGATGCCGTAGCCGCCGAGCTTGCACCAAGGCAAATAGTAGCAGATATGCCGTCAACACTTCCAAATCCAGCATGTCTACCGATGGCAGTATTATAATCGCCCGATGTAGCATACTGCAAAGCTCCTTCACCCAAGGCAGTATTATAATCACCTGAAATATTGGCATCCAGCGAGGAAGTACCAACCGATGTATTCCCTACCCCATCAGTATTGGAAGCAAGTGAACCATCACCAAGACAAGTATTATTATATCCAGTAGTATTACTGTATAAAGAGTAAAATCCTATAGCATTATTACCTGTGGCATTTGTATTTTTATTACCTGCACCTACTCCGATAAAAACATTATCATTTCCAGTAGTATTCGACTGCCCTGCCAGATATCCAATAAAAATATTCGCATTTCCGGCAGTATTTAATTCACCGGCCTTTAATCCTATACCTATATTTTCATATCCTGTAGTACATGATTTTAGTGAGTCATTTCCATAGGCAATATTATAATAACCTCCACTTAGGCTAGATAATGAATTCATACCATATGAAGTATTTGATAATAAATCGCTATAAAAAATCATTCCATTCGGATCGTTAAATATCTGACTGGCACCCGGATTTAACAGGTTTCCGATAACGATATGAGGATTACCGACAGGAACAGAAATCAAAGCTCCTGGCTCAACCTCAACAGTAAGTGTGCTCGGAAAAGTAACGCCAGTGCCGAACACATAACTCGTATTTGTCGCATTTGAACTATGTGGAAACTTTAGGGTCGCTACTTTAGATCCTGCCACCCCTGCCATAAACGCAGCCGAGCCATAAACATTCGGGTCCCCCTGATCAGCAACTTTTTTGACCGTATAAGTGAGACCAAGGGCCACGGAAGGTATCAAGCAAAGCAGTAATGCGATAATTATCTTTTTCATATGACCTCACCTCATTTTTTATTTTTAAGGAATATAAGCAATAAAAGCAACCCTAAATGTAACAAACTCTGCTCCGCTTATGGTCGTCAAATCAACATTTGATGTTCCGGCGAGAACATAAGAAGTACAGACGATAGTATTTGATGTAGCCCCCACCTCTATAACGCCTAATGCAGCAAGGCCGATTTGAACCATTTCAGATGAGATTATTCCATACACAGTTCCGACCAATGTTTGATTAATCGTAAGGATCGTACCGGCAGCATTTAGATTAAAATAAGTTCCTGTACTTCCTTTGGCAATATTATCAACATCTAGTACCGTATCGAAATTATACCCATATCCAGCAGGTCCAGTTTGAACTCGTATCGTATCGGCAGCGGTTCCATTCAAAATAGTAATATAAATTGCATATATTTGTGTATTGGCATGGGTATTGCCCAATAATATCCCGCGAGTATTATATTTTCCTGTATGGCATACTTCCGTAATCTCCGCCGCTGTAGCCGTGCAAGTATCACATACACCATTCACCTCTGCCGCCGTAGCCGTCAATCCAAGGTTCGTTAATGCCGTTGCCGCATTGCTAGCCCCCGTCCCTCCATCAGCAACCGCAAGATCGGTTATCCCCGTTACAGATCCTCCCGTAATCGCCACGGAATCGGCATCCTGTGTTGACATGGTTCCCAGCCCATCGGTAAAATCTTCCAAATATTCAACCCATTTACTCACCAGATTCCAAAACCAGTTGAAAAACTGATAAGGCGGTTTCTCCCCCGATAACCATCCGGTGTTCTGTTTTGACGCACTCGGAGCCTCTATTTTCGACGGATCTGAATCCGGTATCCACTCCGGTTTTGTCGTTGGTTTAGCCATTATTTTTTCCCTCTCATATCATCCGTAACCAGTCTGTTCCATCAAAAATGAATGCTGCAACTGATCCAGGTACGACCACTTCAGCCAGTCCGCTGGAATCAAATATGATATTTTCATCACCCTTGTTTATTATTTTGGCCTCAAATCCATCCGGGAACGTCCCTGTAGGGTTAAAATTCCTTTCTGACCCATTGGCATCAAGTATATATTTTCCGCTCTGTTGCAGCGTATGGGCAGGGGTAAACGTCTCATTTCCTATCATAGTGGAAGTGTACGCCGCAGGGGAAATTATCTGCAATAATTCGGTTATGGTTATTTTTTTTGTAACGCCCGTTGATGTTTTCCAAATCGGGATTAAGTCGGCTGCCAGCGGCATGTCCGCCAGAGCAGGCAATCCATAAAAAGTTAGTTTAGCTCCAGCCATTAATTACCTCTCTTACCATCCTTGGCCAGAAAGCCCCTGAATTCATTCAGGGGATGAATGGTTGCTTTTAATTGTTGCAATTTATGTTGATTAATGATATATTATCAACATGGAATATAAACATAGTAAACATCATATCTATCTTTTAAATTATCACCTTATATGGTGCCCAAAGAGACGTAAAAAAGTTCTGGTCAATAAGGTAAAGGACAGACTTAAACAAATAATAGAAAAAAAGGCTGATGACCTTAATATAGAAATTATTGCCTTTGAAATCATGCCTGATCATATTCATATTTTCATATCTTCCTATCCAACCATTCCAGTGCATAAGATAGTTAAAGAATTCAAAGGTGTTAGCTCTAATATCTTAAGAAAAGAGTTTCCATATCTACTTAAAATGCCGTCTCTTTGGACGCATTCATATTTTGTGAGTACCGCAGGTAATGTGAGTAGTGAAACAATCAAGAAATATATCGAAGCGCAGACTAAAAAATGAGAAGAACATTCCAGTACAGAGCCATAATAAATAAACAGACTGAGACTAATTGCCTTCAATGGCTCGAAATATGCCGCACACTCTATAATCTGGCTCTTGAGCAGAAAATCAATATTTACCGGCAATATTGCAAATCTATTTCTTGTATAACTCAACAGGCTCAACTTCCTGGACTTAAACAAGAATTTCCTGAGTTTAAAATTGCTTCTCAAGTCTTGCAGGATGTTTTGCAACGTCTCAATCGTGCTTTTGACGCCTTCTTTCGCAGGTGCAAGAATGTAGGCGAAAAGTCCGGATTCCCCAGGTTCAGGGGAAAAGACCGATATGATTCCTTCACTCTGAAGCAAGCCGGATGGAAGATTGAAGGACGGTACCTGTATATTTCCGGTGTCGGCAAGTTCAAACTCTTCCTGTCCAGGCCGATTGAGGGGGATATCAAAACCATCACAATCAGGCGTACCTCTTCCGGCAAGTGGTTTGTGTGCTTCTCCTGTGATAATGTGCCTGCCAAGGATATCCCTGAAGCTATAGCCGAAGTCGGGATTGATGTCGGCATCAAGGAATTTCTCGTTGACTCCACGGGAAGAAGTGTTGATAACCCGAAATTCTTCCGGCAATCTGAAAGAATCCTGAGAAGAAGACAAAGAGCACTTGCCCGCAAGATAAGAGGTTCCCACCGAAGAGGCAAGGCAAAGATCCTTGTAGCCAAGGCTCACGAAAAAATAGTGAATCAACGAAAAGATTTTCTGCACAAAGTAGCTAATTTCTATGTAGCTGGATATCAAACCATCTATGTTGAAGCACTGAATATTAAAGGCATGGTAAGGAACAGGCATTTGAGTAAGAGTATTGCTGACGCAAGCTGGGGAAAATTCTTTGAATTCCTTTCGTACAAAGCGGAAGAAGCTGGACGAAAGGTAATCAAAGTTAACCCCCGTAACACGTCGCAAAACTGCTCTCAATGTGGTGAGAAGGTTAAAAAATCTCTGTCTGTTCGTACCCATGCTTGTCCTTTTTGCGGTCTCGTAATGGATCGAGACCATAATGCTGCAATAAATATTAAATCGGTCGGGCAGACCGCTCAGGCGCTAAGCATCACCTGATGTTTGTCTGAGAATCCCCTCGGCTTCAGCCAGGGGAGTGTCAAAGTTCAATGTATGAAAATTCGCCGCCTATGTCAGGATCGGAAGTATCACCAAAGCCCAATCCGGCACTTCCAACAAATCCGAAATTGCTATCGTCAGTCGCCACAACGACCGAGTATCCAAACCTTATACCTGCCCCCACCATCTCCTGCATAAAATTTCCGATATAGCCGATATAAGATGTAGTAACGCACATGATATAGTCTTCATCTTCGGTCACCAGGTAATCATCTCCCTCAGTCATTAGATAGTCGGGTCCGATTATCGGAGCATTGGAGACTATCGCCACCTCTGCCGGAAAATTTTCCTGAAGGTGAATTGAAGTAGCATCCGGATCAAATAATTTCCAAACCGAAAGAATACGCTCAATGTCACCCTCAGATACATTTTTCCCTATCCGCGCCTTCAGGAAGATACGATAGAAAAAATCATCCAGTCCAAGTCTTGGTTGACCGACTATCGAACCTATGCCGTCAAGCTGGATGCCTGATGCCGTGTCTATATCAAGCCTTCCGATCAATCCATATGCAGCGTCCTCAATCTCCTGCACCTGCATACCGTACAAGGCAGTGATAAGGCTTTGCAGCTTTGTACTATCCCGATATTGATAGAGAAGCCTGGCTAAGGCATCGGCATTGTGCGTAGTGATTTTGGTTATGCTCATGTGCTCACCACGATTATGTTACTGGTATCCCATCTGGAAAGCTCGACGAGTGCAACCGATCCATCATCAATATCGATATTGTCATCAAGCGTCGGGTCAGGTGCTATCCCTATTCTCACCGTTACATCGGTTATCCCTGGAATTGAAGCAAGCTGACCGACCAGTGCAGGATACACGATCACATCTTGACCAGATCCAAGAGAATTTCCCCATGCCGCGATAAGGTCTTGCGCCTGAGTATCGCCATCAAGTGGATAATCATCATTGACCGATAAGTCAAGATCAAGATAAATGTCAACCTCCGTCGGCCTGGAAAACTTTATAGTATGATCAAACCCTTGGGAGTCGGTCACAGTATTTGAAACGGTGCCATAGGTTTCAATCCCCGCAGGCTTTGATTCAAAAATCGCCTCTGCAATCTCCGCATCCCTGCTTGTCACCCCACCAGCTTGATATACTACAGCCTCAAGGCTTTTCGGAGGAAGATTACGAGAGTCGGTTACATTGGTGTAGTTTTCAAACAGGATTACCGATTCAAGTTCCGCCTTGGTAGCATCATCATTAAGTTCGAGTATTGCCGATCTGATAGCCCCAAGTGGTCCGGCAAGACTGATCTGAAGTCGTTGATTTCTTCTGATTCTGAACTCTGCATCGGTCTCAATATCCCTTCCTGCAACCGCATCTTCAGCATTTTCGACACTCGTTAGTCCCGATATGGGATTATCGATAACGGTTATCGTGCCTGAGTTGGCCGTCAGCGGGCCGGTTACGGTGCAAGTACATTCTACGTCCGTAGGGGCTGCCTCTATTGTCGTCTCTTCATCGGTGGAAAATTTTGTAGTGGTATCATTCTCCACGGAGAACACAGTCCCTGCAGGGATAATAGTCCCCTCTGTACCTGTTAGCGTGATAGTCACCGTAGATGCTATGGCCGGAAGCCTTGTAAGTCCGACGATGGATGCCACATAATCAAGGCTCACATCTTCGGCCGTCAGCGGATACTGACTATTGTAAATCGCCTCGGCCAGTTCCCAGAGGAGTGTTTCTCTTTCTGAGAAGATCCCCTTGAGCTGGCCGAATACACTGTGGGGAAGCGTGTTTATTTGAGAACCAAGGGCAGTCTTTAACGCCGAATCAATTTCACCCTGGATAATATCAAGCGTTTTTGGAATAAACCCGGTATCGGTCAATCCGTAACTCAAGGTATCACCTCCTCAAAAGATATTACTCCTTCAGTGCAAAGTGCCTTAAATGCAAGGGATAATTCACGAGTAATCGGATTTTGGTCGAGAGAGAACTCCTTCAGTTGCAGTATTCCGGGAGTGTTGATAATCTCACGCTTAAACACCGAATCCACAATTATCGGATTAGGATTCTTTTTAAAAATTTGCTGCAAATAAGGAATTCCTCGTTCCATATCGAGAAACCATTCACCGTACCAGGTTTTTAGCCTTTGGGAGATATGCTGTTTTATCGCATCCGCTCCGGTTGTCAAGATTAAATCCGATCCGGTTATGTCAATATCCCAATCTGAATTTAAGGCAATGTCGCTCATGAGATTGTCCCCGGTTGTGCAGTAATTGGTAAAGGACCGCCGTCCGGCCCCGTGCCTGTCTGTCCCGTTGTACTGACTGCTGCATTAACCGTGACATGGTTCACGATCTGACCGCAAATTATTTTCCACTTTGCAACGAGAATAGCTTGTTCAGCTCCATTCAATTCTCCCTGATCGGCTATTAATGCCGCCGCTACAGCCGCGCCCATAACATCGCCTGAAAGTGCCATTGCCTCACCTATATTTTCAATGTTCCCAAATCTGTTTTATCTTGATTAAAACTGGCAATTGTCCCTGCCATAAAAGGCATCGGTCCGATGCCGGTAACTATTTTTGCACTTATCAAGTGGTCAAGAACTCCTGAGAGCACGGTCAAAAGTTCTTTTGTGGCGCCCGTCACGCTGATTTTCCCTGACGGGTCCATCTCTATCCGGATTGAGTCGTTCTGGATAACCAGATTAGTTTCTGATGCATCAGAAAGGGAGGCCTTGAATGGCCTGACCCCTGGAATGAACACCGCGTCAGAAAGATCATGATGCCGTGGATTGTTAGTTGCCGTAATCTGACCGTCACCTGATAGCCATGTGTCAATCGACCGTTCACACATAAGCACTATTCCTAGGTCTCCCTTTGCAATCGGTAGATGGATATACGCAGCCCCGCCAGCAGCCGAAGGCCATTGCACTGGCACAGAAGGAATGACCGGAATTTCTGTTGCAACATCCGAATTTCGATATTTCTTTTTCAGGAGTGGCTTAACGTCGGCCTTCTGAGTCTCATAATCATACTTTTCCACTCTGGCAGGCAATGCCGTATGCACATCAAGAATATAGGACTTAATCATCTCTCGAACGCATTCGGTGAGTGTTGGAGTTATTTCCCCGCTCATTCCTTTGCCTCCGCTTTGACGAACCAGGATTGATCATGTGAATCACCTGAAAAAACGGCCCGCCATACTCGAAAAAATCCGGTATATTGTTTGCTCTCAATAGATATAGCCACCGCCCGGCCTGGCTTTATTTTCGGGTTGATGAGAGCGGTAAATTCTATGCCGTCCTTTTTCCATATCGGTGAACCGATCAGCCCGGTATCTTGATTCAAAAGAACCGCGTCCTCTGTTGTTTTGCCATCCTGAGAGATAATCTGCATGTCATTATCCTGAATGCTCCATTCAAGACCAAGGTTGCTCGATAGATTATCCATATGGGTTGAGGATGGTCCGCTTAAAACCATTCCCATCTGCGCTATTTTGTCCACAATGGCTCCTGATTTAACGAAGTTGAGAGCATTGCCGACATAAACTCCTTTGCCGGAAAAGGAGTTTATCACATCAGAGAGAATCGTAACCGTACTCGTTTTTTCAGCATAGCTTTTATCAACGGTCGCTTGTTCAATCGCAAAATGTCCGCTCACGGCTTCGATTGTGGTTGCTTTATCCGGCCCCTGATTAAGTGTAGTCACCGCCATACCTTCAAGTTTGTCGGCTGATGATTCTGTCTTTGCGAGCTTAATATCTCCGGCAAATAGCTCCTCAAGATTCCCACCATATCCTGTCTCTAAAATGATCCCTAAGTCCTCACTGGTTTCGAGCAATGCCCTATGCTCAGGAGAGAGATTGTAAATATTGATTTTGGCCGTATTCGGAGTGCTTTCACTGGTTTTCGTAATCTCGAAAGAGATCCGGAGGCCAGTGATTTTCACGCCTTCATTCTCTTTGCCCTTTGGCCCGAACGATACGGCTATTGATCTATCCCAGAGGTTCAAGCGACCTCCTGGTACATCAAAAGGACATTATTGCCAAGATCATTTCGTCCAGGACTTTCGTTCTGATCAAAAAGATTAACCAGAAACAGATTACCTTGCGGTATCTCTTTCGTATCCTTAAACTGTGCCAGCAAATCAACACCTATAAGAAGGGGGAGACCGGCGACGAGCATTACCCCGCCGCCGGTCTTTATGTCCATTATCCACCGATCAGCCCGCGCATTGAAACGAAAGGCAAAAGTATATTTTACGCTTTCAATCGTTATTTTAAATTCATAGTTTGCTCTGTCAGAGCTGACCGGAAGTTGAAGTATCGCCATAATTAAGCCGCTACATCCCCGCGTGAAGTACCGCCTTCACCGGCTGCATGAAGGTAATTGTGAGCAGTCAAAACATCCGCAGCGGTCGCATCGATATCAATCGTCTTGGTGAAATTATCACCTATAATGTAATTACCAGCGATCAGGCCGTTATGAACCGTCATACCGGAAGCCACATAAATCGCCTTCGCGCAAGTCACTGTAGCCCCAATCTGGTTGCCAATTATCTTGCCATCGTAAAAATACATATCTGCGCCACCAGCCAAAGTAATGCCTGATGTTACGAATCCGGATATCCGACAATTTTCAATGACTGACCCCTTGACCCCTCCGGTATAAATCCCATGAGTGGCAAGGGAATTATCCCCGACCAAAAGAAGATCGTGAAACCAGCAATTCCCGTCAAGTTGTTCCCAGTAGAGTGCGCTTACTGCCGTCTCAACTTTAATGCAGATGTTCGCAATCTCTACACCTGTCCCAGAGCCACCAAAGGCAAAGGTTGTCGGAGCTGAAGGACAAATTGTCACGCCTGTATCGGTACCAGGAAGGCCCAGCCCGATAATGTGAACATTTTTCGCAGAGAAAGCAATCCGGCCCTCTGCCGAATAATCCCCAGGCAAAACGATAACCGTAGCCTGATGATCATCTTCATAAGTGATATCCGTGGTTCCTGCCGTATATCGAGCGGCATTGATAGCGGCCATAAGAGTGGAATGGATGCCGATTCCCGCCGAATCAGCCGCTGTTACTTTCCCATAAAGCGTTCCATTGGGATCGGCAATATGATACTCACCTCCGCACCGGCCCCTTGAAATGGCAATGGCTGAAGCGATAATCCTCATCAGGTATTGATTATTCCTGATATCCAGCGTTTTTCTGTGAATCAAATTCTCGATGTAATTTAGCCCCATGCGGTGGCCCTCCTCTATCTGTCAACGTGGTTAATGGATTAAAAATTGCCTTAAGGCAATGCTGATGTAACTATTTCCCAGTTGGGATCGGCAAAAACACACAGTTTGTCATAATCGGTATTGTACACAACCAGGCCGCTTACCGGATAGGTGATAGCCTGCATCTGGGTTACAGTCACCCGTGGAAGCAATAACCCCTTCGTAGTACTGCGAATCTCCAATATCGAACAGTTCGGGTCAGGAAGACCCGTCCCAATGCCTACGGTATGGCTGGTACAAGTCGAATTATTTGCGTCGTTATAAGTCCAGCCTCCTGCAGCATCAAGGGAGAGCGTGACCTTGTTCCGATAATTTCGACCAATGCCTGTGGTTTCTTTGGTTGTACTGCCTGACGGGAAGTCAAGCTCGTGCAGATAGCCAAGAGATTTTCCAACTTCCCTGTAAATAATCGGGCTACTTTGCAGGCTTGCAGCATTTAAGGGATGTGGAAGCATAAATAAAAGAATGACTGATAAAAGCAAGATCGAAATAGGTATTTTTTTGTAATCAGAATAAATATTCATTCGCTTTATCTCCTTAATCTGAAGGGATTAATCCGGTTCCCTGTCCCAATTGAAAAGCCCATGATTTAACCGATTCAGTTGGTACGATTGTTTGTTTTGTCCCTTGTTTTTGCACTGGCGTCCCCCTGTCAGAAGTCGCCTGATCGGTCATCGCAGGTATAGTTACCGTTTCGCTTGATACAATCCTGATCTGCTTAAATGAGGCAGTAAAGGGCAGAGACCTTGTAGTATCCTTATTTCTTATCATCTGCAAGGATTCCATGA
>Ga0307379_10013365_pt1 | contig 10639 bp, 9 predicted proteins | sample UN2MG_FD_202237 | JGI IMG/M metagenome (GOLD analysis project Ga0307379, IMG submission 202237) | Soil microbial communities from Risofladan, Vaasa, Finland - UN-2 | ecosystem: Environmental > Terrestrial > Soil > Coastal area > Acid sulfate soil | place: Finland: Risofladan, Vaasa | collected... | reverse complement strand
CGTCCATCTTCCGCGCCATCTGGATCAGGTCGAGGTTGGCGCTCTTGTTGACGACGATGCCCACCCGCTTGGCGTAGTCGACGGACACGTACGCGCTCTCGGAAAAGATACGCATCTTCCGCTCCGTCTTGATCGCCAGGCGGCTGGCGGTGAGGTTGGCCACGCATCCGCCCGGGAAGCTCAGCCGGGCGTTGGCGATGTCCTCGGGGGCGCCCAGCACGTTGACCCCGACGGCCTCGACGCGGTCCGGCTCGCCGCCGACCATCATCCCCACCAGGTCGATGTCGTGGATCATCATGTCCAGCACCACGCCCACGTCGGCGGAGCGGAAGGTGAAGGGGCTGATGCGGTGCGCCTCGATGAACTTGGGGGTGATCCCGAACCGCCGGATCGCCATGACGGCCGGGTTGAACCGCTCGGTGTGGCCCACCTGGACCACGCTGCCGGTCCGCTCGGCCAGCTCCAGCAGCCCCTCGGCCGCGGCGCTGGAGGCGGCGATGGGCTTCTCGATCAGCACCCCCTTGCCCGCCGCCACGAAGGGGCGGGCGGCGTCGATGTGGCCGCTGGTGGGTACGGCGACGATGGCGGCGTCGACCCGATCGACCGCCTCGGCGGGATCGGCCACCCCCTCCACGTCGTACCGCCGGGCGGTCTTGGACAGCACGTCCGGATCGGTGTCCACCACGCAGGCCAGCTCCACCCCCGGCATTTCCGACAGGACGCGGCAGTGGAGCTTGCCCATCCGGCCCAGTCCGATCACGGCGATTCGCGGCGTCATCGCGGCGGGTTCCCTTCGATCTCGGCCATCGCCTCCGGCGGCAGGTGGCACAGCGCCTCCGGGGGCATCCGGCCCCGGAAGGCCTCGCGGCACCGCCCGAATGTGCCCGCCAGCACGCGCCGGCAGAACGCCAGAAGCTCCGCCACCGGCTGCGGCGGATCGGGCGCCGCGGACATCTCCTCCAGCTTGACCGCCAGGGCCTGCTCGTCCTGGAACAGGTGCCGGACGGCCTGGCGGACGGCCTGGCAGTCGGCGTCGGACAGCCCCGCGGCGGCCAGGCCCTGTTCGTGGACGCCCCGGAAGGCGGTGGGGGCGTTGTAGTAGCCCAGGCTGGAGAAGATCGTGTACGGCGGCACGTCCCGGCGGACCGGCGTGCGGGGCTCCACGCGGGCATAGGCGCCGATGGTGGTGAAGTGGTGGGCCCCGGTGTAGTCGCCCACCACCGCGCCCGTCTCCACCCGGACGTGACCGGCCAGCATCACGCATACGCCCAGGCGCGTCCGGTCGTCCACGTAGCAGTCGTGCGCGACGTGGGCGCCCCCCGCCAGCACGTTGTCGTCGCCGATCCGCGTCAGGTAGCCGCCCGCCTCCGTCCCCACGTGGGCGGTGACGTTCGCTCGGAAGACATTGCGGTCGCCCACGATCAGCCACGTCGGCCGGCCCCGGTACTTCAGGTCCTGCGGGGGGGCGCCGAGCACGCACCCGGGCGCGATGTCGTTGTCCCGTCCGAGGACGGTCCGCCCGATGACCGTTACCCGCTGGGCGAGGACGGTTCCCGGGCGGATCTTCACCTCCGGGCCGATCACACAGAACGGGCCGATGCTCGCGTCGGCGGAGACCTCCGCCCCGGGGGCGATCTCGCGGGTGACGGAGAGGTCATGGACCATCCGATGCGACTCCGTCTGCCGCCCCGGCCGCCTCCAGCCGCTTGCCGGTGGGGCTGGCCAGGCTCGAACGCAGCGACTCGACCAGGTAGCGGACGTGCTCGTTGTCCTGCCCCTCCAGCACCTCCTGGAGCATCCGCGGCGACGGGGCGTCCCCCCGGCCGTTGAACAGCGCCCGGAAGCTCGCCTTCAGCAGGCGGATGGTCTCCTCGTCGAAGCCGCAGCGGCGCAGGTTCTCGACGTTGACGCAGCGGACGTGCGAGGGCAGGCCCTGGACGATGGCGTACGGCGGCACGTCCGCCTCGACGCTGGCGTAGCCGGTGGTGAAGGTGTAGGCGCCCACCGTGGCGTACGAGCCCACGCTCGTCAGCCCGGACGTCCGCACGAACTTCTCGATCCGCCCGTGGGGGTCGATCTGCGTGAAGTTGGCGAAGATGCCCTCGCCCTCGATCCGCGCGTCGTGGCCCACGTGGCAGCCGACCATCAGCAGGTTGACGTCGCCGAGGAACGTTCCCGGCCCTCCGCCGGCCCCGGCCTCGATGAACACGTGCTCGCGGAGGATGTTGCGATCGCCGATCCGGCACGCCCCGCCGCGGGCTTCCGGCACGGCGGCAGGGGGGGCGCCCGCCACGCAGCCGGGGAACAGCTCGCACCCGGCGCCGAGGCTCGTGACGCCCACGACGGTCACGCTGTTGTGGAGGACCGTCCCCGCCCCGACGGTCACGTCGGGGCCGAGAAACGTGAACGCCCCGACCCGCACGTCGTCGGCGAGTCCGGCGGGGTTGAGGACAACGGCCTTGGGGGATATCTCCGGCATGGGCTTGGCAATCCGCTATATCGGTTCGGCGTCCACCAGCATGAACTTGATCTCGGCCTCGGCCACCAGCTCGCCGCCGACCAGGGCCCGGCATTTGCAGTGTCCGGTCCGCGTCCGGACGTGGAGGGCGACCGACTCGATCACGAGCTGGTCGCCCGGGCGGACGGGCCGGCGCATCTTCGCGCGGTCCATGCTCAACAGCACCGCCACCTTGCCCGTGTGCTCGAGGCGCTGGCTCAGCAGCACGCCCGAAAGCTGCGCCATCGCCTCCAGGATCATCACCCCGGGCATGATCGGCTCGCCGGGGTAGTGCCCCTGGAAGAACGGCTCGTTGACCGAGACGTTCTTGACGCCCACGGCCTTCTCGTCGCCGACCAGTTCCACCACGCGGTCGATCATCAGGAACGGGTAGCGGTGGGGCAGAATCCGCATGATCTGCCGTATGTCGAGCTGGGGCTTGCGGACCAGCGCCTTGGCCCGCTCGCGCGCCGCCACGTGCTCGCTGAGCTTGCGCACGAGCTGGTGGTTGAGCTGGTGCCCGCTCTTGTACGCGACGATCCGGCCGCGCAGGCTCCTGCCCAGCAAGGCCAGGTCGCCCACCAGGTCGGCGATCTTGTGCCGGACGTGCTCGTCCGGGAAGCGGACCTGGTTGTCCACCGGGCCCTCCTCGCCCATCACCAGGATGTCCCGCGCCGTCAGGTGCACGCCCCAGCCGCGGGCCTGGAATTCCCGCGCCTCCGCCTCCAGCAGGAACGTCCGCGCCGGGGCGATCTGCTCGGCGAAGTCGTCCTCGTACAGCCGGAAGCCCAGCACCTGCCGCCCGATGCTCCGCACGGGCCCGTAGTCCAGGTCGTACAGGATGTCCAGGTAGTCGTTGTCGCCCGGCAGCGCCGCCAGCATCGCGTCGCCCGCCGAAACCGCCGTCGGCTGTTCGATGACGAATACCTTCTTCTCCGCCTCCTGCTCCTCGATGCCGGCGGCCGCCAGCACGTCGGTGAAGGGCTTGGGCGAGCCCTCGGTGGAGGGGACCTCCTGGGCGTTCAGCTCGATGATGAGGTTGTCGATCCCCAGCCCGTTGACGGCGGCGAGGATGTGCTCGGTGGTGTCCACGCCCACCGTGCCGTCGCGGATGCTGGTCCGCCGGTCCTGCCCCGGGGCCAGGTTGGCGATGGTGGCGCTGATCCGCGCCAGCTTGGGCAGGTCGGTCCGCACGAACACGATCCCCGTGTTCGCCTGGGCGGGGCGGAAGCAGACCGTGCCCTCGACCGCGCTGAACAGCCCTCGCCCGGCCAGCTCCACCGGCTCCCTAATCGTCCTCTGGGCTCTCACCTTCGCTCAGCTTCCTCTCCAGCTCCCGCAGCCTCTGGAGGACGTCGGGGATCTTGCCGACGTTCTGGAGGTTGCGCCAGAACTGCCGCGATTCGATTGCGGGATAGCCCAGCACGGCGGTTCCGTCCGGGATGTCGCGATGGATCGCGGCAAACGCCCCGATCCGGGCGCCCGTGCCGATCACCACGTTGTCCCGGATTCCCGCGTGCCCGCCCATCATGGCGAAGTCCCTGACCACCGTGCTGCCCCCGATGCCGACATGCGCGGCCAGCAGGCAGCCCCGGCCCACCTGCACGTTGTGGGCGACCTGCACGAGGTTGTCGATCTTCGTGCCGTCGCCGATCCGCGTGGCGCCGAACTTCGCGCGGTCCACGCAACTGCCCGCGGCGATGTCCACGTCGTCGCCGATCTCCACCGTCCCGGTGTGCGGGACGCGCCGGTGCGCCCGCCCGTCGAAGTAATACCCAAAGCCGCTGGCGCCGATGATCGCGCCGGGGCCGATCCGGCACCGCCGCCCGATCGTGCTGCGGGCCTCGATCAGCGTGCCCGCCAGCACCACCGTGTCGTCGCCGATGGCCACCCCCGGGCCGATCACCGAGTTGGCGCAGATCTTCACCCGGTCGCCCACGACAACGCCGCTGTCGATCACCACGGCCGGTCCGATGCCGACGTCGGCGCCCATCCGGGCGTCGCCCGCCACGATTGCCGACGCGTGCACCCCGGCGCCAGGGAGGTGCTCGTTCTCGCCGATCAGCCCCAGCAGGGCGGCAACCGCCGCTTCCACGTTCTCGACGCGCAGCAGCGGCTTGGCGGTCTCGATGGCCGCGCCGGCCGGCACGATGGCGGCGCCCGCGCGACTGGCGGCCAAGGCGCCCACGCGGCGGTCGTCCTGGACGAACGTCAATTCGTCGGGCCCCGCCGACGCCAGCGAGGCGATCCCCGTCAACGGCCTGTCGCCGTCGCCGGAAACGCCGCCGCCAATCCGATCGGCCAGCTCGTTCAGTGTAAAGTGCTGAAGTGCCATCTGATTGCGGCCATGATAGCTCCGCCCGCTCACCCCGGCAAGCGACCGGGCCTTGGGGTCCAGATCGGCATGATCAGGGTGTTTGCTTGCTGCTTTCGCGGTACCGGCGGTTGAGCGCGTCCAGCACGGTCTGGGTGATGTCGATCTTCTCCGAGACGTACAGCACCTTGCGCTGGGCGATCTTCTGGTACAGCTCGGGCGTGGTCTTGCTCTCGATGTCGATCCCTTCCTTGTAAAGGACCAGGTCATACCCCGCCGACTGGGCGACGCGGGCGACCTCGTCGAGGGCCTCGGTGTACAGTTGCGACATCATCCGGCGGTGCTGGGCCATGAAGGCGCCTTCCTCGAACTTCAGCCACACCGCCTGTTCGATCGAGAGCTTCTTGAACTCCTCCAGACGCTGTTCGTGCTCGCGGGTGCCTTCCTTGAGCTGGTTGAGCAGCTTGGAGAGGTCTTCGATCTTCTTGGTCCGCGCGTCGTTGACGGCCGTGGCCTCCGTCCGCTTCTGCTCGAGCTGGGCGTTCAGGGCGTCCCGCTTGGCGTAGCCGTCGAACACGGCCCCGACGTCGCAGACGGCGACGCGGGCGGGCTGGGCCGCCGGTGGGGGCGCCTGGGCCCAGCCGGTGGCCAGGGCCGCGGTCAGCACGGCCGCCACGGCCACGGCCAGGGTGATCATTCCGGATCGCTTCATTCGTGTACTCCTTGTTCCAAAGGGATGGACCGCCGGCGGTGACCCGCCGCGGCCGAGGCGCCCTCCGGTGCGCGCGGTCAGAACGCCCATCCGATGCTGAAGCTCAGAAGCTGCGTGTCGTCCACGCTGGTCTTGCTGATCGGGAAGCCGAAATCGAACCGCAGGGGGATCGGGGCCTGGAGCATGTACAACTGGATGCCCACGCCCGCCGAGAGGCGGTAGTCCTGAATCGTCGTGGTGCTCTCCACCGTGCCGCTGTCGACGAACACCGTGCCGCGGAGCTGTTCGCCCACCAGCGGGAAGGTGTACTCGCCGCTGAGCAGCACGGAAAAGTCCCCGCCGACCACCTGCCGGTACGCGCCCTGGCGCGGGCTGACGCCCCGGTACTTGAACCCGCGCAGCGATCCCAGCCCGCCCCCGTAGAACCGCTCGAACACCGGCGCGCTGCCGAAAATCTGCCCCACCGCGCCCCGCATCGCCAGGATGTGCTTGCGGTCCTGCTCGTCCAGCCACATCGTCCAGTAGCGGCGGTAGTCGCCCTGGCCCTTGCCGAACCCGAAGTCGCCCACCACCTGCTCGTAGCTGAGGGAGATCCGGTCCCCGCGCGAGGGCATCCACGCGCTGTCCGTGCGGTCGCGGATCAGCGCGCCTTTCAGGCCCGCCAGGCCGCTCGTGCCGGCGACCCGCCGCACGTCCGCCGGCGCCTTCGTCCGGTCAATGTTGTCCACCTCCACCCCCTCCACCCGGCTCGAAACCGCCACGTACCAGCGGTTCGGGAACCGGTGGCCCACCCGGAGAAGCCCGCCGTAGCGAATCTCGTCGTACGTCTCACGCCCGGCCGTGAAGGCGAACGCCGACGTGCCCAGCAGGATCGGCCTGTCGAACAGCCACGGCTCTTCCCAGTCGATCCGGAACCGCATGACTTCCGTCCCCGGCTGGGCGCTGACCCGCAGGACCTGCCCGGCCCCGCGGAAACCCTCCCGCCGCCGCGCCTGCTCCCACGACTTCGGCCAGGCCAGCGGGTCGAAGTTGAGCTCCTCGAACCGCACGGTGCCCACCAGCCCCGCGTTGCTGTCCACCCCGGCGCCGATGACGAACTGGCCCGTCTGTCTTTCCTTCACCTGCACCAGGGCGTTGCGGGCATGCGGGTCCTCCCCGAACGGCGTGATCTCCACCGTCTGGAACAACTGCGTTTCCCGAAGCCGCTGGGCCGACTCCATCACCGCCTGCGCGTTGTATAACTGCCCCGGGCGGAGCTGGATCTGGCGCCGGATCACGCCCTCCCGCGTGATCGTGTTGCCGCGGATATCGATCCGGCCCACCCTCATCTGCTCCCCCTCGTGGATCGTGTAGACCAGGTCCACCTCACCCGGCGTCTCGGTGAAGGCGTGCTTGACCGTCTCGGTCGCCTCGATGTAGCCGATCTCCCCGTACCGCCTGCGGATCTCCTCCCGGTCGCGGCGCAGCTTCAGCTCGTCGTAGTACTCCCCGCGCAGCAGGTTCAGGCCCCGCTCCAGCTCGGCCGGGCTGAACACCTTCGCCCCCACGAACACGTCCTGCCGGATGCGATACCGCGGGCCTTCCTCGATCAGGAAGGTCAGCGTGGCGGCGTTGCGGTCGAAGGTCAGGTCGCGGGCGACCTGGGCGTCCAGGTAGCCCTTGGAGCGGTAGAAGTTCCGCAGGTCCACCACGTCGCGGTCGGCGGTCTCCAGGTCCAGCGCCCCGGCCGTGAACGGCCAGAGCTTCGCCCGGGACTTGACTGCCCCGCGGAGTTGGAGATCGCCGATCCCCTGGTTGCCCTGGAAGCGGATCTTCTTGAGGTGGGCCTTGGGGCCCTCGACGATCCGGTAGATCACCCGCCGCTGCTGCCGGAGAGCGGTTTCGTCCCAGGTCACGCTGGCGCGGTAGTATCCGTCGGCGCGGTAGAGGCTGGCGATGCCCTGCCGGCCCGATTCGATCAGGAACATGTCCACGGGGTCGCCCGCCGCGAAGGGGACGACCTTGGCCAAGTCCCGGTCGCGGAAGGCCTTGTTGCCCTCGAAGACGACCGCCTCGATGACGGGGCGTTCCTCCACGTGGAAGGTGAGGATCACCCCTCGCGCGGTGACGGTGGGCGTGGCGGTCACGCGGGTGTACCGGCGGGTCTTCAGCAGGCGCTGCTCGTCCAGGCGGACGGCCTCGGCGTCATACGGCTGGCCGGGGCGGACGGTTACGTCCGCCAGCACCGCGGCGCTGCTGCGGAAGGTGTTGCCGGTTACCCTCACCTCGACGATCACGTTGGCCTGGGAGGCGCCCTGCCCGCCGGCGTGGGGCGCCGCCGACAGCACCAGCGCCAACAATGCCGCCAGGGATCGCCTTGAGCGCATACGGTCCACGAAGACTCCCTTCGTCATGACAAGCACAGTTTACCAGGGGCGCTGTGGAAATCATAAGCCCCCGGGCCGTGAAGTCAACCCTTTCGGAACCCCGCGGCGGGCCGGGGCGCCTCAGAACTCCGCCATGCTCTCGGAGGCGAAGTTCTCAAACCGGATGCACTCGGGCAGGAAGGTCAGGGGGATGGTGTCCACCGGGCCGTTGCGCTGCTTGGCGACGATCAGCTCGGTCACGCCGGTCGGGACGTAGTCGGGGTCGCCGCGGTGGTAGTAGTCTTCCCGGTGCAGCAGGATGACCACGTCGGCGTCCTGTTCGATCGCCCCGGACTCCCGCAGGTCGCTCATGCGGGGGCGGTGGCTTTCCCGGCCTTCCGGGCCCCGGTTGAGCTGGCTGAGGACCACCACGGGGATGTTCAGTTCTCGCGCCAGGGCCTTCAGGCCCCGGGACATCTCCGCGATCTGCTGCTGGCGCGAGTCCCGCATGCTCGACCCCATCGGCCCCATCAGTTGGAGGTAGTCGACCAGAACGCAGCGGATATTCGCCGACGCCGCCATTCGCCGGGCCTTCGCCCGCAGCCGCAGGACGTTCAGGTCGGCGGAGTCGTCGATGAAGATGGGGGCCTTGATCAGATCCCCCGCCGCCATCTGGAGGTGGGTCCAGTCCTCGGGGGAGATGTTCCCCCGTCGGAGCTTCTGGGAGTCGAACCGCGCCCGCGAGCACAGGAACCGCTGTGCGAGCTGGGACTTGGACATTTCCAGGCTGAACAGCACCACGGGGTGCCCGTCGTCGGCGGCGACGAACTCGGCGATGTTGCACGCCAGGGCGGTCTTTCCTATCGAGGGCCTGGCGGCGATGATGATCATCTCGCCGTTCTGGAGCCCGCAGGTCAACTCGTCGAGCTTGTGGTAGCCGGTCGCCAGCCCGGTGACGGTGGACCCGTCGGCGTTGGAGAGGGTCTCGAACGTCTGTTGCATGAGGCTTTCGAGGGTCACGGCGGCGTCGCCGATCTGCCGGGAGGCGATCTGGAAGACCAGGTGTTCGGCCCGGTCGAGGATATCGGCGGGGTCGTCCGGGCTGACGTAGGCCTCCTCGATGACCTCCTTGTTGGCGGCGATCAGTTGCCTCAGCAGGGCCTTGTCGCGGACCAGGCGGGCGTAGTACTCGCAGTTGGCGGTCGAGGGCACGCCGTCGGCGAGGCGGACCAGGGCGTCGACCCCCCCGACGCGCGCCAGCAGCCCCAGCCTGTTGAGCTCCTCGCTGAGGGTGACCAGGTCCACCGGCTTGGCCGCGTTGTGCATCGCCACGAGGGTCTTGAACAGGACCTGGTGGGCGGGGAAGAAGAAGTCCTCCGCGCGGGTGATGTTGACGATGATGTCGATGGTCGGGGCGTCCAGGACCATCGAGCCGATCACGCACATCTCCGCCTCGGGGGAGTGGGGGGGGACGCGCAGGGCGAGGCGGTCGTCGGCCGATTCGGCGGCCCCGTCGCGGGCGCCGGCATCCGGGGGGATGAACTCCGGCTCGTCGGCGGGAGGCGGTCCGTCTGTATACGTCTCCGTCGTACTCATGGCCCTCCTTGGCTATGACCGGCCCCGACGCTGCGCGTCGGTGCCGGTCGCGGCGGTGCGCATGTCCGTGGTTGCCGCCGGGCGCGGCCGGAGGCCGGCGGGTCCGGGCCTACTCGTCCAGCTCGTCCAGCCAGTCGCGCTTGCGGCGGTTTTCGCCTTCGTCCGCGGACGGGTCGGGCTGTTCCCGCCGCTCGTGGGTCTCGGCGACGTCGCTGTCGTGGGCGGGCACCACCCACAGGATGACCTTGGCCTCGACATCCTCGGCGAACCGGACGACCACCTCGTATTTATCGAGCTTGTGGATGGGTTCGTCAAGGACAATATCGTTGGGGTCGACGTGCGTGCCGCCGGCGCCGATGGCCGCGGCCACCTGGGCCGGGCCCACCGAGCCGTACAGGTGCCCTTCCTCGTTGGCGCGGGCGCTGATCGTGAACTCCTTGCCTTCCAGGGCCCGGGCGACGGTCTGGAGTTCGACCTTCTGCTTGGCCAGTTCGGCCAGGTAGGCTTCCTTCTCCCGTTCGATCGCCCGGAGGTTGGCCTCGGAGGGGGGGGTGGCCAGGCCCTGGGGGATGAGGTAGTTGCGGGCGTACCCGGTGCGGACGTCAACGATGTCGCCGATGTCGCCCAGCTTCTTGACGTTTCGACGCAGTAGAACCTTCATGTCAGAACCCTTCCGGCCCGCGCGGAGGCGGCGGCGTCCGCGGGGGCATGCTGGTGCAGTCCGTTGTGGGCGGCGCCGTTACCCGATGTAGGGCATCAGCGCCAGGAACCGGGCGCGCTTGATCGCCCGGCGCGCGCTGCGCTGATGGCGTGCGCAGTTGCCGCTTCGCTTCCGGGAGAACATCTTTCCCTGCTGGGTCGTGAGCTTCTGGAGCGCGCCCACGTCCTTGTAGTCGATCTCCCGGACCTTGTCCCGGCAGAACCGGCACTTGGTTTGCTCCCGATATCGGAACTTCTTGCGAACCGGGCGCCGGGCGCCTCTGCTGCCTCTACCTCTGCCTGTACCTACGGCCATGGGCTTGGTCTCTCCTGTTGTCCTGGCCCGATCGATGCGATCGGATGTTCTCTAGAACGGGATGTCGTCGTCCGGCGGCTCCGGCGGGTAATCGCCGAAATTCTGCTCCGCGGGCTCCGCGGGCTCCGCGGGCCCCGCGGGCTCCGCGGGCCCCGGAGGC
>Ga0307379_10013359_pt1 | contig 10642 bp, 11 predicted proteins | sample UN2MG_FD_202237 | JGI IMG/M metagenome (GOLD analysis project Ga0307379, IMG submission 202237) | Soil microbial communities from Risofladan, Vaasa, Finland - UN-2 | ecosystem: Environmental > Terrestrial > Soil > Coastal area > Acid sulfate soil | place: Finland: Risofladan, Vaasa | collected... | reverse complement strand
TCATCTAGAACATATAATGAAAAAAGTTTATAATAATTTTGTAGATATAAAACAAGAAGCAGTTGTTAGATCCAAATATATTCGTGAGATATACACATGGGATAATGCTGCACGACAAGCAGAGGGGTATATAAAAGAGTTAGTTACAAACAAATACCATTATGTAGAGAATCCACAAACCACCGTTAAACCGAAAGTCAGCTTCGTTACATCATTTTATAATGCAGAGAAGTATATCAACGATTTAATTCCGAGCGTTTTAAATCAAACCTTCCAAGATTGGGAATGGATTGTAACTGATGATTTTAGTGATGATGCTACAAAAGAAATGCTTCAAAATTTATGTATGATAGATCATCGTGTCAAATATGTTAGCCAACAATTTAAACAAGAAATATATTGGAATCCTCATAAATATGCTACAGGTGAATATATATTAACGATTGATGCTGACGATCAATTAGTTCCAAAAACCGCAGAGATCATTGCTCATTATTTTGACCAATATCCTAACATAAGTTGTATTCATACAGATGCTAATTGTTATTATGGAGATTTTAATAAGTCCAATTTTAAAAACTCTTTACATTGTAAGTTTGAAGCATTTAATAGTATATTAGATAAACATCCGATTTATTTAGAAAATAAAAGTGGATATGAACGAGTCGGATTTATGCTTGGTGCTATTCGAGCATATCGAAATCCAGGATCTTCTTTCAATTTCAATGATGGAGATTTCAAACTTGGGCGTCATGAGGATCTTGTTAAACTTATTAGGTTGGAAGAAGTTGGAACACCATTATATTTAAATCGAACATTATATAAAAGGAGGTTACTTGAAGATTCACACTCTAGAAGCTGGGGAGATAAAGGAGGCGAAACAGAGTTTGAAAAAATATATGAGACAGCTCATAACCGTAGAACAATTGCTAATAAACACGATATAAGATATGATTCAATAAGGGAAGAGTTGTATGCATTTTTATATAGTGATTTAAATGATGAAACAACAAAAAAGAAAGTTGCATGTCTTGGTTTTGCCATTGGGAATGAAGAGAAAAAATTAATTCAAGAAGTTTATTATGATCACGATTTTATATTTGAAGAAATTCCTAGTGAATGTGATTATATATTTGTATTTGTAAAAGATGTTGCGGCAGCTGAGTCATACTACGATGTAATTCGTGAAAATTATAATACTAAAGTTCTGTTTTTTATGGTTAATCATGACTGGGAACCTGGATTCTATAACTTAGAAGACGGAAGCAACTATTTTGAATTATTTAATTCAACAAGCGATTTCTTAAAACAACATACTGTTTTCACATATAACACATACCTTTACAAGTATTGTTTTATGTTTTTCACAACTCCTGAGAAACCAAAAGTAAAACTCAATTTGGGATGTGGTAATGACATTCGAGCAGGATATATCAATATTGATAAATATAACAATACAGGCAATGTTGATTACCAATGGGATCTCGCAAAGATTGAAATGGACGATGAGACTGTGGATGAAATATTTACATCACATGTATTTGAGCATGTAATGATAAATGATGTTTATGGTGTTTTAGAAGAATGGTACCGAGTATTAGTGCCTGATGGAAAAGTTATTATGCATTTACCAAACCTTGAAAAAGAAGTTAAGATTTGGCTTGAGGCATCGCCTGAGAAAAAGTGGTTTGAAGTACACCGTATATTTGGAAGCCAATCACATGAAGGCAATACACACTTCAGTGGTCATACTTCTGAAAGTCTTACATGGTTATTAGAAAGATTTAACTTTGATGTTACACAAGCCAAAATAGGTAACTCTGGATATGGGGAAGAGATACAGTTACATGCTGTTAAGATACCGAAGATTGAGTTGGCTCCCGCACATTACATTACTCATTTTGTGGGTGGTCCATTTGCAGAAGTCAAAGGCGATCCAAATGATAAAGGATTTTATATATTTGATTTTCTTGATCCAGATAATAATGCAAGTGTTCATCAGCAAATGATGGGCATTAATACATGGACAAGACCACATAGAAAATATTATACTAATTGGTTAATTCGTATATCACGAAATGGAAAAATTGTTCATGAACACAAACTTGATTTAAAAGGAAAAAATGTGTTAATAAGTATTGATACAAAATCAATGGGTGATAATATCGCATGGATTCCTTATGTAAAAGAGTTTAAAGAAAAACATAACTGTAATGTTTGGGTATCAACATTCTGGAATAACTTGTTTAAAAATGCAGATGAATATAAAGATTTGCATTTTGTTGAACCTGGTCAAGTGGTTGATAATTTATATGCTTCATATTCAGTTGGATGCCACGATAACGATTTTCATAAGAATAAAAACAATTGGAGAGTAGTCCCTTTACAACAAGTTGCATGTGATTATCTCGGACTTGAGTATAAAGAGATTGTTCCTTCAATTGGAATGAATACAGGCAAACGTCCAATGAAAGAAAAGTATGTAACCCTTTCTGAATTTTCAACATTTCAATGTAAGTTTTGGAACTATGAAGGTGGGTGGCAAACAATCATTGATTATATTATAGATGAATTGGGTTATAAGGTTGCCGTTATAAGCAAAGAAGAAACTAAACTAAAAAGGGTGGTGAATTGGACAAATAGACCAATTAAGCAAACTATAAAGAATATCGCACATGCAGAATTTCATATGGGAGTAAGTGCTGGACCTAGTTGGTTAAGTTGGGTATTAAAAGTTCCTACAATATTAATATCAGGTTACAGTGCAAAGTGGGGAGAATATTCAACAAATATTCAACGGGTTATAAATGAAGATGTATGTCACGGATGTTTTAATGACTCAAGTGCTCCACTAGATAGAGGGGATTGGAACTGGTGTCCGAGACACAAAGGAACTGATAGGGAATTTGAATGTTCAAAACAAATTCATCCTTCGCTTGTAATTGAAGCCATTTCAAATATTATCTAACGAAGGGCAGGTAAATTTAGAACAAAATATAAATCCGAGTATGTAACGACTGCCTCATTATTATAAGGAAAAATTATAAATGCTAAGAGATACCAGAACTCTATCAGGAACATCGGGTAGTTCGGGGTCTTCTGGAATCGCGGAACGTCCAGATCAAGCGGTTCAACAGGAAATTTAGCAAGTGTAAGTTGTAAATAATTTTAGAACAAAATATAAAAATGGAGGCACTCATATGGTAGGACTATCCACCATGGGCATGTTTAATTCATGCTGTGGTCAGAGAACTGTTGGGGGCGGTGTGGTGCCACCTTATCGCCGTGACGAAGAGCGTGTTATGTCACGAGTGCTTGTAACAAAATTTGAGATGGAAACGATAAATGCTAAAAATAAATTATTTAAAAATATGATTATTAAATTAGTCGATGATGAAGAAAATTAGGAGGAAAAATAAAATGTTAAGATTAAATGTCAACGAAGCAAAACAATTAACTTTTGAAGTCCAAGTCGGTGGAGTTCATGGGGATCAAATTGATAGCTTCTTCAGAATCGTATTTGAAGATGTTGAGTACGGATTCCCTGCAAAAGTTGGTCCAGAAACAATTACAGTTGACCTTCCTCCGCTAAGCCAAGTTATTGTTAAGAAAATTAAAGAAGGTGATGAAGCAGAAGTTAAGCTTGAGGTCGTTGCTGATGGACATTATTTAACACCATGGTCTGATCGAGCTAAACTGTCTAACCCATTAGTAATCGAAGCCAAAATTAGAGATAGTGGATTTATTATCAAACCAACGGTTGAAGTTAAAAGCGGAAAGGTGGAATCCATTAAAGAAAATTGTGGAATGAAGCATGTTAAAGAAGAGGCCGATGAAAAAGATGAAACCGATGAGCCACCGCCATTGGAAGATCAGGAAAATGTTAAAGTTGAAGAAAACACTCCTTTAACAACTAGTACAATGGAAAAGATTTTGGCTAAAACAATTAGTAAACTTGGATTGCATGTAGAAGGTAGTAAAACAACAAAGAAAAAGAAAGAAATGACTTTAGAGCAATTTAAAAAGAACCTTACACAAAAAGATATTTATAAATATATAGAAAGAGCTGGAACAAAAAAACCACAAATTCAGGAGATCGTCTATGAACAAGCCGTTCTTGCTGCCGGAAATAATAAACCTGTTGAGGTATTAAGACAAGTCATTAATATAATGAAAAAGAAAAAATCTTAATACTTGGGGTGATACCTATTAAAGGTTGCGTTAGATTAGGTTGAGACTCAGACGTAGATGGCAAGTTTGTAAGTATCCAATTTTAAAGTGTAGAAAATAAAAAAAGAAAATCAGGAAATACGAAAAATGGACCGTATTGTAAACCTATGCAGATTAAAGCGTGGTGATCAGGGTACATGTGGAAGGATCTTTTATGGAGATTTTAAATGTGAGACCTTAGAGCTACCTTGGCGTGAAAATAAAAGAGGTATATCATGCATACCTGCTGGAGAGTATTCTGTAGAAATAAGGAAGTCTCCAAAGTATGGTGGGATATATTGGGTTAAAGATGTTCCCGAAAGAAGTTTTATTTTAATTCACTGGGGAAATTGGGCAGGAGATGAAAGTAAGGGATATAAATCAAATGTAAGTGGTTGTATCCTTTTGGGAAAACAACGTGGTTTATTAAGTAAACAATGGGCAGTTTTAAATTCGAGAATAACAGTTAATCGCTTTATGCGTGAAATGAACAACGATCCATTTACATTAAGAATACTCGAATCATTTTAGGAGGATCGAGATATGATAGGCTTAGATGTATTATTCGGTGGCTTAACAGGTTTAATCGGCACAGCACTCACTGAAATACTGAAATATAAAAACAAAAAAATGGAATTTGAGCATGATCTGAAAATGGTTGCTCTTGAAACAGCAGCTATGAAAGAAGAAGCTAGAATGCAAATTGCTATAACCAAAGCTGAAATTGAAGGAGAAGTTGAACTGGCTGATACTCAGGCATACAAAGAAAGTTTAAAATCTGGTCAAACTCCATTGTTCAGTGAGAAGTGGATCGATAGACTTTTCAGTGTTGAAGGAAAATTTGGTCGTTTCTTTGCAATTCCAGTTGCTGTACTTATGGCAACGGGATTTGCTTTTGTTGATTGGTTGCGAGCAATTATGCGACCTGTACTAACAATATATTTGACTGGTATGTCAACTGCTATAACATGGATGGCGTGGGATATAATGCAAAAAAATAACGTCATTATGTCTACTCAAGAGGCTATTGGAATTTATAGTGAAGCAACTTCAATTGTTATTTACTTAACAGTTAGTTGTGTAACTTGGTGGTTTGGCGATAGAACAATGGCTAAAGCTGCTGTAAGGAGAATGGAAGGTAATCTGGGAATGGATGATAGGATGATTTCAAGGTAAGGTAGGAGAAGGATAGGAGGTAGAGAATGCCTGAATCTGAAGAGAAGAAAATATTTTCGCTTACTAAAACACAAGCTATAGTTGCGATAATCGTAGGATTAATGGTTATTGGAAGCGGTGTATTTGGCTTGTTTAGAAGTTATGATAGGTCGTTAGTTCATGTAACAGAGTATAATGCATTTAAACAACAAGTTAATGAACAAACACTTCAGAATAGAATAGACTTTTATCAAAGAGTTGTGTGGGATCTTGAAAAACTACATGATACAACAGATCCTCTAAAGATGAAGGATGATCATGAAAAATATAGAGTCGCAGCAAAGAATTTAAATATTGCAACAAAACAATTAGAAGCAATACAAGGAATGAAGGATAGACCATAATGAAAAATATACTTATAGCAATCATCATGGGAATTATTGTTATATGTAGTTCTTTGGTTATAACAAATGATGTTGTGGGCGGGGAGTATAGTTATACTACTACACCTGAAGCATTACAGAGCAGAATAGATTATAATCAGAAGATAATATGGGAATTGGAACATAGATATAACACTACAGATTGTCGTAGAATGAGTCCAAAAGATGCTGAAAGATATACAGTTGCTAAACGAGATTTAAAGAAAGCAATTGCTGAATATAATTATATAATTAACAATAGACAATATAAAACAAAAGGATACTATCTAAAGTATTAAGGTGATCGGAGGAATATTAAAATGGACAAACAATTAAGACTGACAGCTGCTGAAGTAGTAGTTAATTCTAAACTATCAAAGGCAGCTAAATTTCAAATGTTAAATTTTATTAAAGAACAAGCTACTGATGCACAAGTTAAAGCTTTACTAATGGACGGAAAAATTGTTCATTTAGATAAGCAAGCAGAAGAGATTGTAAATGAAAGATTTAAAGTTAGTGGAGCTGCTGGAAAATCATCAAAAAAGAAGTAAAAGAAAGGAAGAATCATGTTCAAAAATCGAATTTTTAAATTACTCGAAGAACATATGACGGAAAAGGGATTTGCTTTATGGAGGGGAATTAGTCAACGATTGCCTGATATATGGGATAACCCAACTTCGTCAACAGGAAAGTATCACAAAAAAAAGAATGGCGATGTTCCAAGTCAAGCGGAACATGTGTATCATATGCTGTATTCAACTGTTAAACTTTTCAGGATGTTTAATATACAAAGTAAAACCGCAGATGCAGATAAAATGTTATTTGCTGTTGTTCTTCATGATTCGTTAAAATATGGACAGTTAGGAACAAGGAAACATACAGATCGTCAACATGATAAAAATGCAGCCGATATGGTTTTTCAAAATAAAAAAACGTTCCAAAAGATTTTAACTGAAGAACAATTTTTTATCATAGAAGAAGCGATACGTTTCCACAGCGGACAGTGGAGCACTGACGTACCAAAAAACAAAAAGTTTGATTTTAAAGACTATAATCCGGAGACTTTATTTGTACATATGCTTGATATGCTTAGTACAGCAGATTTGATTCAAACAGACGTGAGGGACTAAATGATTGTAGCTAACTCTCAACTTATTTCAGAATTTCAATTTTGGTTTAGTAAATTTGCAACAACCTCGATTGTTAATAGATATGAGGTTCCTATACCAGTTGAAGTTCAAGAATCATTTATAGCAAGAGGAACAGTTGTTGAGTTATTATGTAATGAAGATTATCCTTACGATAGTTACACATATCTTTATAAGAATGAATCTCGAAAACAATGCTGGCCAACATTAACAGCGCAAAGATTAAACATCTACCCTGGTTCACAATTTATGATTCCGGCTAAAATAGGAGACGAGGGGGCAACTAATTTTTTTAATTTACAAGACGATGATTTTTTAATGCTCGATGTTTTGTTGGCATACAGACATGACTCGACTGCATTTATTTTAGTTGATGCAACAACAACTGATTCAACGGCAGTTGAAGTTATCACCGATGTAACAACTGGTATTGCTTATGTGTATGCTTCATTAGATACATTAAGCACTCCATTATCTAAAGAAATATTTTTATATCTACAGTTTCATCTATATGAAAATTGGCAACTGTATGATACAGCGGAGATAATATCTGATTGCTCATTACTTGCTACATGCTTTGAGTTTAAGTTGATAGATGATTATTTCTTATATATGACAGAGAGAGATGTTAGCTTCGGAATAGATTGTGACTAAGTAAGGAGATTAAATGGCAAATAAGATAGATCAATTTTGGGAGATTTTTAAAGCAGTAGCTAATGACCCAACGACTACTGTAACTAAATCTACCAATGCTATTGCCAAGTCTGATAGAGCAAAAGTCGAGTCTTATTTTTCAAATGTAGTTGATCAATTTACATTTGAAACTTCTGACTACAACAGACTTCGCAAATTTATGATTGATTTGTATGCTTCTTTTAGGACACAAAACTCAATCTCTCTAACATCTTCTGACCCCCACTCTTTAACAAACTCAGATCTCGATGAATTGTTTAGAAGTATGGGGTACGATCTATCATCGTCATTACGAGGATTTGATGAAAATCCTTTAGAGCAAAAAGTACAGTTCTTTCTTGATCTTGTAAATCTATATAAAGTAAAGGGAACTCCGCAATCTCTAGTAGATGTTTTACAATACTACGGTGTTACAGAAGTTGATATATATGAGTTCTTTTTGAAAAAAAATACTCCAAGTAGTTTATACTTCGATGGTAAGGCTGTAGCAGGTACAACTATTAATGCTAGTGGTGTATCAATACCATATAACAATTTAACTTTAACAGATCCACATTGGTTATATACTGCGCAACAGATTCTACAACTTGATCAACTAAACAAAATAAATTTACCATCTAAATCACCTTATTTAGGTGTGCAACCCACGGTTAATTTAGAAGGCGCCGAGATGTCAATTATTGTGCGTCATGTTCAGGATCAATATGACTCATGGCAATCAACTGGAATCGTTCCTACAGCAAATGCAGAAATTACATATGTTGGTGAGACTGTAAGTTTGCTTGAACTATATTTATCTTGTATTTATATGTTCAATAAACTGTACACTCAGGGAGCTGAATCCCCGTATGGCACAACAGATTCCCGCGCCAGATTTATTTGTTATGATGGGACGAACATAGATGATGAAGTACAGATCATAGCAGAACATAATGCTTTAACAACACCAAAAGTTACATCACGACTTGATTTAATAACAAGATATAATCAAAATCTTGATTTGTTTTCAAGGCAAGATTTAGAGAATTTTTTAGTTGATAAAAATACTGCTGGCATTGTTTTAAATACAATTAACCCGACTTTAAAAGCTGCCCTTGATGCTGCTGGAGAACCCAGTGATGTTTTATATTCATTATTAAAAGATTTAAATCTTTGGGTTAGAGCAAATATTGGTTTTGGGTTTGTTAATTTCGGTTTTATCTTGTTTGGTTTACAAGAATTTTTCAAAGATTTAAAACCTGTTATCGAGTTTTTTAAACCATATCGAGCAAGATTATTATTACTTGAAAGTCTTCAAGTAAAGAATAGACTATTCAATACTATTGTTATTGAAGATGAAGTGGATTATTATGCTAATTTACAATTTCATGATTTCTTAACAGGCGATAGCGAAGCTTGTTGTACTCCATTAGGTGATTCTACATGTGAAACTAGCTCAACAATTTGTCAGAGAGAGTTCATCGGAGGTACACCACCTTCATACAACTGGAGAGATTTATGGCAAAGAGCCACGATATATGTTATTGATGATGCTGTTGCTTCGGGCGTTGGATTCCAATGGATTTGTATTCAAGCTCATACTTCCGGAGTAGAAACAAAACCAGGAACAGGTAAAAACTGGACGTTATATTGGGATTTAATGAGTTCAATAGAATGTATTGAAGGTCCGGGTGGTGCTTATTATTCAAGAGATACATTTGATTGTGACTCTTATTTTGATATTGGTGCAGTAACAGACATCAGACAAGATATTAATATTCAGGTTACATCAGATATTCACGACCATTTGAGATGCCCAGCATCTGATACAACTGGTTTCGTCGTTTCTGAAATTACAGAATTAACCTATGGTAACACGGAAAATCTAACTGATGATACAAATATAATTTCTATATATTTTGATGCCCCCATAACTAACCCTTATTCAATTGGATCAACATTAAGAAATGAAACTGCTTTAGGATCTATTTATAATTATCTTATTAGAAATAAGAGTGAAATTGGTTTTGATGTTATATTTTCCTCTCCTATTGATTCTTCAGATTATTATTTTGATTGGAATATAGTTTCTGATTCAACAAATGCTGGTAGTATAACTGCGATTCCTCTAGATAGCACAGAAGTAGCCATTGCGTTGCCATTAGGTTTTGTTTGCCAAGCTGCCGATTATTCAGTTATGGTATCTTTAGGTAATAATATAGACTTGACTGCTTCAATTTATGCTTATGATATTATTGAAAAAACACCAACTAGTTTTAAAGTTAGATTTTCAAGTCCATTAGATTCTTCAAATTATTTTCTAGATTGGTCTGTGTGTGTAGAAGGTAATAGTGGTTATTATAATATACCCAATGGAGTTTCACAAATAACAATACCAATAACAGCACAAGCTGGAAGTACATATCCTCTTATGATTAATATTGTAGCGGAAGGACCCCCTGAAACTTCATCTATATATTCGAGTATAGTTACAAATAAGTCGTCAACTACATTTACAGTAAGATTATCTAGTGCAACTGACTCGAACAATTATTATATTTCATGGGTAATTCTTCCACTTTTACTTGATAGTATACAAGAAATGACTTATTATCAATCAGGTTGTTTTAGAGATTTTGATGGAGTTCCCAATCTTGATTCTATAGGGGCAATGGTAGATACCGAAGGGACATTTGATTGTACTTTTGGTTTTGATCTTGTATTTATTACAATTGAAAAAGTTCTTCCACCTGAAGTTTGTTATCTCATAACAGAAGATGACGGATATATTTTACTAGAAGATGGGTATAAATTGATAGTTGATTGTTATGATCTAATTTGTGCTATACCTGTTGCCACCCCTGCTTCTGGGGGGTACTTTGATGGAACCACAGTTGCTTTAACATCAGCAACTCCAGGCGCAACTATAATTTATACAATTGATGGAAGTGATCCTGTGCCAGGAGTAGATCCTATATATGTTGCACCGATTCCAATAACTTAAAAGGAATGAAAATATGCAAATAAGAGCTATAG
>Ga0307379_10013358_pt1 | contig 10643 bp, 11 predicted proteins | sample UN2MG_FD_202237 | JGI IMG/M metagenome (GOLD analysis project Ga0307379, IMG submission 202237) | Soil microbial communities from Risofladan, Vaasa, Finland - UN-2 | ecosystem: Environmental > Terrestrial > Soil > Coastal area > Acid sulfate soil | place: Finland: Risofladan, Vaasa | collected... | reverse complement strand
CAGAACCTACTGACTGCCTCAAAAGAGATTGACCTGAGTGGCAAACGCCCAGTAGTCAGTACCGTCGTAATACAGACTGAAAATACCGGTCGGGTCCGGAATTGGCGCCGTGCCTCCCGTGAACTTCACGTTCGCTGGCCAGATCCACGTGAACCCCACGCCGGGACCGTTGTACACCAAGACGGTGTAATGCCCGCCCGCGATCGGGTTGGCCAGGGTGAATGTGCTAGCTCCTGTAATCGCCCCCGCATCCACACGCGCATTCGGCGAGGCATTGAAGTCGATGTTGACGACCGGTGTGCCCGCGGGGGCAACAATGGTCTGCTGCCCCACCGTGCCACCAGACGGAACCCACTCGTCGCTTGCCTGGTCCCAGATCCACTCCGAATTATCAGAGATCAAAGAACAAGTGTCGCTCGAAGAAACGCCTGTGCCAAACGGACCGTAGGTATCGCGCTCAGTCTCATCAGCAAAGGTGTATGTCGTCTTTTTTTGCATGGCGCTTTCCTAGCTAGCTCACGGGATAGCCGTTGAGCCACGACCACTCAACGACGCCCTTCATGGAAAGAGTTAAGGCGGCGTCCTGTTGGCCTTGGACGAAAATAGCGCTGCCTGTCCCGTTGAACCGGAACCTCGTAGCGCCGCCCGATGAGACCAGGGTCTCAGAGCGAGACCAGGTGCCGAAACTGTAAACCCAGATCTCCTCGAGCACCCCAATTCCGATGGGCCCGCTCACACCCTGGTTCTTGAAGTCTCCAACCCAACGCATCCAGATGAAGCTGCCGCCACCAGCCTGTCCGGCAAAGTCGTGAATCGCAGACCCGATGTCGAGATAGCCTCCACCCGGAGTGATTACTCCAGAGCGAGCTGCCTTCGGGTGAAAGTTGGAAACGCCCGGCCCGCTTGGCACCGCAGTAGGATCTGCGAGAGGGGAGGCCGCGGTGGTAAACACCACCTCGTCCTCAAGGGTCACGAAGGTGTCCTTGCCGTCCGTGTTGGGCCCAGCCGCTAGGACTTCATCCAGACGACCGCCTCCCGCTCCGAACGCATTGGACTCGATAACCCAGGCGTCGCTGATCGGTTGCGATGGTGCAGCCGGGACGTTGTCCCCAAACGCACCCAGCAGCGCCGCGAACGGATTGAACCCCGCGCTCGTATCGACCATTTCAATGGCGTACAGAGTCCCGGCACTCCCCAATGCAAAGGCCGGTATGTCCGCCACTACGGTCCACGGGGTACCTGGACCTCCAGCTTGGGTGGCCGACGTAATCGCGAGTGCGATTGATGGAGGGCCACCTACGGACAGGGTCAGTCCCGCCAGGAGGTCTATCGCCGCGGGAAGCGTCCCCGCCATCGTGCCAGTGATCGTGATCGATACGGGGGCGAAGTTAGGGGGCCCGACGTATGTGTCGGGGGCGACCCCAGTGATCGTGGCCGCGTAGGCCACAGGCGCCACGGCCCCGACAATCGCCTCTAAGTCGAGAACGGTGTAGCCGGAGAATGTGCCCGCAGGAAACGTGACAGACCCCGAAATATCAAACGACGAGAGAGGATCAGCAATCCCCTGGCCCGTATCGGCTGTGATTTCAAGCGCCCTATTCGGGTTTCCCAACGGAAGAATGATTGAGCACCTACGACCGAGCGACGCGTCCCCTGGCGTGATCGGTGGAAGCGTAGGCGTGATATCCGGGCCAGCTCCCGTATCAAACTGGTAGAGGCGCTCGCCCATGACCAGCACCGCCGGCTCTGCGCCCGTGATCGGAGCAGCCGAAACCGGCTCCTCGGGCCCGCCGGCAAGTAGCTGCCGGCGGGTTACAAAGTCGTCGTCTGCAACTGAGTCAGCACCCTGAGCTCGAGCGAATACACTGTCGGCGCTGTCACGTAGCTGGACTACTCCGGACGAATCCTTTAGCAGTGGGCCACCCTTGCCTAGTTGACAAGGGGTTGCTACCCCGCCGAGTGCAAATCGCTTTGTCATTTACTATCCTACGCGGAGACGATGTATTCGACGTCGACGAAGCCTGCGCCAGCAGTTGCAGCAGATGCACCGACCTGAATAATGAGCTGAGTGCTAGCAGCACCAGTCTCCAGAGAATCACCAATGTAGAGATCAGCGACCTCCTCGGCAATATCGGCCGTGCGAAGCAAGAGAGCTGGCGTTGCGACTGTGCCCACGCTCATGTCTGCCTGAGCGTCAAAGGCGGTACCGATCAGCACCTTGGTCTCTGTCACAATTGCATTGGCAGGCAGGGCAGCACCAATGTTGACATTCGTTCCCGCGTCAGCGAACCCGAACGCAACTCGACGATGAAAGGTTCCATCGAGCGGTGCGACCTTCGCCTCAGTGACAGCGTCATCTGCGATCTTCCCGGTCGTTACGCCTAGGGCGTTGATGGACACGACAATGTCGGTTCCAGCAAGCGCGGCCGTAAGGACGCCAGACTCGCCGAGAACGGCGCGAAGCGTGGGAACGGGAGCAGCGCCGTTGTCCAGCGTAGCAATACCGGTGATGCCGACTGCGTCCGCAAGACTGGTGACGCCCGAGACGACCGACGCGAAGTTCACGAAGGTTAGGTCGTCGGTACCAACGACGGCAGATCCGGTGTCGTCGGTACAGGTGTACGCGAGGTCGGCGTTGACCGTTCCTTGCTGGACGAACATCGCATCGGAGGCAGCGTCGTCGCCTACGGCCATGTCCGTTGCTCGGGTCCAGGCCCCAGCCGCGGTGTTGTAGATGCCGTTTTCGGATGCAGTCGTCTGGTTCTTGACCAGAATTCGGCTCGTGCTCGTAAGCACGCCGTCGATCGTCTGCTCACCGCTGAGCGTGACATTGGCGACGGTTGCGAGTTCGACGGGCTCCTTCCAGGAGAGTCCGTTGAGGGACGACTGGAGTTGACGAAGCGTGACGAGGTCATCGAGGGCAAGGGCGTCTGCACCCTGCATGTTCGCAAACACTGTGTCTGCGTTATCTCGCGCCTGGAGTTTTCCTGCGACGTCGCGGATTCTCGCGCCAGCCTTGCCAAACTCGACATTGCTCGCAATTCCTGTAAGTGGGTATCTCTTGCTCATTTTCGTTTCTTCTCTTACTTGGCGAAGCTCGTCAAGATTTGGTTAGTGACTCGAGTGGCCGCGCCTGCGCCTGAGCCTGTTATTCGGAGTGTGATTGTAGTTCCCACGAGAACAAGGGATACCTCTATCGTCGCTAGGCTCTGCGGGACAATAAGAATATCAGTAAATATGATCGGCGTTTCGTTAGAAGAAACGGTGCCTCGATAGGTAGCAACGTCATTCAGGGAAGGTATCCTAACCGATACTTCTACGGCCAAGGACGCCAGGACTGAAGCGTCTCCAAGCGGAATATCTGTGACTACGTTATCAAACGTGTCCGTGACGGTTGGGGTGACTACTCCACCGGTGGCACCTGTCGCTCCCGTATCACCGGTAGCCCCCGTATCACCGGTGGCACCTGTCGCACCCGTATCACCGGTAGCTCCCGTATCACCGGTAGCTCCCGTATCACCGGTAGCCCCCGTATCACCGGTGGCACCTGTAGCTCCCGTATCACCGGTGGCACCTGTAGCTCCCGTATCACCGGTGGCACCAGTCGTGCCGGTAGCGCCCGTATCACCGGTGGCACCAGTCGTGCCGGTAGCGCCCGTATCACCGGTGGCACCAGTCGTGCCGGTGGCGCCCGTATCACCGGTGGCACCAGTCGTGCCGGTAGCGCCCGTATCACCTGTGGCACCTGTTGTGCCGGTCGCGCCCGTCGTGCCAGTGGCACCTGTCGCACCCGTGGCGCCCGTCGTGCCAGATCCACCACCCGCGGGCCCCGTCGCACCCGTCGCACCGGTCGGGCCCGTTGAACCCGAACCGCCACTACCCGAGTCACACGGGTTGATGCATGATTGCCAGAAGGTGTCGGACATTGTCTATGACCTAAAAGCCTGCCGTATTGTTGGAGAATGTGACCTTGTAGTACACCTTGGCCGACAACGGTGGACCAGCCGTGGGACCATCAAGGATCTCCATCGCAATCGAGCGTAGACTTGATCCGACGCTAATTCTGGCACAGTCAAACCCGCTGAAAGTAACGATGTCTGGAATGCGCTGCGCGCCGATCCGGGCCGTCGCCCCCCCGATGTTCCACGTCTCTTTAGCGGTTGCGTACCCGCGTAATGTTGTTGGGGTAAACCCACTACTTGCATATCGGAACACCCACCATTCTAGGATCACCACGCCATCGAATAGCAAAGCGTTGGTATTCTCGAAAATGTCGATGCCCTTTTGATAGGAGCCCGCCGCCTCGCCGCCAGCGCTTACACCAATGAACTGGTGAGACCCCTCGTACTGGTAGGACTCGAAAGGCGAGCTGGCCACCCCAGGCGTGGGCGAAGACGCCACGTCTGTGCCCATCACCGCCCTGGACCCGCGGTTCAAGTACCGGCCGAGCACGCCGCTGTCCTGGCCAATCGCTAGTGTGGCCTCGTAGCTCCCCGAACCGCCGCCGCCTCCCGTGAGCGTGCCCTGGTCCCAGCGTGGGTTCCAAGTAAGAGCAGGAGCCTGCACGCCCTCCCAAGAGATGCGCGCGCCCGGGGGAAATGTCCCTGCGGGGTAGACCATAGGCGTCCCGGGGGGACCGGCGGGCGCATTGGTCAGGGGGTCAATAAAAGTGTCCGCCGCCTGTACGATGAAAGTGATTTCTGTACTGGGGTTCCCGCTGGGGAGGAAAACCGCACACTCCTGGCCGGGAGTGAGGGACGCAACGGATGGGAGCGTGAGGTCCAACGTGCTAGGAGGAGCCAAGATTCCCGGCGCAAAAAAGACTACTGCCTCATCTCCCGCTATGGAGTAAGCAAACGCGGGAGGAATACCAAATGACGCGTCGGGAGTGGTGACCAGGCGGCCACCAGACCCGCCATCGGGACTGCACTGGTTAATGCAAGATTGCCAAGTATTGTCAGACATAGCCAACCCCTACCCGAACGTCTCCCAGGCACCGGCTCCATTGGAAACCAGTGTGACCCCCGCCGCGGGGACCACAAAGGGTCCGGCCACACCGTTGATCGTGTCAGCGCCCGCCGGCGTGAGAGTCAGAGGCCCTGGCCCGCCTGTACCCTTGACCCGAATCGGGCCGAGTTGACCGACCGAGCCAGGCATTCCAATAGCTTTTGCTCCGCCTGAATCGTCGGCCAAGACGACAGTCTGACCAGAGATTGTAAAAGCAATACCGAATGGAACGCTGATGAATGGCTGCCCTTGAGGAAGAGAACCCCTCTGAACAACTGAGACACCTACAGAGATAGATGAGTTCGATTGACCTGCTGACAGCCAAGTCAGGTCGTCATACTCAAACGTTCCGGTACCAACGACCCAGTTCCCCAGAAGAACTCGGGAGACCGTGCATTTCAAAAACCTGACAATACCAGCGACGCCGGTCCCAACAATCGTAGCCCCAACCGTGCTTCGCTCAAACGTGGACGAGCCTTCTCCACCGACACGACCGAATATTGTCGACTCCAATACCCTCACGGTTCCTGGACCTGCAACAATTACTGCCTTGCCAAAATCGCCGTCACCGAAAATCTCTGCCGCGATACGGCACTCGTTGACGTTGCATTCGCCATCTGCAACCGACAGGGCGGTCATGTCTAATAGCGAACCACCCGTCCTGAAAATATTCGCCCGAACGAAATTCACCTCTAAGTTGGCCCCGCTATTTGAGACAGATGAGATCACCGAAATGTCCGCCAACGCGTGGTGGATCTGGCAATCCGACACCGTCGCGTACTGCTCGGTCGTTCCTGTGAAATCAAAAAGCGGAAATACCGGAGCTCCAGCATTGGGTTCAATATCGATCCCGATCCACTGACAGCGATTGAGCACGCCGGCTCCCGGTGTGTCGCTAAGATCGATGATCAGCCGGCCTCTAAGAATCGTTCCGCCCGGCTGATCGCCCGCCAGTTCATTCTCTCGATGCGGAGCAACCGCGACAATATCGATGCCCGGCCGGTCCATCGTAATGTCCTCCGTGTAGACCCCGGGGCAAACCAGAACCTTTGCGTATGTCGTGGCCCCAGCTCCAGCCGCCTTGGCTGCGGCGTACGCCGCCCCAATGGTCGTGTAGTTTGAAAGCAGAGCATTGGGCGAAACCAGGAAGACTGACAGGCAATTCTCACCAGCGCCGGTAGCGCCGGTAGCGCCGGTAGCGCCGGTATCACCAGTCGCACCAGTGGCCCCGGTCGCACCAGTGGCCCCGGTCGCCCCAGCGTCTCCGGTTACGCCAGTATCCCCGGTCGACCCGGTCGCGCCAGTGGCTCCGGTCGCGCCAGTATCCCCGGTCGCGCCAGTATCCCCGGTCGCGCCAGTATCCCCGGTCGCCCCGGTGGCCCCGGTCGCGCCAGTGCTCCCGGTCGCGCCAGTCGCTCCGGTGACGCCAGTGGCTCCAGTATCGCCTGTTGCGCCAGTGGCGCCCGTCGGACCCACCGGACCTGGCCCCGTGTCACCGGTCGCGCCCGTCGCCCCGGTCGCGCCGGTTGACCCAGTAGGCCCGGCCGCGCACTGGTTGATGCACCCCTGCCAATAGTTATCTCTTGTGCCCATGGCTAAAAGCTATTCCTTTTTAGCGGGAACATTCTAAGGACTAGAGTCTCAGAAATGTTGCAAGCGCGCAACATCAGTACCCACGCCACGTTTTTCCGGAATCCCCGAAGACACCTTTCCCCGACATGCACGCGTAAGCCTCGTAGCACTCCCAGGCGCGCTGCGGTGTCCCCCACCGCTTTTTAATGTATTTCAACATCCCCACCGCCTCATTCCACGCGTCTCCAATCCCCATTCGTCCATCAGGGTAAAACTTGTCCACGTTGTAGCCCTTGAGCTGTCCGAGCCCCGTCGCATCTGAAGATGTCGAGTCGACTCCGTTCTGGATCTCCGACCACACCTCGGGCCAACGTGACGAATCTTTCGCTCGCTGCCCATACGTAAAGTTGGGTATCCCCACCCGACCACCCGACTCTGACGCCAATAGGCTGATGAAGCTTGGACTCGAGGCCCAGCCCTCCGGCGCGCCGATGTACTTGGCCGCCTTGCGGAACAGGTCGATCTGCTCGGCGCTGCCCGGTGAGTACCGGCCGCTGGGGAACTTACCGTAGCCCTCGCTGTAGACGGGACCGTCATCATCACTCCCACGTGCTAAAAATAGCGGCAAAAGTAGAAGTAAAAACACAGGATCCATCCAGCTAAATATATACGAAACGCTCGGGAGCATCAAGGATCCAGCCTTTGACATGATGAATCATGACGGATAGCATCTTCTTTCATGAGCGAAGAACCAGCGGTGACAAAACCAGGAATGTCCACCGAGATGATCCTCATGATCGCGGCAGGCATCGGCTTTGGCATCTACGCCTTTCAGCAGATTGCAAGAAAAGCTGGAGAGGAAGAAGCTAAAAAGCAAGTGAACGATAAGGTCGAAGAGCTCAAGCAAGCTGTTGGCCTCGGAGGGTGAACCTATGATCTGCGAAAAACCAGTTGGAAATTCCCTCGGCATCTTCCTTGCCGACCTCATCGCCCGGATGTTCGCCAAGCCGGACTTGAGCCCCCTCGAGATTATTACTGGAACGAAACCGAGCGCGGAGGAGGCCTCGAGCTCGGGCGCCGCGCCCGAAGCTCCGCCAGAGCCAGAGAAGCTGACCATCACCCGCGTGCCGCATGCTGAGCGCCTTTCTGGTTTGGACGTAAGCCACTACCAGGGGAAAATAGCTTGGAGACGCGTTGTTGAGGCGGGGCACAAGTTCGCCATCATCAAAAGCGCCGAAGGTGGAACCAATAGTCAGGGAAAAGGATTCGTCGACAAAAGGTTTTCCCAGAACATTCAAGGCGCCCGCGATGCAGGGATGCCCGTGCTCGGGTCGTACCACTTTGGCACCTGGTACAACATGGACACCAAGAATCCAAAGGCCGACGCCGTCAACGAGGCCGAGCACGAGTTCAAGACCCTTGAGGAAGAAGGTGCGCTTGGTCCAGGTTATTTACCACCAATCTTGGACCTTGAAGGGGACCGCAGGGAGTCCGACAACAATAAGCTTGAGGACGGCCCCATCATCGACTGGGGCATGTACTACCAAGAACGCATGGAAGAGCTGTGCGGACGCCTGCCCTGGATGTATACCGGGTACTGGTTCGACTATCGCCTTGGACAGCCCAAGGAGTTCCGCAAATTCCCATTGTGGCTCGCGCGCTATAACGGCGGACCCGAGCCGACGCGTGCGCCGCCAGATTGGCCATGGCTCATCTGGCAATACACCGGCAAGGGCAAGACAAAAGGCATTGACGCTCGCGTGGACCTCAACTGGTTCGCGGGCACCGAGGAAGACCTTCGCGCCCTCGCAATGCTACCCAATCACAATGCCGCCCGGGTAGCCTGAGCCGCCACAGGCAGACGGGCTGCCGTTCCCGACGGCTTTTGCCTGTGATACCATCAGGCAGACATGTCGATGAATCCCATCCCGCTCATCATCGGGGCAATGGCGCTCATTTTGCTACGAGGACGCGGCGGGGACGGGGATGTCAAAGAGGAAGCTGCTCTAGACCCTGAGCTTGAGCCCGAGCTCGAGCCCGAGGCTGAGGTCGAGACTGAGCCAGATCCAGACCAACCACAATCGTCCAAGCCGCTTCAGACCCGGCTTGTGATGACGACGCCACTGGTGGCCACGTTCAGGCCACTGGACGAAACGCCGCCTCCGGCAAACCCGGACCCGATACCAGATCCGCCGCCTCCGCCACCACCTCCGGCACAACCAGACCCTCCGGCACAACCAGACCCTCCGGCACAACCAGACCCTCCGCAGTCGCCAGCATCTGACGACGTGCCGAGCTCGTCCCATTGCTCAGACGTCGCTAACTGGTCCGAGGATTGGCGCCAAAAAGAACAAGCCATCTTGGACCAACTCAACGCGCTACGTGCCGCTGGGCTTCAGTGTGGAACAGGCAGCCTCCCGCCGGCGCCACCACTGACCATGAACCCGAAGCTTCGCTGCTCTGCACGCAAGCACTCAAAAGACATGGCGCAAAACGGCTTCTTTGCCCATGAAAATCCACAGGGAAAAGAACACTGGGACCGCATGCTCGACGCCGGCTACAACTGGCACTACTCAAGCGAGAACATTGCGTCAGGCCGACCGACTCCAGCCGGGACCATGGACCAGTGGATCCAGAGCACCGCGGGACACTGCGAGGCCTTGATGGACCCGAAGTACACCGAGATCGGAATCGGGTACTACCCGGGCGGCGCCACGGGTCATTACTGGACCCAGAACTTCGGGAAAGAGAAATAAATGGAATCGCTTCAGCTAGTACTAGGAGTTCTTCGTGCATCCACGCGGATGTACCAAACCAATCATTGGCGAGTGCGTGGCTTGTGCTTTTATGGACAGCACCTACTCCTTCAGCGTCTGTATGAGAAAACCTTCGAGCTCGAAGACAGCTTTGGAGAACGGCTCGTGGGATATTTCGGCCCTTCCGCCGTAGAGCCCAAGGCTCAAGCTGAGATGACGCTCGCGTGGATCTCAAAGTGGAGCCAGATCCCCGACCCGATCTTGCAGTCACTCGCGGTTGCCAACGACATCTCGAAGACGATTGAGCGCGCCTATGCGAGCATGAAGGAAAGCGGTCACATGACGCTCGGCCTCGACGATCTGCTCATGTCGGCATCCAGCCAAATCGATGAGCATATTTACCTGCTCCAGCAAGCCCAACGGTAACGAACGTAGCCTGAGCTCGACGGCGCAGGCGCCGACCCTGCGCAAATCTGACGCCCGCCCCTTGACGACAAGGCGCGGGCGTCTTAGCCTTGAGTCCATGGCTTGACAGTCAATTCACACAGGATGGTAGCTCAGGGGTCCCGAGCATCAGGCGTAAGCACCCTGGAGACGCGGGTTCGAATCCCGTCCATCCTTCCAAACATGTCTGCATTGTCAGGCGTGACCTACCCCTAGGCGTTCTAGCCTCGCAGCTCATCCATGCTGCGGGCGAGTCAGCGCCGGGGTCACTACCTTCAGGCACCCACGCGGTTGCCCTGGGGGTCGACAATGAAGCCGCCCTCGAAAAACTCGAGAGGCGGCTCATCAAATTTGGGGTTTCACACCACGCGATCCGTGAACCGGATCCGCCTTGGTGCGGAGCCCTGATGGCCATCGGCGTGGTGCCGATGGTTCCAAACAAAAACCTGCGCAAGGCCACGGGGCATTTGCGCCTACTCGAATAAGGAAAAAGAACATGGAAAACACGCTAGAAAACATCGACATCAAAAAGCTCGTAGAAGACATCAAATCTGGAGAGTCCGCACGCCGCGAGGGGGCCTGGAGCACGTGGTGCCAAGAGAGGGGGCTTGGCCGAAGCTACACATACTCCGCCTCCTCGGGCTTCTACCCGGACCCCTACGAGGACCACATGACCAAGCTGTACACCTTGCGTGCCTGGCTACGTGGGAGGATCCACCGTAGGAACCCTCCCGAAAACATACGGGCCTACAACCGCGACATGGTCGCCCACGGCGCCAGCCCAAGAGAATGGGACATGAAGCAACACAACTGGGAGATCGCAGAGGCAATGTCCCAGCGATACGAGTCCCCCGAGGAGGCCGC
>Ga0307379_10013357_pt1 | contig 10643 bp, 9 predicted proteins | sample UN2MG_FD_202237 | JGI IMG/M metagenome (GOLD analysis project Ga0307379, IMG submission 202237) | Soil microbial communities from Risofladan, Vaasa, Finland - UN-2 | ecosystem: Environmental > Terrestrial > Soil > Coastal area > Acid sulfate soil | place: Finland: Risofladan, Vaasa | collected... | reverse complement strand
CGGTCAGGTACGCAACCGGTTCATGCAGGCCGGCACGTTTTACTAAATCGTGCAGCTTGTCCAATTGCTGCTGGGGCACCTGCTGGCCGAATTGCGTATACAACTCGATCCGCTTGAGTCCCAGAACTTGGGAAAGCAAAAGTTCGGCGCTGAGGCGAGGAGACTCGATTCCTTTGGCTGTGAGGTACTCGGTGACCCAGTTGAGCAGCTTCTGTATTGTCCAGGTATCATCGCTTGTCATTAATTTATTTTCCGCGCATCGAATCCCGGCCTAATAAATGCACGTGCGTCCGGGAAGGCCGCATCAACCTGGCGCAATAATTTCTTCAGGGCAACAAGCACATCCAGAATGGGATTATCCTGGTCCGGGAATTGATCAAGCAGTCCGCCCCAGGCGGCGATTGAACGTTCGATACCAATGATGGCGACTTTGGCCGAGCCATTTGCATCTTCAGGGAAATATTCGACATGTTCAAGCTCACCGCGAATCATTCCGCTGGCTGCCCGGCAAATCTTGACGTGTATCTGGTGCTGATACCAGCGGACTATTTCGAGATAGTCCTGAATTTTCAACGCATCCTTGTCGAGTCTGACGCCGGGGATCTCGGCCCGGGCGAGCATTAGTAACTCCTCGGCTTTGTTTTTGAGCAGGTCCTCGTTTGAGTCAAACCACTTATCTACCATATCTGCATAGGCAAAAGCGGCTTTGGCGTGTGGCTGGTCTTTGACTATTTTATGAACCATTTCTTGTTGTTCTGCAAATTCTTCGTGGTCAATAGCGTTAAGGTCGATCCCCATTTCTTCGGCTGATTCTTTGACCATTTCGAGCGTTACCTGGAATATGCCGTGGAGATTGTCCCAGAAGGCCTGGTTTGTAATATCTTTCGATTCTTGGCTGTCAAACTCATCTTTATTTAACGCATAGTTCATACACCGCGAAGTAAGGGGACATCGTTCGCACCATCGGTCGCAATAATTATAAATACCTGAGATGAATCCTGGGTCTTTGGCGAGCTTCTTTAATTGTTCTTTATCCATATTTATATATAGACCTTGTCCATCATTCTCGGGAATGGGATGCACTGTCGGATGTGCTTTTGGCCTGTCAGCCATGCGACGGTCCTTTCGACGCCGAGGCCGAAGCCGCCGTGCGGAACAGAGCCGTACTTTCGCAGGTCAAGATACCAATCGTAGTTTTCGCTCTTGAGGCCTTGCTGCTTGATCCTCGCAACCAGCCGGTCGTGGTCATCTTCTCTGACCGAGCCTCCAATGATTTCTCCAAAACCTTCCGGCGCAAGGCAATCGAAGTTCAAAACTACGTCCTCGTTGTCCCTGTCGGTTTTCATGTAAAAGGCCTTGGCCTGCTTCGGATAGTGCGTGACAAAGATCGGCTTGTCGTGCATTTGCGAGATGATGGTCTCATCCGAGCCGCCCAGGTCTTTGCCCCAGCGAAATTCGGCGGCAAGTTGGGCGTGCTTCGGATTATTCTCGATCTTCGTTTCGACTTCGGCAAGCTCCGAACCCAGCTCGATAAGCTCCGCGGCGTTCTTGTCCCGCTTCCACTGTTTTATCTGGCCTTTCTGCTCTTCTTCGAGCAGGGCGATTCTGCTTTCGATTTGCTGCTTTCGATTCTTGAACTCTTCCAACTGCCCGGCGAGAAAATCCTTTGTCCTTTGGCTCGTCAATATCTCGGAGGCCTCGGTATAAGTGAGTCGATAGAAGGGCGGCTTGATTTTTTCCAGTGCCGGAATATCGGCGACGAGGGTTTCGAGCTGGCTTTTATTATCCTGCAGGACCCGGGCGACTATCGAGGAGACAAAATTCTCGGCCAGTTCCAGCAGCCCATCCAGCTCGATAAACGCGACCTCCGGCTCGACCATCCAGAATTCTGTCAGATGCCGCCGGGTCTTGCTCTTTTCCGCCCTGAAGGTCGGCCCGAAGCAATAGACTTTGCCGAAACTCATCGCCGCAGATTCCAGATGCAACTGCCCGGTCTGCGTCAGGAACAGCGGCGCTCCGAAATAATCAACCTCGAAAAGCGACTGCTCCTCTTCGCCCGCCGTAGCTGTGAGAATGGGTGTATCGATCAATATAAAGCCGTTATCGTTGAAGAATCTCCGTATCGCGTCGATTACCGTGTGCCGGATTTTCCCGATGCACCACTGGCCCTGCGAGCGCAGGTGCAGGTGGCGGTGCCTGAGCAGAAAATCGATGCCGTGCGATTTCGGCGTAATCGGGTAATCCGTCGCCGGCGAGATTATTTCCGCACCGGTCACCGCTAACTCATATCCGCCCACGCTCCGCTCGTCGGCCCGCACAAGGCCCGTGACGGCCAGCGAAGATTCCTGCCCCAGGTGCTTAAGCCCTTCAAAAAGCTCATCGGAGACTTTGCCTTTCTCAACGATACACTGGCAAAGCCCAGTCCCGTCCCGAATTATCAAAAACTGCACCTTCCCGCTTCCCCGGCTGTTATAAAGCCAGCCGGAGAGAGTAACTTCTTTGCTTTTGAATTGTTCTAAACAGTCGATGGTTGTTTTTGTCATTTTTTGTGCTCGATTCCAAAAATCTGCTTATTTCGGCCAAATGTTCGCCGTTTCTCCATAGAGCGAGAAACGTTCACCATGATTTTCGTATTGTAATGGATTTCCGGTGACAGGGTCAATGAAAGCTTCGGCCGGGGCGGCAGATTTTATCGCATTGAGATTAGGCGGCCATGTGTTATTTTCATTGTGATACTGTTTGATTGCTATCAGGAGTCGAGATCCTCTCCGCAAGGTAAGGTATTTTAGATATGTTTCATGTATCGTGTAATAGACTGGATATGTCATAGATGTCATAAATTCCACCATGTAGCCATAATTGAACTTGAATTTCGGTTTTTGTTGATCGGATTGTGTATTCCAATCGAAGTCCGGCCTGGTCATGGCATAATGTTTTTCGAAGCCGGCATCAACAAATTTGCCGATCTTTTCAGGCGAAGAAGGGATATAGAGCCAGGCGAATATCGTGCCTAATTTGGCGCATTTTCTGCGGGTGTACGTCCCGTTCCGGGTTTGTCCTAATGCTGATGCAAGTGAACCACGGCTGAATCTTGTTTTTCCTTGCTGATTAATTTCATAATTCATGCCGCAAAGCATGTTTTTGGCATATAGATTTTCAATATCGAGTATATTTCTTAAATCAGAACTCCAGTTATTGTGCAGGTTCTTTATGGAACTGGAAATCAATTGAAGTTGGGCCTCTGTTGGCCGGCCTTCCATGATGAATCGATTCAGCTTTTGTAAACTCAGACTTTCAATGACACTCACCTGGTAGTATAGCAGTATCGGTTGTTGGTGCAGGTGGTGAGCGATTTGTAGAACGCAGATATATTTTTCGATGCCGGCATCGGTTTGGCCTTCGGCAATATCGTTGTTGGCACTCGATACGAGTAAAAACACACAGCGGCGAATTTTCGCCAGGGATTTCATGCCCTCACTTTGCGTGAGAGGATCGGTAATCAACGGAAACAGGCATTTTTCTTTTTGTGCTGTTTCTATCAATTTTTCGATTGTGTTCTGATGGCCTTTGAGCCATTCGTCGGTCTCCGGGTGGTCTTTTGAAAGCCAGGGTTCATCTTTGGATGAGGGCTTTGTTTTTAAGAAGAATTCGGGCTGATTGGAATCTGTATCCAGAGTTTCAAATATTTCGTTGTAAACCAATGCCGCATTTCCTTCATCAGGTATAGCATACCTGGCTTCGAGAGCGGCTAATTCCTTGTCGAATGTATAAGGACGCCAGCCTTCGTTATCTTCGGGCAAGAATACCCAGATGATCATTACAAGAACCAAGACACCCACACCCAGCCAGAACCATTTTCTCGCCGACTTGGGCAAAGCAGTAAAAGCAGCGAGAATTATCAGCAGCAGGATGACAATCTTTTTAGGTGCTTCGACAACAAGAGCCAAAAGGATTAAAAGTATTAATATGCTCAGGCCGATCCATTTGAAGATTCGCCTGACAATGCTGCATGTGTTCTTTTCTTGCTTCTGTTCGGCCATTATTCAGGTCTCCGTTTTAATCCCGAATGGCTATGTTGTATCTCGCTTACACTCTGGGTGCTTTCGGAATGATTATCCATGCTATAAAATAGGTCACCAGCAGCGGCAGTATCCCGGTTGACAGACATAAAAAAACAGTAATGATTCTAACCATTATCGGGTCGAGGTCGTATGTTTCGCCGATACCACCGCATACACCGAAAATCACTTTGTCCTTTTTGGACCGATACAGTTTTTTCATATTAGCGCTCCTACTCTCCCTTAAATAGATACGCTTACGAGAGTAGTTTTCTTCAAATTTTCTTGTCAGTCAGATTATACACTTAAAATTGAATCCGGAAAAACACATATTTGATGGTTCTATTGTTGGCTTTTGTAATAATCCTAATACTATTTAAATATTGACTTGTTTATCGATTTGTAGTAAATTATACGCCGTGTCAACATGACAAAAAAACCAGCGAGTTCGAAATAAGATCCAGGCTATGATAATAGCAGCAGTAAATGTAGTAGATAGCAGAGCCAATAACCTGAAAAAGAGATGTACCGGATTAATCGAGTCGGTTCTCCTACTCACAGAATGGTGAAGATTTTTTGAAGATACGATATTACATAGATGCTCAAACAGAACAACCACACATATATAATCATAGTATTAGCGAAAAAGAAGCTGAGTACATTTTGCTAAACGCCGGCGAAGATCGTCCGGGTGTGGAAGGTTCGAGAATAGCTATAGGCCAGACAAGGGACGGAAGGTACCTGCGTGTTATTTATGTTTTGGATCCTGAACGAGATGAGATTTTTGTGATTACGGGATACGAGCTTACCGGAAAATCACTACTTGCATATCGGCGGCGACGTCGCCGGAAAGGAAAGAGATGAAAGAGAGCAATTTTCCATCCGGTTGGGATGAGCAACGCGTCCGAAAGGTAATCGAACATTATGAGCGGCAGTCGGAAAACGAAGCCGTGGCTGAGGACGAAGCGGCGTATGAGGATGCTTCCTGTACGCTAATGGAAGTCCCAAAGGAACTGGTCTCGAAAGTCAGAGAGCTAATTGGGTCCATTGGAAGAGGCAGGTAATCCTCGGCAAGTTTGCGGTAGGCAACACCGGCGTCTTCGTACTCCGTTATAACGCGGTCGGCATTGATCGCGGCAAGTTGATCGTCCGCCGAGCGGCAGTTCCATAAAATAATCTTCCAGACGAGGCAACAAATTATCGCTACTGCTGCGAATGTAGACCAAAACCGCCCAAAGCGGCATTTGGCTTCATCAGTCTTTCTGTCTCGCTTTTTGCCTTCGGACATTTCTCAGATGTCCAGTTTCTCTCGCAAATGGTTGAGCAATCGGTCGGTCGTTACCCGCGTCTGCTCCATTGAATCCCGTCAGGTGGCAGCATCAAGCGCAGCTTGGGGATGGTTTCTCTGGCATTCACCATCCTCAAAGCCTTCGGCTTTAAGGCTGCCTCTCTTTCCCTATCTATCTTAAAATTTAATTGTCGTAATGTTCTACATAACTGCCCGCGTTATCGCTATATCTATTCCATATCTTTTAATCTCTTGGGCGAGGGTACTAAAATTATCCTCCAGGTCCTCAGGACAAAGCGGCACGGGCTCAATATGTGAATCGACCTTTAGGGCTATCTTACGCAGCATCATCATTTCTTCTGTGATATCTTGTCCGAAATGAGTGGAAACAACTGCAATGTCAATATCGCTATCAGGATTTGCCTTGCCTTTGGCATGGGAGCCGAAAAGGATAACCTTCGATATCCTGATGCCTCGTTGTTCGACCATCTGAGTGAATTTATCGATTTTGCCTAATTCGGATTTGCTTAAACGTATTTGCTTAACCATTGCAACATCTCCCGTGTCTTTTTGAGGTATTTAAGGGAAAAGAATTTCTGCACTTTCAAAGTCTTCTTTCGAGGCTGTTAACTAATAGTCTACAACTTCTTGTTCACTTTTCATGTTTTAGACCTCCAGTTTTGCCAGTAGATAGTTGTGGAGTTGGTCAGTTGAAACTCGCACCTGCTCCATGGAGTCGCGTTCGCGGACGGTTACGGTGTTATCTTCTTTTGTCTGGCCGTCGACGGTTATGCAGAAGGGCGTTCCGGCCTCATCCTGGCGGCGATAGCGCCGGCCGACCGCGCCTTTTTCATCGTAGAAACAGTTGAAATATCGCTTCAAGTCATCATAAATCTTTCTCGCGATCTCCGGCATGCCGTCCTTCTTAACGAGCGGGAAGATTGCGGCTTTAACCGGCGCCAGGGCGTGATGGAATCGCAGAAGATTTCTCGTTTCGCCTCGGACTTCCTCTTCGTCGTAGGCATCGACTAAAAAGGCTAACGTGCTTCGGTCGATGCCGGCGCTCGGCTCGATAACGTAAGGAATGTATCGCTGCTTTTTCTGGTCGTCGAAATATGAGAGCGGGCCTTTCTGATATTCCTCCGCCTCGTCGGCTAATTCGATTCCCGTCATGTCGCCCTTGCTTTCGTACCATTTGTTGAGCGTTCTCATTCCGCGCTGGTGCTGGCGCAGGTCGAAGTCGGTGCGGTTGGCGATGCCCTCAAGCTCCTGCCAGTCGCCGGAGCCGAACGGGAATTTGTACTCGACGTCCACGCAGCCCTTGGCGTAATGGGCCAGCTCATCGGCATCATGCTCGCGGAAATGCAGGTTCTCTTTCCTGATGCCAAGTTCGAGGTACCAGTTGAAGCGGGCCTCTTTCCAGTGCTCGAACCACTGCTCATCCGTGCCGGGCTCGCAGAAAAATTCCAGCTCGGCCTGCTCGAATTCGCGCGTCCGGAAGATAAACGCCTTGGTGGTTACTTCGTTGCGGAAACTCTTGCCGATCTGGGCGATGCCGAACGGAATTTTCACTCGCGTCGTATCGAGCACGTTCCTGAAATTGGCGAAGATTCCCTGCGCCGTTTCCGGCCGGAGGTGCATTGTCATCGAGTCGTCCACGTTGGCCCCCATTTGGGTCTCGAACATCAGCTTGAACGGCATCGGCTCGGTGAACTGGCCGACCGCCCCGCAGTTGGGGCAGACTTTTTTGCTCAAATCCTGCGCCCCGGCCATCGCCGCGTCGATATCGATGTGCTCGGTATGCTCATCCGCCTGCCCGGCGGCATCTTCTTTGAGATGGTCCACGCGCGTCCGGGTATTGCATTTCTTACATTCGGCGATCAAATCGGCGAACTTGTCGGCGTGCCCGCTCGCTTTCCACACCATGGGGTGCATTAAAATGCTGCAATCCAGGCCCACGACGTCGTCACGCATCTGGACTACGCTCTTCCACCAGGCCTTTTTTACGTTGTTCTTCAATTCGACGCCGAGCGGCCCGTAGTCGTAGCAGCTCGCCAGCCCGCCGTAAATTTCGCTCGATTGAAATATAAAACCCCTTCGCTTACACAGCGATACAATATCTTCAAGTTTGGTCAGTTTTGCCATGTTCGAATTCCTAAATAATCTAAATTAACCGGCCCATTATACAGAAGCCAAGGCCGATTACAAGGATTGAAGCCGGACAGTTGACAAACTCCGCGGTAAGCCTTAAACTCGGCGCCGAATGTTCGACGAGTATCGAGCATCGAGAATCGAGAACCAGGAACGAGTAATTATGAGCCGGGAAATAGTCGCCATATTGGATTTTGGCAGTCAGTACGGCCAGTTGATCGCACGGCGGGTTCGCGAGCAGAACGTATATTCCCGAATCTTTCCCGCCGGCGTAACGGCCGGGGAATTATCGAAATTGCCGCTCAAGGGCATAATCCTCTCCGGCGGGCCGGCAAGCGTCTACGATAAAAACGCGCCGAGATGCGATGAGAAGATTTTCGAGCTGGACGTGCCGATTCTCGGCATCTGCTACGGCATGCAGTTGGGCTGCCAGATATTAGGGGCGAAAATCGCGCCCGCCCAGAGACGCGAATTCGGGCGGACGAGCCTGTCTGTTATAGATAAAAACGATCTGTTAGCGAACTTGCCGGAATCCATCACGGCCTGGGCCAGCCACGGCGACCAGATAGAGCAAATGGGCGACAATTTCACCAAACTGGCGAGCACCGGGACGTGCCCGTTCGCGGCGGTCCGGCATAAAAAGAAAAAATTCTACGGCGTCCAGTTCCACCCGGAAGTCTCGCACACGCCCAAAGGCTCGCAGATTTTAGAGAATTTCCTCTACGATATCTGCGGCTGTGCCGGCGACTGGAAGATGAGCGATTTCACCGGCGAAACCGTCGAGGCTGTCCGCCGGCAGGTGGGCGATGCCAACGTGATATGCGGCCTGAGCGGCGGCGTTGATTCCTCCGTCACCGCATCGCTCGTTCACAAGGCGATAGGCGATCAGCTCATCTGCATCTTCGTCGATAACGGCCTGCTGCGGAAGAACGAGCGCGAGCAGGTCATCTCGACCTTCCGCAACCATTTTCACATGGACCTGCGCGTCGTGGATTGGTCTAAACAGTTTCTTGCCGGATTGCAAGGCGTAGACGAGCCGCAGCAGAAACGCAAGATAATCGGCGCCGAGTTCATTAAGGCCTTCGAGTCCGAATCGGTAAAAATTCCCAACGCCAAATTCCTCGCACAAGGCACGCTATATCCCGATGTCATCGAGTCGGGCTCGAAACCTGCGGTAGAACCGCAGGCTAAATATTTAGCCCCGGATTCTACCCGGGGTTTGGCCGCGAATATCAAGCTGCACCACAACGTCGGGGGCCTGCCCGCCGAGTTGGGCTTCGAGCTGGTCGAGCCTTTGAGGGATTTGTTCAAGGATGAGGTCAGGCTCGTCGGCGAATACCTGGGACTGCCCGAAGATATGGTCTGGCGGCATCCTTTCCCCGGCCCGGGCCTGGCCGTCCGCGTCGTCGGCGAGGTCACGCCGCAGCGGCTGGAAATACTCCGCGCCGCCGATGAAATCCTGATAGATGAAATCAAGTCGGCGGGTCTTTACAGAAAAATATCACAGGCGCTGGCCGTGCTGCTGCCCATCTCAACGGTCGGCGTCATGGGTGATGAGCGAAGCTACGAAAACGTCGTCGCCATCCGGGCCGTCGAGACCGTCGATTTTATGACCGCCGATTTCTCAAGAATCCCCTACGAAGTCCTCGCCGTCATATCCAACCGCATAATTAACGAAGTCCGCGGCGTCAACCGCGTCGTTTACGACATCTCCAGCAAACCCCCCGCAACAATAGAATGGGAATAGTCTGCCACAGAGGACACAGACGCCGTCCTGAGCGTAGTCGAAGGAGGCCACAGAGAAAATAATTAATGTAGGGTGGGTTTTAACCCACCAATCAAGCTACAGATGTTTTTTTGACAAAACACCCAATTTTCTTTATACTTCTGTTATGAGCCCTGAAGTAACGAACATTTCCGAGCACGGCTTCTGGATCTTTTTCAAAGGCAGGGAATACTTCCTGGCCTTCGAGCATTTTCCGTGGTTCAGGAACGCAACCGTGCGGCAGATAAGCGACATTCAGTTGTTACACCACGGGCATCTCTATTGGCCAAGTCTCGACGTGGACCTTTCCTTTGACATCATCGAGCAACCGGAAAAATATAAGCTAATAGCCAAATAGAAACGTTGACAGGCGGCAGCCCAGTTCTTTTGCCAGACCGTTGATTTCATGACCGCCGATTTCTCAAGAATCCCCTACGAAGTCCTCGCCGTAATATCCAATCGAATAATAAACGAAGTCCGAGGCGTCAACCGAGTAGTCTACGACGTCTCCAGCAAACCCCCCGCAACAATCGAATGGGAATAATGAGTTAAGTGTTATGAGTTCATAGTTCATAGACTACCATCAATAAACTCATGAATTTAGTTCTGAAGGTTGGGCAGGTCTTCCTGCTTATGCGGATCATTATTTGCCAATTATCAATTCCCTTTCATTCAGCATGGGCAATCAAATTGCCCATCAACTTACGGGAGTGCGATTGATCGTACCTACTTATCTTATTATGGTCTTTCTACGGATCTGTGAGTTATCGATTGCGGCAGTTCTCTTGTGTTCGAGATTTGATAGCACCGAACATACATAACTTGAAGCCAGAATAAAAAAGTAATGATACTTATGGCCAGGCCGATGATGGCATATCTCTTGATTCGGTCCTTAAATAATCCAACGATATTGATTATCAGGGCCATTGGCGGCACGAAAACAATTATGATTCCTCCAAGGAATCCAAATGCGGCACCTCATGTTGAGCCAGAAGCACACAATATTGCCGGGAGCATCGGAAGCCAGGGGACAATTGCCAGAGCTATACCGACTTTACCGAATTCTGCTGATTGCTTTTTTTGTATCATATTGAGAACCGATTGTATAAAGTCTCATTCAGCATGGGCAATAAAATTGCCCATCCTACAACTACTCCTATATCCTTGAAATCAGGTAGACAAATACTGACATGAGAGTGGAATAGCAAAAGCAAGCGATCATAGTTCCTTTTGCGAGATGCCCGCCTTTCTTAATAAGCGCAACAGCTAAACATACGACAGATAGTACTGCAAGAGCTTGGGACAGATAGAATGACCATGCTGTTTGATTCAGGGATGCCAAGACAAAGCCAGCCCAGACTCCAGGAAGCAATGGAAAGCC
>Ga0307379_10013356_pt1 | contig 10644 bp, 1 predicted proteins | sample UN2MG_FD_202237 | JGI IMG/M metagenome (GOLD analysis project Ga0307379, IMG submission 202237) | Soil microbial communities from Risofladan, Vaasa, Finland - UN-2 | ecosystem: Environmental > Terrestrial > Soil > Coastal area > Acid sulfate soil | place: Finland: Risofladan, Vaasa | collected... | reverse complement strand
GCTGTGACTACGGCCACCTTGGACTTCTACGCGGCCACCACCTCGACGGCCGGGACGGGGACAGTCAACATCAACAGCGATGCCGCTGTCGTGGGAGACAGCGTCGTCAACATCAGCAACGTCGGTGCAAACCCTGCTGACAGCACCGTCAATATCGGCAACGGGACTTTGACTGGTGCCAACGTCGCCAACGTCGGCAACTCGGCCACGTCTTCCAGTAATGTTCTCAACTTCGCCACTTCCGACAACGTCAACACCGTCAATATCGCTAACGGTGGCACCGGAACGAGTGTGGTCTCCATTGGTAATGCGGGTGTTTCCCAAACTACCACCCTTACGTCGGGGACCAGCACTGTTGTGCAGACCAGCACGGGACTGGTTCTTACGCAGCCGACCAAATACACGGTCACCGGCACCAACTTGGACCGGAACGCGACCACGGCCCCGTTCACCGCGCGTCAGGAGAGCACTTTCACGGCGTTTGAGAACGGCGGGGAAGGCGGCGTAACGGTCAATTTCAACACGGGGTACACGAGCGCTTCGGGCACGAACACCTACCAGGTGACCGTGGTCTCCGGCTCGGCCACCGCCGACGTAGCCTCCGCGATCAACAACAACGGCGCGGGTAACCCGACGGTGGCGACCACGGGCGCCGCCACCTTCACGACCGGCCAGTACGTGACCTTCACGGCCGGTGTCACCGACGCGAACCGCGGAAAGGTCTACGAGGTCGTGTCCCATGCGGCCAACGTCCTCACCCTGGCCTACGCCCCGAGCGCGGGCTCGGAGTGGTGCGCGAACCAGGTCGAGACCGAGGGTTCGATCACCGGGACGGTCACCGCGGTCACGGTCTCCGTGTTCCGGGTAGACTCCACCGGCAACTACGCCATCGCCGAAGCCGCGAGCGACGCGGGCACCATCACCTACACCGACATCGGGGCGACTGCCACGACGCTGGCCAACGCCGTGGCCAACCTCGGGTCCGCGACCGCCACGCAGGGCTCCGTCGCTGGTAGTGACTTCACATGGAGCATCGAGGACACCGAGGCGCTGTCGTGGGACAGCGTCACGGGCACGCACAACCTCCTGTCGCTCACCCCGCTCGTGGGCGGCGACACCGTCACCGTGCTCGACACGGGGGACACCTCCAGCGTGTTTGCCGTCAACTCGGCGAGCAACGCTTTCAACGCAGGTGCCAGGTTCGACACGGCGGCGGCAGGCACGACGATTACTGTCGGCCTGGACGCCACGGGCGGAACGGCCAACGCCATCTACGCGACGGGCGGCGCGCTGGTCGTCGGCTCCTCGAACCCCGGCTCGACGCTGACGCTCGAGACGGCCGATGGCACGACGGTCGGGGACATCAACGTCAACAGCGGGGCGGCCACGGCCGCCACGGTGGACGGTGCCTCGATCGCCCTGTTGACGGGTGCGGGCGTCACCTCTGGGGACAGCGGAAGCGTCACGGTCAACACTGCGGACGCCAACGGCACCTCGGGGTCCAAGTCCGGAGACTTCTTCGTCAACACCGGTGACAACGGAAACCTGGCGGGGACTACTTCAGGAGCCATCGGGCTCACCACGGGTGGCGTGCCGTTTATGGGGTCCGCCGGACTTTCCGGGGACATCTCGTTCACTACTGGTAGCGCGGGAAGTGTGGGGACGGCTGGTGCCATCAACCTGTTCACCGGCACCAATACGGTGGGTGCGGCGGGCGGTGTTGCGGTCACGGTCGGTTCCAGTGCGGCCAGTGGTGAGTCTTTGAATGTCGGCAGCATCATCCTCGCGGCCGGGAGCAACTCCGGGACCGACATCTCCGGACTCGTGGCCATCTCGTCCGGCGGGAGCAGCAACTCCGTTGCGGGCAACACCGTGGGGGGGATCACCATCACGGGCGGCGCCCGCACGGTCGCCAACGGCAACGGCGGCGCGGTTACGGCCACCGGTGGTCTGGCCTTCGGGACCGGTACCGGTGGGGTCGCCAGTGTCATCAGCGGTGGAGGAGGGGCAACGGGCAGCGGTGGAACGACCCTCATCTACGGCGGAGCCGGCGGACTCACCTCCGGCTCGGCGGGAGGGGCGATCGTCCAGGGTGGCACGCCCACGGACGGTGACGGTGGGGGAGTCTTCGTTACTGGTACCAACGGAGTTGGTACCAACCGGAACGGCGCTCCCGTTACTGTCTCTTCCGGGGCCCCCACCGGGAGTGGTACCGCAGGTGTCATCACCCTCCAAACGGCTGGCGGCGCTCTCATCAGTCAAACCAATATCGTCGCCACGCTCAAAAACAACGGGGGCGGTACCGGTGGTGGACAGGACATGTCGTTCTACACCGGCACGGCAGCTCCGACGCACACGGCCAATACCGGGTCGGTATTCCTCCTGGACAACGCAACCACCGGTCAGATGTACCTCAATACATCCAGCAGTGGCTCGGGCACGACATGGGCGGTGTTGGCCACCGCGGGCGCTGCTGTCACTCGTCAGTTCTTCCAGGGCGCCATGACTGCGGCCATCTCGCCCAGTGGCACTATCACCAGCAGTGATGTGTCGGGCACGTTGCCGACGCGTCCTGGGAGTGGCTTCACCTGGGCGCTCGACGCCGAGGTGTACCTCAACGGCGTGCTCCTGATGAATACCAATGGTGGAGCGAACGAAGTGGACGCCGGAGCCGGTTCGACGGACATCGACGTAGAGTCCACCGGACCTAACTTCCGCATCGGCGACATCCTCACGGTTGTCTACTACACGAACAGCACGGTCTAGTGAGCTCGTGTAGTGCCCTCTCCCCTCAATGAGGGGAGAGCGGCTTTTGGGCTGTCCAACACAGATGGGAAAATCAGATGCAAGACGCGAAACGAGTCCAAGAACAAGTGGACGAGATGGCTATGCGCGCCGAAGTGCGTGCTGATGTCTCCGAAGCTCATCGGAAAATCGCCACGGAACGGAAAACTCTCGCTGAACGTGAACTCGTGAAGTTCAAGTTCCTGCTCGAGATTTTCACGATGGGGCAGTCGATCCTGGACCAACGGAAAAAGAATCTCGTCGAAGCTGAAGAGCCCCCGACGGAAGTGACTTTGGAGGGTTTGGATGGGGCGCTCAAGAATCTCGAGGACCTTGAACGTCAGGCGCAGGGTGCGATCAATCGGCACGAGGGAGCCTTCCACGCTTTCCTGGCCTTCGAGGAGACCCTGCACCAGGAGTTCATGACGGCCCGTTCTCGGGCTCGTGGGCTCGAGGTACAGGGTGAGAGGGCCGTCAAAGTGGCCGAATCTCGGACAGGAATCCCTCCCGAGATCGTGGCTCCTGAAGCTGAAGCCATCCTCGGGCCCTTCCTGGGTGTCTCACCGCCGGGGAATCCCGCGAAAGAGCCTATGAGCGCCCCTATGAAGAAGGTGCCCACTGAAGGGTCCCCTCCCGCCTAGACGGAGCCCTAACGATCATGGCCAATCCTCCCGTCAATCGACGCCCAGGCGTAGACGCCGACATTTTCCAGGGAACCTGGGTCCGCGGGTATGACGTGCCCGCTGGGGACCAAACACTTCCCGCTCCGGATCCCTGCGATCTGATCATCTCGAACGGTAAAAGTCAGATCGATCAGTCGGTCTCGAATCTGATCTTCTCCAACCGGAAAGATGATCTCAACCAGCCCATCTTCGTGATGGCGCAGGGGGATACGCCCACGGCCCCGATCGGGACCGTGAATTTCCACATCGGTCGAGACGCCGACCCCAACGGTCTGATCACGACTTCGACCTCTGGTTCGCTCTACGCCAGCTACGGATCCCCGAGTCTGTGGCAGCTCCAGGACGACAACATTACCTGGGTTGCGATCTCCGACGAGCTCGGCGGCGAGAATTTGAACGAGACCCTCGCCATCGGTGATTTCACTGGTGGGCAGAACATCCGAATCACCAACGGCGACTTCATCATCGGTGTCAACAGCACGACGGGTGTTGGCGGTGCGACGGTAGACATCCGGGGTGGTAACGAGCTCACGGCGGCGGGCAACGGCGGTCTCGTCAACATTCAGGGCGGTACTTCGGTTGGAGGCACCACCGGTGCCATCGCACTGTCGACTCCGGGTTCCACGGGTACGGCTGGCACCGGCAGTATCTCGCTCATCACTGGCGGGTCCTTCCAAGGTGCGGGGAGTGGTGGGATCCAGTTCACGACGGGTGCCGCTGGAGCTCCCGGAATCTTCGGAAACGCGGGTGACTTCCGATACGACGGTGGAAAGTCCCTCGGAGGCAATGTCGGTATCGGCGGCCAGTTCTTCGTGTTCCCTGGTGATGCCGAGACGGATGGTCAAGGCGGCAACATTTACATGCAGGCCGGTACAGCCGGCAGTGGTTTCCTTTTCCCGCCGTTGCCGATCGCCGGGAAGGGCGGTGCTGTAATCATCGCCGCTGGTAACTCGGCGGGCACGACAAGTGGAGCTCAAGTTACGCTCGCGGCTGGCGCTGGTGGCTCTGGTGGAGCGTCGGGCGGTAATCTCAATCTCATTCCCGGTAACGGTGGTGGGGGCGGCGTCGATGGCATCATCAAAGGTTTCGGTAACATCGAGACCGACAACATCAAGCGCGGCAGTGGGAACCCCAACGGCTCGGTCAACGGCAACGAAGGTGACATCTATCAGCGGACGGACTCAGGCACTGGTGAGCTCTGGCTCAACCTGAACGGCACGATCACTGGTTGGTCGAAGATGGCCCTGTCGGGCGATTTCATCAGCTCGTTTGAGCAGATGAACTGGGGTTACCTGTCCCGTACTGGCGCGAACCAGGGCGGCGGCGACGACGAAAACTTCTCAGCCACGGGCAACTTCGAGGGTCTCGACTTCATCGACAACGGGACCGGTGGCGTCATCACCGGAAGCGGTCGCAACCGGAGCGGCCCTTACGTCACGTTGTCGGCTCCTGGTGCGGGAGACATTGCCGGGTTCGACATGGTAACGAACTCGACGACGGGGCTCCCTTACTCCCTCGATCAGGATTTCGTCGTCACGTTCCGCGTTCGTAACGCGGACGTCTCGAGCCAACGTATCTTTTTCGGCATTTCGCAAGAAGATGTTGTGGCTCACGCCAACGATGACACTCCTCCGGGGGGCAAGTTTGTTGGGTTCGTAGCGTCTTCAGCTTCCGATTGGCGTGTGGTTTCGGGTAACGGTCTGGGGACGACCAACGAAGGTACGGGCCTCAATGTCGTTTCTACACAAGCAGTTACGGTGAGCCATTTCTTCTTCGTGATCGATGCTATCGACGCGGTGAGCGGCAGCGGTCCGGTTCGGTTCTTGATTTTCGATCACAACCTGAACCTTCTCGTTTCCAAAGAGCTCGTTTCGACCATTCCGCCCACGAGCGACGCCATGGGTCTCGTCGTTGTGCAGCGCAACATCGCGAACGCTGGCAGTACGGATCTTAACATCACAAGCGTTTCGTATGTGCCCGATGCGGGAGTTGTCGCCCAGGGGGGTGGTCTCGGTGTCGGAGCTCTTGCGCTCAACCAGGTCCTCATCAACGGCAACGAGTCGGGGGCCAACCCGATCCTGATGAATCACAACTCCGGAGGGATCCGGGGCGTCGAGGACGACAACGCCGGAGCCGGTGGCGACCTTGTCCTCGAGTCGGGGGGTACGACCAATGTCGGTCAACCGACCGGCAACATGATGATCACGACCGAGAACGGTCTGGCCGCTTCAACGGCGCAGACCGGTAACACCTCGGTTTTCACGGGTGCCCAAACGGGTGCGGGGTCCTCTGGTGACTCCGGCCAACTCCTTCTGGGCACGGGCGCTGTCATCGGTAGCGGAGCCTCCGGGAAGGTCACGCTCTCCACTGGATTTCACGGTGGAGCAGGAGGGCCGGTCGGTGACATCGAGATCCTTGCGGGTCTCCTCTCTGCGGGGGGCATGACCAGCGGTGGAAACATCCTGGTACGCGCTGCTGGAACCAGTATTTCGGGAGTCACCACGGGCGCAGTCACCATCCAGTCCGGGAACAGTACGGGCGCGACTGGTGACACGGGCGACGTCAACCTCACTTCTGCGGACGCGAACCTCGATGGTGCTTCCGGTGACATGACCCTTGAGACCGGTAACGCCGGTACCAACGCAGGGACCTCCGGTCAACTCGATATTGGGACCGGGAACGCGGTCGCTGGGAGCACCGGCGCCATCTCCATTTCGACGGGCGCCGCCGGGAACGGAACTGCGGGCACCATTTTCATGGTCACGGGCAACACGACCGTGGGAAATGGCACCGACATTTCGGTTACCGCGGGCACGACCACGGACTTTCTCGGAAATGGTGGCAACATCAACCTCACTCCCGGAACGAACGGGGGCGGAGGCACTGATGGTGCCGTCATCATCAACGGGAAACTCACGGTCACGGGTCCAATCGATCCTACGGCTCTGGGATTCACTGGTGTTGCGGCCAACCCTCTCGTCATTGGTGGTGGCATCGACGGCATCTTGTGGGTCGACAACACGGGGCCCAACGGTCAACTGATCTACACGAACGCTGCTGGTGACAACAACATCACCACCGGGGGCGGTGCGACCACGCTCAGCTCTCTGACCGACGTGACCATCGCGGCTCCCGCTCCTGGCGAGATCCTGATGCTCAACGGCGCCCTTCAGTGGGTGAACGCGGCGGGTGCTGGTGGATCGCCTCTTGCGACGATTCTGGCCATCGGCAATACGACGGGAGCTCTCCCGATCGTCGTCGAAGATACTCTGGGCTCGAGGATTACTTCGGACGGGAACCTCGTCCTCGATCCAGCCGTAGCTCCTGGTAGTGCCGTCGTCATCGACGGACTGACGTGGCCCGAAGCTGATGGCGTTGCTGGCTACGTTTTGTCCACCAACGGCCTGGGCCAGTTGAGCTTCCAGCCCGGTGGTGGTGGCGGTGGTGCGGGATTCGCTGAGACCTTCGCTCAGATGCAGTGGGGTGCGATCCAAGCAGGCGGGGCACCACTCGTTCAGGGCGACGGCATCTTTCAGACCCTTCTTTCAGGAGCTACCAGCGGTGGCAGTACGGCTGGCCCTTCCATCGAAGGCCCGAATGGTGCCGTTCTCCCAATGACGACCGGCGGTGGTGCGGGCGACCAGGTGGTCGTTCAGGCGATTTCTCGAGGGTTGCGTTTGGATACGCTGCCGTTGGCAGTGTTCAAGTTCAACGGTGCCATCCCGGACGGGGATGTGCGGCATTTTGTTGGGCTCACGACTTCCACGGGGGCACCTGCATTTTCAACTCAAGTGGCTTCCCTGGCACCCCCGGATCAGCACATCGGGATTCGACTGTACGCGGATGCTCCGGAAACGACGTTGCAGTTTGTCACGTCTACCGGCGGTGCCCCCACTACGGTCAACACGACGGTGCTCCCTGCTACGGCACAGGGTTACTACCTGACCATCGACGGGACCACAGCGGGTCAGGCCACACTGACCCTGTACGACAACAATTTCACGGCCGTTCCTGGAGCCGTTCATACGTTCGTCTCGGGTCCTGACCCGGTTCCGGTACCGACAGTCGAGCTGCTCCCCTACAACGGCGCACAGGCTATCTTGGGAGGCGCACCCGGTACTTTCGGCATGTACAGCATGACGGGAGTCGTTCGGGCAGATCTACTGCAAGCCATTGGGGGCGGCGGTGGCAACCAGAACCTCACCTCTGTTCTTGGCTTCGGAGCCGGTACGGGTGGCATCCCGATCCAGGGAGATGACAACGCTGGTGGGTCGGGCAGCTCGCTTGATCTCCTCGGTGGCTCTTCCACTGGTGGCGGCGGCAACGGTGGCAATGTTCAGATCCTCGCAGGAGCTCCTGATCCCGCAGGGATCGGCAACGCTGGAGATGTTCAGATCTCCACGGAGACTGGTGCCGGCACGGGCGACGGCGGTGATTTTCAAATCGCTTTGGGCGTTGGTGGCCCTGCCGGAGGCGATGGTGGTTCGTTCGTTCTGGCGGCCGGAAATGGCACCCTCACGGGAGGGGGCGGCGGCCTGACAGTGGTGGCTGGTGACGGTGGCACGGGTCTGGGGAGCGCCCCCGGTGCCATTGGATTCACCACCGGTTCGGGGGGCGTTGGGAGCGGCGCAACGGGTGCGCGTTTCCAGGTGGTCACCGGAGACGGCGATGGAACCGGCAACGGCGGCGGCGTCCTGTACACGACGGGCGCTGGTGGTGCTGGCGGGGGCAACGGAGGCAGTTTCGTCCTCAATCTCGGAGTGGGGAACGGCGGCGGCACTGACGGAATCCTGATCGTCACTGGCGATGCCCACATCACGGGCAAGCTGACGGTTGACGGGATGATTGATCCTCCCGGGTTGCTCATGTCGAGCTCGGGGATTGCCCCGTTCACACCGGTTGGCTCCGAAGGCGGCATCTGGGTCAACGCGGCGGGTGAATTGATTTTCACGAACCTCGGTGGTGACCTGAATCTTTCGACAGCCATCGGAGGCGGTCTCGGGTTCCTGGATGCGTTGCTGATCTCCGGTTACGGATTCATGGCACCGGGCAACCCGATTGGAGGCCCGCAAAATTACGGGGTCTATGGGAGCTCGAGCAATTTCCACGTGACACCTCCGGGAGCGATCACGTTCAGCACGGACTCGGACGGTCCTGCGCTGACCTTGTCGCTTGGTGCAGCCCCGGGAGCTCAAGCATACAACTCCACGCTGGATCTCACGATCAGCCGTGACCAGCAGTTCAAAGCTGTTTTCAAATTCCAGTCCACTTCACCGGCAAATATCGACGAACGCATCTTCATCGGGTTCACCGATGACGCGTCGGCGACCACTCCTACGGTTCAGCTCGGTTCAAACCACCCGGTTGGTGGTTTGCAGTACATGGGCCTTGCGCAGAGCCTCGCGGGGTTCAACCTCGAGTTCGTCGCCCAGGGTTCTGGTGGAGCGATGGGAGCCGTGTTCGCGGTTCCCACGGACGCGTTGATCCACTACCTCCAGATCGACGCGAGCGATCCAGCGGGCTCTGTGACGTTCAACCTCTACAAGGCTGACGGCGTCACCCTCGAAGCCACGCATACGCAGCCCAACGCAGGAATGTTCCTGCCTGACTTGTCGTTGCCCACGCGGCCGTTCATCGGTATCGCGAGCGCAGCTTCCATTACGCCAAGGACTCTCGACTTCTACTTCTCGAGCGTGATGACTCGCGCCGATGTGGTCGATTCCGTTGTCGGTGGCGGCGGTGGCGGAGGTACTCCGGTTCTGTCGGCCGTTCTGGGTGCTGGCAACACCACGGGGGGCACCGCTATCCTCGTTGATTCGTCGATCGACGGTGATGGTGTGGATCTCCTGCTCAATGGCGGAATGCCCGGAGCTGGAGGACCTTCGACGGTGCGTGCCGGTGCTTCATCGGGAGACGACGGAGGGTCTTTTACCGCTCTTGGTGGTGGGGGAGCCGGGGCCGCAGGGATCGGAGGAGGTGCTGTCCTCACGGCCGGAGATGGTTCGGGCACCGGTGCCGGTGGTGACATCAGCGCAACTGCCGGAAACGGCGGTGCGACGGGAGATGCTGGCAACCTGAGACTCGCAGCAGGGACACCCGGAGCCGGAGGCACGTTCGGTACTGCCTTGGTGCTGGGTGACACAACCGCACCTGTTCCTCCGGCCCTCGTAGGGCTCGAGGATGGTGCCGTGGTCCTGGTCGGGGCAACGAGCGCAGGTGCTTCTGGGGGCAGCATAGGCACGCTCAGAGGCGAATCGACCGGAGCCGGGCGTGGAGGTCAGTCGTTCATCCTGGGGGGTGACGCTGCGGCGGCCAGCAACGCAATCGGCGGTGGGCTGACCCTCCTTGGAGGCGTCGGTGACGGGACCGGACGGGGCGGCAATATCACCCTGACGACGGGTGTCGGTGGTGCTTCGGGCTCTGGCGGGGACATGTCATTCCTGGGCGCCTCAGCCTTGGGAGGCAGTAGTGGTGACGGTGGTTCCTTCTTCGTAACCGCGGGTGCCGAGGATCCGGGCGGCGCTGCTGGTCAGATCCACATTCTCAGCGCCGGGGCCGTTGCATTTGCAACTCCGGCGGTCAAAGGTGACATCCAGCTCATCGCGCGGACGGAACCTGCGGCCAGTGGCGGTGCCTATGTGGTCCTGGGGAGCGGGAGCGGGGTCCTCGGAGGGATTGGCACCCTTGGCGGCGGTAACGCGGTCGTGGGTTCAGGAGCTATTGGTGGCGCGGTAGCGATGTTCGCCGGTAACGGTGACACGGCAGCGGCGGGCGGCATTGCACAGGTCCGTGCTGGTGATGGAGGGGCTACCGGAGACGGTGGCGATGTACGCCTTCGTGCTGGTGATGCCACGGGCGGAGCAGCCACGGCTGGTCATGTCCGACTGACCCCGGGTACCAATGGTGCGGGTACGGATGGCGTGGTCACCTTTGAGGGCAAGATCGATCCGGCTCCGACCTCCCCCATCCCGGGGCTCCAGTACAGCTACGGGGGTTCTATGGGTTCTCAGGGGGCACCGGATCCTGGCATGATCGATCCCACACTGCTGTTCGCTGGAGCGTCAGGTCCCACGTCCTTTGTGGTGCCTTTCAACGCTGCTTTCCCGGTACCTCCGGAGAGCATCCAGGTCACTATGGGGGTTCTTGGTGGAGGCCCCCTCGGAGTGGCGCCTCCGGT
>Ga0307379_10013355_pt1 | contig 10644 bp, 9 predicted proteins | sample UN2MG_FD_202237 | JGI IMG/M metagenome (GOLD analysis project Ga0307379, IMG submission 202237) | Soil microbial communities from Risofladan, Vaasa, Finland - UN-2 | ecosystem: Environmental > Terrestrial > Soil > Coastal area > Acid sulfate soil | place: Finland: Risofladan, Vaasa | collected... | reverse complement strand
AGGTGGACGCCGGCGCCGACCTCCTGATCGTCGGCGATATGGGCATCGGGAACACCACCGCCGCAACGACCCTGATCGCCGCGCTGATCGGCACCGAACCGGTGGCTGCGGTGGGCCGCGGCACCGGTATCGACGACGCCGCATGGTCGCGCAAGACGGCAGCGGTTCGCGACGCGCTGTACCGGTCCCGGGACCGCCGTGATGACCCGGTCGCACTCCTGGCTGCCTGCGGCGGCGCCGATCTTGCCGCGATAGCCGGTTTCTGTGCCCAATCCGCGGTTCGACGCACGCCACTACTACTTGACGGGGTGGTGGTCACCGCGGCGGCACTGGTGGCCGACCGCATGGCGCCGGGCGCTCGAGCGTGGTGGCGAGCCGGGCACCGCTCCCCCGAGCCGGCCCATTCCCTGGCGCTGGCTGAACTCGGACTGGACCCCATCGTCGATCTCGGACTGCGCCTCGGTGAGGGCACCGGCGCGGCGGTGGCGTTGCCGATCCTGCGTGCCGCGGTGTCCCTGCTGGCCTCGATGGCGACTTTCACCGACGCCGGGGTGTCGCAGCGGCTGGGCCCGGATCTCTCGTGATCGCCGCCATGGCAGGAGCTTTCGCCTTCGGCACGGTGTGGCCCATTCGCCGCGATACCTCCCCGGGCCAGGCCACGATCACCGCGCTGCCTGTTGTCGGCATAGTGCTGGGAATGGTGGCGGCGGCCACGATGTGGGTGGGTTCGTGGGCCTTCGGCCCGCAACACCTGCTGGTCGGACTTCTCGTCGTCGCCATGCTGCTGCTGGGGACCCGCGGCCTGCACATCGACGGCCTGGCCGACACCGTCGACGGGTTGGGCTGTTACGGCCCGCCCGAGCGCGCCCTGACAGTGATGCGCGAAGGCTCCGCCGGACCGTTCGGCGTCGCCGCGATCGCAGTGCTCATCGCGGCCCAGGCGGCCGCCTTCGCAGCGATGCCCCCGAATTTGTCCGGGCTGGCCGCGGTCGTGACCGCGGTGACCGCTGGCCGGGTCGCCGCGGTACTGGCCTGCCGCACCGGGGTGCCGGCCGCCACCGGCAGCGTGCTGGGCGGCGGCGTTGCGGGCACCCAGTCGGTCGCCACCGTCGCCGCATGGGTGGTGTTGGTCGCCGGACTGGCCGGGTTAGCCACCCCACGGATCTGGCAGGGACCGGTGGTCGTGACGGCCGCCCTGATGATCTCGGCGATCGTCGTCACCCATTGCGTGCGCCGTTTCGGCGGCATCACCGGCGATGTGCTCGGGGCCACAATTGAACTGACGACCACACTGGTCGCGGTGGGCCTGGTGATCCGGCCGTGAGTTAACGGACCACGACCGGACAACCTGACGTAGCCTAAACGACCGCGGATACTGAGGGGGCGCGATGAGCGAAGGCACCGGCCCGCCCGGCCCGGAATGGTTCGAGCAGATAGCCCACAACAGTGGCGTGATCTTCTACGCACTGCGGATTCATCCCGACGTCGCTTTTGAATACCTCGGTTCCGCACTGCCGGCGCGACTGGGGATACCGGTCGCCGACGGGACCGTGGACTCTGCGGCGGTGCTGGACCGCATCGACCCCGAATCCGCGGAACAGATGGCCGCGACCCTGGCCATGACTCCGGGGCAGGAATTGACGGTAGATCTGAAATGGCAACACGTTGAAGGCCGTTCGGTCTACAGCAGGGCATGGCTGCGGGCCCTGCAACGCCCCGACGGTTCGGTGATCCAGGAGGGCGTCGTACTCGACATCACCGAACTTCGGGAGGTGGAGACCGATCTGCGGCGGTCCGAGGAGCGCAACCGCCTGCTTGCGGAGAACGCCTGGGACGTCATCTGGACGATGGCACTCGACGGCAAGGTCACCTACGTCAATCCGGCTGTCGAACGGGTGCGCGGCATCACCGTCGAAGAGGCGATGCGCCAGACACCCGAGGAGATCAACCCTCCGGAGTCCGCAGCCCGGGTGGCCGAACACTTTCAGCAGGTTTTCGCCGCAATCCAGGCCGGCACACCACCGCCGAACTTTCGCGGGGAGATCGAGTACTACCGCAAGGACGGATCGATCATGACCGGTGAACTCCAGGTCATCGCGAATCGCGATGCCACCGGCCAGGTTGTGGAGCTGGTCGGCGTTACCCGAGATATCAGTGACCGCAAGGCTTTTGAGGCCGAACTACGCAATCACGCGGTCACCGACACCCTCACCGGTGCGTGGAATCGCCGCCAGAGCACCGAGTTACTCGCCGCGGACCTGACCGCTCGCCGCCCCGGCAACGCACTGTCGCTACTCATGCTGGACATCGACAACTTCAAGACCGTCAACGACAGCTTCGGCCATCAGGCCGGCGACCACGTCCTCATCGAGGTGGCCGGTCGGCTGCGCCGAGGGCTGCGCGGCAACGACATGGTCGCCCGCTGGGGCGGCGAGGAGTTCGTCGTGCTCCTGCGCGACTGCGCCCTGCCCGAGGCGCTGACGCTCGCCGAGGGAATCCGCGCCGAGATCGCCGAGGTACCCTTCGGCGCACTCGGTCGACTCACCGTCAGTATCGGCGTCGCGGAAGTCCGGGCCGACGAGGACCTGGCCTCCTGGCTGGAGCGTGCCGACCAAGCCCTCTACCGAGCGAAACGAGCGGGCCGCAACGGGGTCGCGGCCGCGGAGGCGGACTGACGACCCCTGCTCAGCGCAGCCGCGTCATCCAGTCGTGGGTATCGGCGAAGGTACCCCGTTGGATGCCGGTGAGAGTGTCGCGCAACGCCATCGTCACTTCACCGGGGGTGCCGTCACCCACGGTGAAGTCACCGTCGCCGTACTTGACATGGGACACCGGGGTGATCACGGCCGCGGTGCCACAGGCGAACACCTCGGTGATCTCTCCGGCGGCGACGCCCTTGCGCCACTCCTCGACGTCGATCTTGCGTTCCTCAACCGGGAAGCCGGCATCGCCGGCCAGTTGCAGCAACGAATCGCGGGTGATACCGGGCAGGAGCGAACCACTGAGTTCCGGGGTGACCAATCGCGCCGAACCGCCACTGCCGAACACGAAGAACAGGTTCATCCCGCCCATCTCTTCGACGTAGCGGCGTTCGATGGCGTCCAGCCACACCACCTGATCGCAGCCGTGCTCGGCGGCCTGAGCCTGCGCAAGCAGCGAGGCCGCATAGTTGCCGCCGAACTTCGCCGCACCGGTGCCACCGGGACTAGCGCGCACATACTCGGTCGACAACCACACGCTGACCGGTTTGATACCGCCCTTGAAATACGCCCCCGCCGGAGACCCGATCACCAGATAGCGGTACTCCGCCGACGGCCGCACCCCGAGTCCGGGTTCGGTGGCGATGATGAAGGGCCGCAAATACAACGACTGCTCACCGCCCGCCGGGGGCACCCACGCGTGATCCACGGCGATCAGCGCCCGAAGCGACTCCAGGAAGAGCTCATCGGGTAACTCCGGAATCGCCAGCCGCCGGGCCGAGGAGCGCAGCCGCGTCGCGTTGGCGTCGGGGCGGAAGGAGACGATCGAGCCGTCGGCCCACCGGTAGGCCTTGAGCCCTTCGAAGATCTCCTGCGCGTAATGAAGGACGATCGCGGAGGGATCCAGTTGGATCGGGCCGTAGGGCAGCACCCGGGCGTCATGCCATCCGCGATCGCGGGTGTAGAGCACCGAGATCATGTGGTCGGTGTAGAACCTGCCGAACCCCGGATCGGCCAGGATCTGCTCCCGCTGAGCCGCACTCGCCGGATGCGCGGTGCGCTCAACGGTGAACTTGAGCGGGACATCCGGCCGATCAGGGGACATAGCGGGATTGTATAACCGGCTTCACCGCGTCTTGACGTCGACGAAGGGTGGCCTGATGACCTCACATTCCAGTGCCCGGCCCCGCACATCGACGCTGACCACGTCGCCGTCATCCACCCCGGCGTCGGTATCGACGAGCGCGAGCGCGATCCCGAAGTTGCGGGTCGGCGAGAACGTACCCGAAGTCGTGATACCCACCGGCGTTGACCCGATCAGCACGGCCATCTCGGCGCGGGGCACGCCCCGGCCGATCGCCCTCAGCCCACGCAGGAGTCGCCGCGGGCCGGCCTGCTTTTCGGCCAACAGAGCGTCGCGTCCCCAGAAGTCGTCCTTGGACCAGCCCACCGCCCACCCGGAGCGAGCCTGCAGTGGCGAGATGTCTGGCGATAGCTCATGACCGTGCAGCGGGTACCCCATCTCGGTGCGCAGGGTGTCGCGCGCCCCCAGGCCGGCCAATTGGCCACCACGCGCCTCGACCTCGGCTGCCAGTGCATCGAACACCACCGGCGCCATTGACCAGGTCGGCAGCAACTCGTAACCGTGCTCACCGGTGTAACCGGTGCGACACACCCGGACCTCCGCATCGCCGAAGCGTGCGTCGACGTACCCCATGTAGTCCATCTCGGCAGGCAGGCCCAGCGCTGCGAGCACCTCGGCCGACCGGGGTCCCTGAACGGCGAGCACCGCGTACGAACGATGCTCGTTGGTCACCGAGATACCCTGGGGCGCAGCCTCGCGCAAGGCCGCGACCACCGCGGCGGTGTTGGCGGCGTTGGGCACCAGGAAGATCTCGTCGTCGCTGACGAAATAGGCGATCAGATCGTCGATCACGCCGCCGGCCGATGTGCAGCACAACGTGTACTGCGCTTTGCCGGGGCCGACGCGGCGCAGGTCGTTGGTGAGTGCGGAGTTGACGAACTCGGCCGCGCCCGGGCCCCTCACCAGAGCCTTGCCGAGATGGCTGACATCGAAGAGCCCGACTGATTCCCTGGTGGCGGTGTGCTCACCGACCGTGCCTGCGTAGGAGACCGGCATCAGCCAACCGCCGAAGGGGGCGAACGTGGCGCCACGGTCGCGGTGGCGATCCTCCAGCGGGCCGGCAATAAGATCGGCCGTCGCGGCCGCCTCATCAGTCACGGGAAACAACACTAAACCCCGCACCACTAGGGTGTCGCTGGTGAGCATCGAACCCGGTTACCAGGCCCCTACCGTCACTGTCGTCGCAGCACTGCCCAAGCGCACCTCGGCTGCCGTTCTGATCGTCCCCATCGTCGCCACCGACGATGGGGCTGCGGTGGTGGCGGACGGCGGGTTTCTCGATGCCGAGGCGATCGGCGAGATTGAGGTGGGACTCAAGGCACTCGGCGCCAAGGGCGGTACCGAACAACTCACCCGACTGCTCGTGCCCTCGCTTCCGGTCGCCAGCGTGCTGGCTGTCGGATTGGGCGCCCCGCGGGAGCACTGGCCGGCCGAGGTGATCCGTCGCGCCGCCGGGGTGGCGGCGCGTTCACTGGGCGGGGTGGGGTCGGTGATCACCGCACTGACCGAACTGCACCTGTCGGCAGCCATCGAAGGCTCGATCCTCGGCGCGTATCAGATGCACGAGTTCCGCAGCGCCAAGACCGCACCCAAAGAGGCGCCGCTGTCGTCGATCACGGCACTGAGCACTGTTCGCAACGCCAAACCGTTGGCCGCTCGCGCGGTGGCCATCGCCTCGGCGGTAGCCTCCGCCCGGGATCTGGTCAACACCCCACCGAGTCATCTGCACCCCGTCGAGTTCGCCAAGCGCGCCAAGGCATTCGGGACTGCGGCCGGACTTACCGTGGAGATTCTCGACGAAAAGGCGTTGGCCAAGGCCGGCTTCGGTGGGATCGTCGGGGTCGGCAAGGGTTCGTCGAACCCACCACGACTGGTGCGGTTGACCTATCGCGGCGGCAAGGGCCGCAAAGGCGCGAAGAAGGTGGCGCTCGTCGGTAAGGGCATCACGTTTGACACCGGCGGCATCTCCATTAAACCGGCCGCCGCGATGCACCACATGACTTCGGACATGGCCGGTGCGGCGGCGGTGATCGCCACCGTCGTATTGGCCGCGAAACAGCAGTTGCCCATCGACGTGATCGCCACCGTGCCGATGGCCGAAAATATGCCGTCGGCGACCGCGCAGCGACCCGGGGACGTGCTCACCCAGTATGGCGGGATCACCGTGGAGGTGCTCAACACCGACGCCGAGGGCCGACTTATTCTGGCCGACGCGATCGTTCGTGCCTGCGAGGACTCCCCGGACTACCTGATCGAAACCTCCACGCTGACCGGCGCGCAAACCGTCGCACTCGGGGCCCGCATCCCCGGAGTGATGGGCAGCGATGAGTTCCGGGACCGGGTGGCGGCGGTATCTCAGCGCGAAGGGGAGAACGGTTGGCCCATGCCGCTTCCCGACGAACTGTCCGACGATCTGAAGTCGACCGTTGCCGATCTGGCCAACATCAGTTCGCAGCGCTTCGCCGGGATGCTGGTGGCTGGGGTTTACCTTCGGGAATTCGTCGCCGACGGCGTGCAGTGGGTCCACATCGACATCGCCGGTCCGGCCTACAACACCACCGGGCCGTGGGGCTATACCTCCAAAGGCGGTACCGGTGTTCCGGTTCGCACCCTGTTCGCCGTACTCGAGGACATCGCCGACAACGGCTAATTCGATTACCGGTGCGCCACCCACCCGACCTGCGCGTGCCGCAGCGCCGGAGTCGGCTCGACTCCCCCGAGGTGCGGAGTAGCGGTCAACCGTCATCCAATTCTGCGCGCTGGGCCCGGCGGCGCTCGATGCGGCGGCGGGCGTCGAAGTCGCGCATCCGCTGCGGGTAGCCGACCTTGTGGACGTCGTAGACCGGAATACCCAACCGCTTGCCGAGGTTTCGGGCCCCGGTCGGGCCACCGGCCGGGCGACGGGTCCATTCGCCGTCTGCGGCCACCAAGACGATGGTCAACGGTGTGACCCTGGTCTGGGGCTCGACGAAGGCCTCGATGCCCGAGCGCTGGGCCGCCCACTGCAGCAAATACCCCTGATCAGCGGCAGCGCCCGAGGCGGCACCGCGGCGGCGACGAAATCTGTCAAATAGTCCCACCGTCGACGAACTCCTTCCCGGGGCCCGGAGTTTCGGGGCTGGAGATTTGGGGCTCCAACTTCCGATGGTGCCAGAGAAAACCACCGGCCCTCTCCGGCACCGGGCCACGGTCGTTAATGACAGGATGGGACCGTCACGACCCGACCCTAGGAGTCAACGCACATGGCCGTCTCCGTCCAGATGCCCGCACTCGGCGAGAGTGTCACCGAGGGCACCATCACCCGTTGGCTCAAGCAGGAGGGCGACACCGTCGTTGCGGATGAGCCGCTGCTGGAGGTGTCCACCGACAAGGTGGACACCGAGATCCCCGCTCCGGCCTCGGGCGTGCTCACCAAGATCATCGCCCGGGAGGACGACATCGTCGCCGTCGGTGCCGAACTGGCCATCATCGGCGACGCCGCCGAGGCACCACCCGCGGCACCGCCGCCACAACCACCCGCGGCACCGCCGCCACAACCACCCGCGGCACCGCCGCCACAACCACCCGCGGCACCGCCGCCGCCGGCCGCACCGGTCGCCACCGAACCCGCACCACCTCCGGCGTCCCCGCCGCCGGCAGCACCGGTCGAGTCGGTGGCATCCGGGTCGGCGACGTCGGTGCTGATGCCCGAACTCGGCGAATCGGTCACCGAGGGAACGGTCACCCGCTGGCTGAAGAAGGTCGGCGACCCGGTGGCGGCCGACGAGCCGCTCGTCGAGGTGTCCACCGACAAGGTCGACACTGAAATCCCCTCGCCGACCGCCGGCACCCTGCTCAGCATCACCGCCGCCGAGGACGTCACCGTCCCGGTCGGCGGCGAGCTCGGGAAGATCGGAACGGCCGGGGTGGCACCGCCGGTGCCCCAACCGGCCGCCGCACCCCCGCCGGCTCCCGAGCCGACTCCTCCCGTGGTCGCTGCCCCCGTGGTCGCTGCCCCCGTGGTCGCTGCCCCCGTGGTCGCTGCCCCCGTGGTCGCTGCCCCCGTGGTCGCTGCCCCCGTGGTCGCTGCCCCGCCAAACGACGATCCTGGACCCTACGTCACTCCCCTGGTCCGGAAACTCGCTGCTGAAAACGGAGTCGACTTGGCGAGCGTCAAGGGCACCGGAGTCGGTGGTCGCGTTCGCAAGCAGGATGTACTGGCCGCAGCGGAGGCCAAGAAGGCCCCGACCGCCGCAGCATCCGCGGCGGCTCCGGTCGCACCGACCGTCGCGGCAAACGCCGCCGCCTCGCCCCTGGCGCACCTGCGCGGCACCACCGTGAAGGCCAGCCGGATCCGCCAGTTGACCGCCCGCAAAACCCGGGAGTCACTGTTGGCCAGCGCCCAACTCACGCAGACTCACGAGGTCGATATGACCAAGATTGTCACGCTGCGATCGCGGGCGAAGAAGGAGTTCGCCGAGCGCGAGGGGGTGAACCTGACCTACCTGCCGTTCATCGCCCGCGCAGTGATCGACGCCCTCAAGGCCCACCCGAACATCAACGCCAGCTACAACGAAGAGACCAGCGAGATCACCTACTACGACGCCGAGCACCTGGGTTTCGCGGTCGACACCGAACAGGGACTGCTGTCTCCGGTGGTGCACAACGCCGGAGACCTGTCGCTGGCGGGACTGGCCCGTGCCGTGAACGACATCGCCGCACGCGCCCGCTCCGGCGATCTCAAACCGGATGAACTCTCCGGTGGCACCTTCACGATCACCAACATCGGTAGCCAGGGCGCGTTGTTCGACACCCCGATCCTGGTGCCACCACAGGCCGCGATGCTGGGCACCGGCGCCATCGTCAAACGCCCCCGGGTGATCATCGACGAGGCAGGCAACGAGTCGATCGGCGTGCGCTCGATCTGCTACCTGCCCATGACCTACGACCACCGGCTCATTGACGGCGCGGATGCGGGCCGCTTCCTCACCACGGTTAGACGGCGCCTGGAGGACGGCGCCTTCGAGGCGGAGCTGGGACTTTAGCGGTGGGCGCTAAACCGGCCGACCGCAAACTCGTCGCGGTTGCTGGGTCCTCCGGGCTGATCGGCACCGCCCTGGTCTCGGCACTGCGCGCGGCCGACCACCGGGTGCTGCGGATCGTGCGTCGTGCACCGTCGAACGCCGACGAGTTGCGATGGAACCCCGACAGCGGGGATTTCGACCCCGCCGGCCTCGACGGCGTGGACGCGGTCGTCAACATGTGCGGCGTCGGGGTGGCCGACAAACGCTGGTCCGGCGCCGTCAAGCAGAGCCTGCGCGACAGCCGCATCGTCCCTACCGAGGTGATCACCGCGGCGGTGATCACCGCAGACGTGCCGGTCCTGATCAACGCCAGCGCGGTGGGTTACTACGGCGACACCGGCAGCCACATCGTCGACGAATCCGCCCCGCCCGGAACAGGTTTCCTGGCCCGACTCTCGGTGGACTGGGAGGCGGCGACCGCACCGGCCAGCGACGCCGGGGTACGAGTGGTTCTGGCCCGGACCGGCCTGGTGCTTTCCCGTTCCGGTGGGCTGCTGAGCAAGCTGCGGCCACTGTTCGCGCTGGGGTTGGGCGGCCGACTGGCCGGCGGCCGGCAGTACATGCCGTGGATCAGCCTCGAGGATGAGATTCGGGGTCTGTTGTTCACTATTGACAACGACACACTCGCCGGCCCGGTGAACCTCACCGGCCCCGCCCCGGTCACCAACTCCGAGTTCACCGCGGCCCTCGGCCGGGCCGCGAACCGGCCGACGCCGTGGCAGGTGCCCGGATTCGCGCTGAAAACCCTGCTCGGCGAGTTCGCCGAGGAAGGCCTGCTCGGTGGTCAGCGAGCCATCCCCGCCGCTCTGGAGCGAGCCGGTTTCACGTTCCGGCACAACACCATCGGCGAGGCACTTGCCGCCGCCATGCCGCCCAGTCGCGGTTAGCCCTGCGGGTAGTACGGTCGTGGTGTGCGCCAGTCCATCCGGTCGGACACCAACCCGATGCAGATCCGGCACCTCGGCAGCACCGACTACCGCGACGCCTGGCAACTTCAACGGCAACTCGCCGACGCCCGAGTCGCCGGCGGACCCGACACCCTGCTGCTACTCGAGCACCCGGCCGTCTACACCGCCGGCAGACGTACTGAGGCCCACGAACGGCCGACGGATCAGACCCCGGTCATCGACACCGATCGCGGCGGCAAGATCACCTGGCACGGCCCCGGCCAACTGATCGGCTACCCGGTGATCGGCCTGGCCAAACCCCTCGATGTGGTCAATTACGTTCGGCGCCTCGAGCAATCGCTGATCAACGTGTGCGCGGATTTCGGCCTCGACACGGTTCAAGTGGCGGGCCGCTCCGGCGTGTGGCTGCCACCTGACACCAGAGGGGCCCGCAAGATCGCCGCCATCGGCATCCGGGTGGCCCGCGGCACGACACTGCACGGCTTCTCGCTGAATTGCGACTGCGACCTCGACGCGTACTCGGCGATCGTGCCGTGCGGCATCGCCGATGCGGGAGTCACGTCGCTCAGTGCCGAACTAGGCCGACACGTCGGCGTCGACGATCTGCGCGCCCGAGTCGTCGACGCGGTTTGTGACGCACTCGACGGCCGACTTCGGGCACCGGGTCCCGTAGCATCGCCAAGATGAGCGTCGATCCGGGCAATCGCAAATTGCTGCGCCTGGAGGTGCGCAACGCGCAAACGCCAATCGAACGCAAACCACCGTGGATCAAGACCCGGGCCCGGATGGGTCCGGAGTACACCGCGCTGAAGTCATTGGTCCAGCGCGAG
>Ga0307379_10013353_pt1 | contig 10645 bp, 12 predicted proteins | sample UN2MG_FD_202237 | JGI IMG/M metagenome (GOLD analysis project Ga0307379, IMG submission 202237) | Soil microbial communities from Risofladan, Vaasa, Finland - UN-2 | ecosystem: Environmental > Terrestrial > Soil > Coastal area > Acid sulfate soil | place: Finland: Risofladan, Vaasa | collected... | reverse complement strand
GCTCGGCCTCACGGGAGACTCGGGTCCGACGGGTGACCTAGGGGTCACCGGACCCGTCGGCACGACGGGTCCGACGGGAACTGGCGCGACTGGTCCGACTGGAAACACGGGCGCTGCTGGCAGCGTCACCATTCTCGAGACGCAAGTCTTCGGGATCAACGGGAGACGATAATGGCTACCTTCACGAAACAATTCTTGTCGGCATGTCCCAACGGGAGGTCAATCAGCCTTAGCGTCGGCGCTACCACCGAAGGCGCCGCCGCCGTTATCCACACCGCCACAGCGGTCGCTGGAGAGATAGACGAAATCTGGATCTGGGCCCAGACGCCCTCTGGGGTCTCGATTTTGCTGAACGTCATTCACGGCAACGGGGCGACTCAGACGTGGGCCTACGGCTCGATAGCGGGCAGCGGCGGACCGCTCCTCGTCATCCCTGGACTGGTTCTTGCTGGCGGCGAGACGGTTAAAATGTGGGCAGTCGCGGGTGGGACTGTGACCGACGTTAAGGTCATGGGCTACGTCAACAGGATCACTCCCTAGGTGCGGATCCTGAGCCTGGACGGCGGAGGAATCCGCGGCGTGATCACCGCACGCCTTCTCGAGCGAATCGAGAAGGCGTGTCCGGGTTTCCTCGATCACGTTGACGTGATCGCGGGAACTTCGACCGGTGGGATCCAGGCTCTCAAGTTGGCCTCGGGCGGGAAGGTCGGCGACCTCGTCGGCCTCTACAAGAACCGTGGCAAGGACATATTCAAGGCGCGCGACTTCCTAGACGTGCTCCCGAAGTCGCTGCGCGTTCTATTGCTCGTGCTGGCGCTCTGCTCGTCGACGGTCCTGCTTGCTCTTGACCTCGAGGTCGCCGCGGTCGTGACGCTCGTCTCGTTCCTGTCGCTGGTCGTCCTGCTGCACGTCGGGTCCAAGCTCGACGAGTTCTTCCGGTCGGACTTCTCGGCTGACGACATGGAGCAGGTCCTCAAGGACGAGCTCGGGACCGACAAGACGCTGCGGGACCTCGACAAGATCGTTCTGATCCCGACCTTCGACATGCGGGAGTGGAACACCAAGTTCTTCGACACGTTCCCAGGCGACGTCAGGGATCTCGACCAGTATCTCTGGGAGGTCGCCCGCTGCACGAGCGCGGCCCCGACCTACTGGCCGAGCCACCAGTGGTGCCTTGACGGGGGACTGTTCGCGAACAACCCGTCCGATTCGGCGGTGTCCGCGTGCTTGCGTTACCTCCGCAAGAAGCACCTGGCCGAGGACGAGGACCTCAACGACCGGGCCATGCTGGAGGAACTCCAGGCCATGCTCTGTGGGATCGTTGGCGAGGTCGACCTAGACGAGGTCGCGCACCTCGTCGCGACCGTGCGCTCGCTCGGCAAGATCACCGTCCTCTCACTCGGGACGGGGGACGTTCCCCACAAGGCCCCCAAGAGCCCTCGCCACGACGCTGGGATCCTCGGGGTGATCCCCATGCTCCTGAACGTGGTCATGGACGGAGCGGTCAAGGCCAGCGCCTTCAAGACCTCACAAGCTCTCAACGGTCGTCACGTCAGGATCCAGCCCAGGCTCCCGGGCGTGATCGACCTGGCCGACGTGGCCGCGATCCCTGACCTGATCCAAATTGCCGACCTCGTCGACATAGAGCCCGCAGTACAGTTGATTCGGAAGCACTGGCTTCCCAAAGAGGAGGCCGCATGAGTTTGACCATGAGCGACTTCGCTTCGGCTCCGCCGCAGCAGATACTGCCGGATCCGTTTAGCGCCGGCATGCAGCGCGTGGGCGACCTGAGGAAGATTCCGGGCTACGGGCAGAACGTCCTGTCGAAGTTCGGGTCCGCGCTCCCGCTCGACGTCTACGAGGCCGAAATGCTCCGGGTCAAGCTCCAGCAGGAGCGAGCGCTCGCCCCTGACCCGACGGCCTACGCGTTCAACATGCTCAAGAACGCCTACGAGGACCACGACCAGCTGAACATTCAGGCCTGGGAGGACTCACTCACGCGCGGCGGCGCCCGCCGCTACCTCAACCAGGTCCGGGCTATGGCTGCCAAGGATCAACCGCTCGGCTACACGACGGCTGGGTTCTGGGACGGGCGCGGCATGAGCGGGCTGGGGGAGCCGCAATACGCGGGCTCGAAGGCCTGGCAAAACGCCATGAAACGGCGGAAGGAAATGCAGACCCGGGGCCAGAAGAGCGCCTTCCGAACGGAGCTCGACGCGAGGAGAGCGGCCTGGCGGCAGATTGATATCAAGCGAGCCGCTGACGACGAGGTGAGGCGTCAGACTAACTTCAACCGTCGTCGGAAGCAGGAACACGCCGCGGAAGCGCGGGGGGCGAGCGTGACTAGAGAGGCGAGGCGGCAGGCTGACTTCAACAGGAAGAGGAAGGCGGAACACGCCGCGGAAGTGAGGAGAGCGGACGCCCACAGGGCGCAACAGAAGCGTCTGGAGAAGGAGTTCATAGCAAGGAGGTCGAAGGAGGTAAACGCGGCCAGAAGGCGAAGGGACGTCGCTTGGCGGGAACAGCAGCGGGCTGCCGCCAATGCTGCGTCTGGGCCTGGGGTTCGTTATCCCTCGTCGGTCCGCATGCCCTCGTCGGTCCAGCGCAATGCACCGCCTCGGCCGAGGCCGCTTTCCTCGAACGTGCGCAACGTGCGCCAGGCAACTCAGGGCCAGCGGACCGGCCGGTCCACTCCTGGCACGTCTTACACGACCGCTGGATCCACGGGCTACTAGCATGAGTTTGACCATGGACGACTTCGCTTCGGCCCCGCCGCAACAGATCCTGTCGGATCCTTTCATGGACCCCGTGCAGCGCGTGGGGCCCATGCGTCAGATTCCGGGCTACGGGCAGCTAGCCCCTCCTCTTGACCCGACGGCCCTGGCCTTCAAAATGCTCAAGAACGCCTATGCGGACCAGCCGCTCGGTTACACGACGGCAGGGTTCTGGGACGGGCGCGGCATGAGCGGGCTCGGGCAAGAGCCCGTCCGAAAAGCGGGAGGGTGGTTCAAGCCCCAGCCGCTTCGGAAATTCACATACAGGACTCGAGCGGACGGAATGGTCGACGTCTACGACGAGTCGGGTCGTGTCGGGACAGTAAGCAGCCGGCAGCAAGCTGATTACGAGTTGAAGAGGACTCTTGCGCTTGTCGTTGCCAAGGACAAACGAGACGACTACCGAGCCGGGAAAGCTAAGGAGCACGCTGAGCGCGAGGAGAGGAAGAAGGAGCGCTGGGAGGCAAGGAAGGAATCTTTGGCAGCGAAGAGGAAGGCCTGGGCCGAACAGAAGATTGTCGAGCTAGCGGCGAAGGATCAGGCCGCGAGGGACTTTTTCCAGCGGCAGCAGGTTGAGGCGCGGGAGCGGGCTGAGGCGCGGGAGCGGGTCGCTCTGAGGGAGCAGACTGAGTTGAAGAAGCAGATTGAGTTGGAGAAAGCGGCAGGCTTGAAGCGGCGGCAGGCGGCGGGATTCAACAGCATGCTCAACCCGCCCGAGCGGAGAGCCGTGCCTCCCAGGCGGAGTCCTCCGCCTCGGCCCGCTGCCCCGAAGCGGCCAGTAGTTGGCCCGTGGGATAATACGGGGATTCCTGCTCCTTATCCCGGGAAGATCGAGACTCGGATCCGAGTCGGGGGAGGTCGCACGGTGACCGAATCCGAGTTCAGGGCGGATCGAGTTCGGGAGGCCAGGAGGCAGGCTGACTTCAACGCGGCTCGAAAGCGGGAGCACGCGCGGGAAGTGGATCGGGCCGACGCGGATTACGAGGAAAGGGCAGCGGCCGAAAACAGGGCTGCCCAGGAAGAGGTCCTAAGGAGACGGAAAGCCGTTCGGGCTGACATGGTGAGGAAGGCGAACGCGGCCAGGGAGGCCAAGCGGCAGGCTGACTTCAACAGGAAGAGGAAGGCGGAACACGCTGACGAGGTGAGGAAGGGGAAGGCTGCCAGAGAGGCGAGGCGGCAGGCAGCGGAACGCGCCGCGGAAGTGAGGAAGTTGAACACCAAATTCCGATTACCTGCCAATGCTGGTTCCTTCGGCCAGCAATGGCCGAAGGCCACGCGCCAGACAAGCAACGTGCGCCAGGCAACTCAGGGCCAGTGGACCGGCCGTCTCGTTCCTGGCACGTCTTACATGACCGCTGGGAGCTACTAGCATGAGTTTGACCATGAACGACTTCGCGTCGGCGCCGCCGCAGCGGGTCCTGTCTAATCCTTTCAGCGCCGGCCGCAGCATGAGCGGACTCGACGATCTTGGGAGCGGGGGCTACACCTTCAAAATGGACCGCCGCAACGGAATGGTCAACGTCTACGGCTCGTCCGGGGAAAAACTTGGCACCGTGTCTGCGAACCGGGCCAGGGCCATGCGTCATGCTCAGGACCCGTCCAGAAGCTACAGGGAAAAGGAGAATAGGCTCCGCGCGGAAAGCAACGACTACCAGCAGTTTCGGCAGCGGGCTCGCGAAGGGAGCCTGCCGGAGGGGGTCAAGAACATGCGGGACGCAGCGGCCCACTCGCGTCGGCAAGCGCACGCTGACGCGAATCGAGCTCGCCGGGACGCGCAGAGGAAGCAGGCTGCTGACAGGAAGGCGAAGCACGACGCCGCCAGGCAAAAGAAGGCTGACCGCGCCGAGCAGAATAAGCAGGCTCAGGAGACCCTTGACAAAATGCGCGCCGAGAGGGCCGCTCGTCCGAAAATGCCGAAGAATTTTGCGCAAAAGCAACGCCAGTTCAAGCGCGCCGTAGAGTGGAATGCTCGCAACGTGCGTCAAGCGACCCAGGGCCAGCGGACCGGGGCCGGCGGGAAAACCTACTACAAGGTGGCCGGGGGAATGGGCTGCCTTCCTTGCTTCGGGCTCGGCTGAGGCGGTTGGAACTGAGGCCCGTGCGGCCTCTCCCAATGAGAAGGAACCCCCGCGACTCCGACGTTGAGCGTCTTCGGCGCCAGCTGTCTGCTGAGCCGGGTGACGTTGAACTGCAGCACGCGCTCATGCACGCGACCGTGCGCTCGGGCGGGCTCCCCGAGGAGGCGATCCGTCGCCTGGTCCCCGGGCGACCGGTCCAGCCCTGGCAGTGGTCGCCCGCGAGCTACGTGCTCCTCGAGGCCGAGCGGATCGGGCGCGAGAGCAACTGGCAAGAGGGCCGAGTCGAGATCGAGTGGATCAACCCTCAAGAGTATGAGGGTCTCCTTCCTCCTCCTCACGAATGTCTCCCCGGGAAATACGACGACGGTCCACAGGGGCCCGACCGGGTGACTTGCGGGAATTGCGACCGGGCCTGGTGCGAGCGCTGCGACCCGGGTCGGGGGTGCCATTGGTGCCAAGGTCGAGGGTATTCAACGGCCCCCATGGCCGAGGAGACCCCGGAGGGAATGCTCCCAGGCAACGGGGCCTCGCCCTCGCTGCCGTGGCCTGGCCGGTCGGAACACTTCTCCCCCCCCGAATACACCCAGGCCTACGTCGGGGCTAGCTCGGTTGGCTGGACGGAGACTCAGTTGATCGCGGGTTTTAGGCCCGAGGAGGAGCAGGGGGAGCATGGCGATTATGGGTCTCCTCCCTTTATCAAGTACGCGCTCTCTGTCCTGCCGCCGCGCTGGATCCCGAACGTGGACCACGTCACGAGCCACGAACTGAGGCAGGCAGAAGACCAGGCAGGCAGATACCCCGGTCTGGAGACCCGCCCTCCAGATTACGTCGACTACTCGGACATGGGCTCGATCAAGCACCCGCGTGACTACGAGTACTTCGGCGGCTGCTGCCCAGACGCCTACGACCCGCAGTCATTGCTCTACGCAGCCAGCCGAGTCGTCAGCGTAGGACGAGGCAGACGCGGGCGAGAAGGCAGGACCCGCAGGCTCGTTCGCACGGGCCCGCTCCTCGACGTGCGCCTGATCAAGAGCGTGCGGATCATGACGAGGAAGGGCCGCCGCTGGAAGAACAACCCGGACGAGCGCATTCGCAGCCGAGGTAGGTCCGGGGACGACGCAGGAAGCCTCGCTGCCCGTCTTCGCGCTGGCGAAGCAGACGAGCCGGCGGCTCGACTGCTCGGCGCGCTTGGCTACCCACCGGCCGCCGCCGTCTTCGACGTGACCAATCCGTTCCCCAAATCCCACCAGGGCTTCGGGCCTAGGGGGGTTGCTGAGCTCGCTCTCGCAGTAGGCCCCGAGGCCATGATCCGCCTCGCGCTCGAGAATGCGCAGTTCTTCGTGAACAGGTTCTGGGGGCCTCCTCCCTGCCCTTCGTGCGACGGGGTCATGGAGTACGACCCGGGCGGTGTGGGCCACGGGCACCTCGTGGATCCGTCCTGGGTCTGCGAGCACCCAGAAGGCCTCGTGGCGCTCCCTGCGGTTCGGCCCGAGGAGCGTGCGGCTCCCCAGCAGGCCCTCGACCTCATTCGAGAGGTGCTCTGGACCATAGGTCAGGACGTCGCGGGCTGGGATCGGGGCTACGCGGACCCTCCCTACCGCGGCGGTCCGCTTCACAGGCGCGTGCGCGACATGATCGGGTTCCTCTCGCTCAGCGGCGGGGGCGAGTGGGCGACGGCGTTCAACTTCCCTGCTCAGGGCGCGACGGTGACCCTGGCCCGCTACGCCCTCCAGACCCTGCTGCCAGGCCCGTCGCTCCTGAGCCCTGACGAGTCACGCGTTCGAGTCCTGACCTACTCCCTGGACGAGGCCACCGTTCGACTGTCCCATTACGCCATGACCGGGACGCGGGGCATGGGGAACGTCAAGGCCTGGAGGCAGTTCGTGACGAGCCAGCTTTTCGGGTGGTTCAGAAGCGTCGGGAGGTTGTAGTGAATCAACGAACCAAGAGCGTGATAGGCGCGGCCTTCTCGGGCGGGGCAGCTGCCGGGATCCTGCACCTGGTCCTCGCCCGCCCTCGCCGCGGCCAGCGCCTCGAGCGCGAGCGGCTGGCGGCTACTGCGGCTGGCGCGGTAGGGGGCGCGATCCTGTCCCTGCTCTACGGCTCGCCCGGGTCCATGAACGGCCTGGGAGCGGCGCGTTCGGTCCACCCGCTCCACCCGAGCCACCCCTACCGGAACGGGCCGGCTGTCTGGGGCGGTCGGCGCAACGGGCTCGACGACGGCTTCGGATCGTTGCAGGGCTAATCTTGCGGGCTAGACTGAACCCCTGAGCCCTACACGGAGCCTCCTATGCACTACAGCCCTCAATCCCTTCAGCTTGGCGCCGAGGTCCAAGCCCAGGTTGACTTCAACGCGGGCGAGAGCAAGTTCGGGTTTCAATACGGCCCGCGGCCTGAGGAGGATCAGACTCCCAAGTACGTGGCCGGCGCCCTGGTCGCCTTCGGCCTGTTCATGATCTTCCGCAAGCGCTAGACGTGGGCGTCCCTCTCCCACTCGATCCCTACCTCTACAGGGCCTACCTCCGCCGAGCTATCGACGGGGACACGATCCTGCAGGACCTCGACCTCGGGTTTGGGAGTTGGATTCTGAGCAGCAAGTGGCCCGGCGGTCCGGACGCGAAGTACCCCCAGGGGCGCTACCGGCTCAACGGGATCAACACGCCCGAGGTGCGTGGCGCCGAGAAGGAGGAGGGGAAGGTCTCGCGCCAGCGACTCATAGACCTCTGCGACTCTGGGACCTTGCTCGTCCGAACGACCAAGCACGGGAAGTTCAGGTTTTTGATCGACCTGTATGTCAAGCGCGACCTCCCTGCGAACGACCCGTTCCACGCGTTGGACGTCGAGGTCGAGCGGAATAACTGGCTGTCCGAGGACGACGTCGTGAGTCTGATCAGCCAGTCCGAGGGCGGGGCGTCCACGGTCCGCGCCCTAGCGACCGAGATCCTCTGGTCGCGCCGCGCGCTCAACGGGTTCAGCGAAGTGATCCACGTCAACCAGACCCTGATCGACGAGGGCCTCGCCAAGCCATATTTCGGAGGCAAGAAGTGAACGACGAAGTCACCCTGCTCACCCGCTTCGGGTTCTTCCTCGGCGTCGGGACCATGGGCGTGATCGCCGGTCTCGGCCTCGGGAGTAAGCAGCCCAACAAGCTCGCGCTCCTCGTCGGGGTCGGATCGCTCGGCTATGCGAACCACCTGAACGAGGTCGTGAAGCTCGAGGCCGGAGTTGCCAAGGGGTTCGAGCGGTCCTATCAGCAGGCCAGAGCGAAGCTCCCCTCGATCCCGTTCAAGGCGAGCCTCCCCCAAGCGCGTTTCACCTTCGGGTGATCGCCTACAACGGTCCTCCCTGTTGCACGGACCCGTGGTGCTGGGGCTGCAAGACGACCTGCTGGGCCTCCGCTGGGAACGCGGCCTGGACCTCGGACCCGCGCCTTCCTAGCGGCGCCGCGTCTACCGAGGACGAGGAAGACGAAGAGAAGGAGAGGATCCGGCAGGATCACCGCCGCGAGTGCCAGCAGGCTTTCAAAAGGCCTCCTCGCAAGCAAGGACGCGGTCACCCCCCTGTGGGAAAGTGGTCAAGCAAGCCTCCGATCCGCTCGGGACGTAAGGGGCGCAGGCGGTAGTGACGGTGGCTAGCGACGAGCGCTACAAGACAGAGCGGGGTTGGAAGCTAGATACCCTGCTGCGCAGGATCTTCGACCACGGGATCAACAGCCTGACCACCGACCAGGCGACTTGGCTTGATCGCGTCGCGGCTGAACTCGAGGTCGAGCTTGGCTGGGTCGAGGGCCCTGTGAGAGACGAGGACTAGCCCCACCAAGGGTTCTGTTCCCGGCCGTAGAAGTCGTCGCGCTCCTGGCGCGCGTCCCAGTCCTCTTCGGACTCTTCACCGAGCGGGTCGAACGGAGGGTCACGGGAGACGTCGAACCAGTCCGGCGAATCCTCTTCGTCGTCCTCGTAGAAGTCGTCGACCGCGTCCTCGGCGGCTTGCCAGGCTGCGTCGAACTCCTCGGGCGTGACGTGGTAGTCCACCCAGCTTCGGCCGAAGTTGTCCGTGATCATGATCGCTCCGGCGTGCCCCATGGCGAACCGAAAGTCGTCAACGTGGAAGCGGCCCGGGTGCAGCGGTTCGCGCCCAGGTTGGTCTCCGCCTCCCGCTTCAGTGATCGCGAATTCAGCGAAGGACGGACCGAGCGAGACGCGCGAGAAGGCGTTCGGTCCCTGGACGTCGCCTATGTCTTCCGAGCCTCCGTTCATGACCAAGCTGTTGACGACGTCGTCCAAGCCTTCCCCGTAGTAGCTCAGCCCGGCGTCGTCCCGGGCCCCTGCCAGCGCGACGTAGTTCTCCCAGGTCGGGTGACTGCCGTAGACCAGGTCAGCGACTTCGGCCTCGACGTCGAACGACCTGTCGTCGCCCTGTCTCCGCAGAGCAGCAGCCAGCTGCATGCCCTCTTCGGGCGTCTCCCAGTCGCGGCCCTGGCGCCGGGTTTCGGCGTCGGACGGGTTCGGGAGAACTCTCGGGGTCCCTAGCGCCACCTTGACCGGCGACACCCCGTGCATGAGCACGATTGCGTAGCGGTGCCAGCCTCCCCCGATCTCCCATGAGCCGTCCGGAAGCCTGCCCAGCAGGATCGGCCTCTTCAACCCCTCACTGAGCACCGAGCGCTCAAGGCCTCGAAGTTCCTCGGTGGAGTAGATCGCTTCAGGGTCGCGGGCCCACTCCAACTCCGCGGCCCACCAGCGAGCGGCGTCCGCTGGCGAGTTGAACCCGAGTTCCTTTTTCAGCATTCCGCGGAGCGAGCCAAGGCTCAGGTAGTCCTCCTTGAAGACGAGGTCGTGCTCCTCGTATCGGCCGGCGTCGTAGTCCCCGTAGGGGTTCTCCCGCTTCCTCGGCTTCCGCTCGGGCGGCAGCTGAATGTCCGCGGCGCGCGCGTAGGCCAGTCCGAGCGCGTCGCGCCCGAGCGCTTGCCGGGCGCCCTCGAGGGTCGCGCCGCTCACGACCACGTTGTCGATCAGGATCACGTTGCCTTGGGGGACCGGGCCAACGAGCCTCATGGTGGCTGCGTGCTGGAGCGGGTCGAGGCCGCGGAAGCCTCCCCTCCGTCGGGAGCGACTGCTCAGGACGCTGCGACCCCGGACGAGGGCCACGTAGACCTGGGCCCCAGCGAGGCGCGCGATCTCGTGCGCGAGCGCGAGGGCCCCGGGCCCTGGCGGGCCCACTAGGTGCCCTGGGACCGGCACCAGCACCGAGCCCGGAGAAACCAGCGGGGCCATGGCGCGCGCCGCGGCCTGGACGGCCCGGGGCTCTCCGGTCTTGATCCCGATAGCGATCTCACGGACCTGGGCCTCGCGCGGAGTCAGCGGTCGCTCGCGAGGGCTGACGTAGAGCTCGGGCGCCTGGTCGCGGCCGGGGTTCCTGCGGATCGCACGTCGGACTCGGCGGATACGTCTCACTTGGGCTCCGACCATTCGCTCGTGTCCCCAGCGGCACGGAGCCTGGCGAGGAGGGGGCCAGCCCTCCACGCAGGGAGGCGCCCCAAGGCCTTTTCGGTGTAGACGGCCCAGGCCAGATCGCTGAGTCGTTCGTCGTAGCGGCCGATCTTCCCCCGGGTCACCTCCTCGGTGTCGAGGAGGTGGTCTACGTGGCTTGCGAGGACCTCCCCGCGGCGGTGCGCGTAGCCTCCGTCAATGATCACGGGGCCCGAGTCGGTCAGGACCCACTGGCGGTCCCCAGATTCGGGGAGAGACCAGCCGGGGACGCTCATGAGCTTCGCGTGCCAGTCCATGTGCGGCC
>Ga0307379_10013351_pt1 | contig 10645 bp, 10 predicted proteins | sample UN2MG_FD_202237 | JGI IMG/M metagenome (GOLD analysis project Ga0307379, IMG submission 202237) | Soil microbial communities from Risofladan, Vaasa, Finland - UN-2 | ecosystem: Environmental > Terrestrial > Soil > Coastal area > Acid sulfate soil | place: Finland: Risofladan, Vaasa | collected... | reverse complement strand
GGTTTTCGAACTGGACCCTCGGGCAGGAGAGCTGCGCAAGCTGGGGATGAAGGTCAAGCTCCAGGAACAACCCTTCGAAGTCCTGGTAATGCTTCTGGAGCGCCCGGGCGAGGTGGTGACGCGGGAGGAAATCCAGCAGAAGCTCTGGCCCGCCGACACCTTCGTGGACTTCGAGCACGGCATTAACGCCGCCGTGAAACGCCTGCGCGAGGCGCTGGACGATACCGCAGACAATCCCCGCTTTGTTGAGACCCTGGCGCGCCGCGACTACCGTTTCATCGCGCCGGTGGAATCACCCCTCACCCCCGTCCCCTCTCCCCCAGGGAGAGGGTGGTCCCGCGGAGTGGGACCGGGTGAGCGTGCACTCGTGGGTACGCCCCTACGGATCCGCCGCTGGGCGACAGTGCTCCTAGTGACTGTAATTGCTGCCGCCTTGGGAATCTGGATATTTCAGTCGAGGAAAGAAAGGTCAGAGGCGTCTCTGATCCCTGTCCCTCTGACGACCTATCCAGGTTATCAAAGCTATCCCAGCTTTTCTCCTGACGGCACACAGGTGGCGTTTCAATGGTGTACGGAAGAACCAGGAGCAAACTGCGACATCTACATCAAGCAGATCGGCGTGGAACCGCCCTCCCGCTTGACCCGTGACCCTGCGGAGGACTTCAGTCCTGCCTGGTCCCCCGACGGCCGATTGATTGCGTTCCTACGTACACTTCCCGGGGCCCGGACGGCGCTAATTCTCATCCCACAACGAGGGGGGCCCGAACGAATCCTAGCCGAGGCCGATATAGCCTTTGAAAGCTACCACGGGCTACAGTACGGATCTTATTTGACATGGACGCCGGACTCGAAATGGCTGGTTCTGCCTTGGCGGGAAGCGGACAAGCGGGACGAAGGCTTGTTTCTGCTCAATGTGGAGACGAGAGAGACGCGAAGGCTCACGACCTCGTCCGGGGACAACTCTCCTGCTTTCTCGCCGGACGGTCGGACCCTGGCATTCAACCGGCGCGTCGGGCGTGATCGTATTTGCCTTCTCCGCCTTGCGATGGATTACCAGACTGAAGGAGAACCTGAACAAATCGCACCGCCCGCTGAGTCTTACGAAAACTTCGGTATAGCCTGGAGTCCGGATGGAAAGGACCTCGTGTTCTCGTGTGGTTATGCGGCGAAGGCCGGCCTCTGGCGGGTGGCGGCGTCGGCTGCAGCGACGCCCCGGAGGCTTGCCTTCGCCTCGGAAGGCGCCTCCGCGCCCGCGGTTTCGCGCCAGGGGGACCGCCTTGCCTATGTCGTAACCAGAGCTGACGACGACGTCTGGCGGGTTGATTTGCGCAGTCCGGGCCAGAACCCGGGCATCCCGGCCCGGTTGATATCCTCCACGCGAATGGATGGATATCCGGCTTACTCGCCGGACGGCAAGAGGATTGCCTTCGTCTCTGACCGCTCGGGGGCACCCGAAATCTGGGTGTGTGCGAGCGATGGGTCCAATCCTGTGCAACTGACGGAATTTGGAGGTGATATCGTTCTACAACCCAAATGGTCGCCGGATGGCCAGAACATCACCTTTGCCGCGGCCCCGGCAGGAAACGAGGACCTCTATGTGGTCAGCGGGAATGGAGGCCCGCCCCGGCGTGTGACCACCCACCCGCGTTCCGACAAATGGCCGTCCTGGTCTCGGGATGGCCAATCCCTCTACTTCTGCTCATTGCGCAGCGGTCGGGATGCGATATGGAAGAAGCCGGCCACTGGCGGAGAGGCCATGCAGATCACCCGCCAAGGAGGAGACTTGCCACAGGAATCGCCCGACGGAAGATTCGTTTACTACGAGAAGGGGTGGCCCTTGCACTGCAGCGTGTGGCGAGTGCCAGCGGCAGGCGGTGAAGAGGTGAAGGTGCTTGATTCCACCCATCCTGAGGCCGGATGGACCGTCGGCAAAGAGGGGATCTATTTCTTCACAACCCCAGACAGACAGCGCCGCAGTGACATCTGTTTCTACAGGTTTGCCACCGGTAAGATAAGTAAGATCGTGACGATCGAGGGGGATCTCGGCTATCGCATCGCCGTTTCCCCCGACGAGCGGACAATTCTCTACGGGCAATACGATCAGGCCGGCAGCGACCTCATGCTGGTGGAGAATTTCCGCTAGTGAGTGGCTTGCCCAAAGCTCCCTGCAGGGCGAGAGCACTTTCAGCGAACCGGCCCAGGCTCGCTTGATTTCGCGAAACCCGCCTCATCTCTTGCTTCCCTCCGACCCGACCAGCGGTTCCAAGACCTCCTGCGCCGCATGAATCTTCCGGAGTAGTGCCGGCCTTCAGGCCGGCATTCTCGGATGCAAGTCTGCGAAGGCGACATTAACCGTGCCCACCTGAAGGTGGGCGCTACAGGTGCTTCGCTGCATGAACGTTCAGGGTTAGAATGGCCTTGGTGTTGGCGTCCGCGGGTACGGGCTGAATCGAGCCGAGTGGCCGCGTCCGACAAAAACCTGTCCGTCCTTATAAGCTATTGAGGAATAAGGCGTTATCTTGTTTCAGTGAGTTGGTAGTTTCACCTCAAGCGGAAATCGAAAAGCGCCCACTTTCGCCCGACCTTCTCTTTCGCCCAAGTCCTCGGTGTGTTAGACTGGCAGTTCAAGCCATCGATTCCCGCACACGCGGGTTTCCCATATGAAACGCTACGGAGAGCACCGCTTTCCCGGAAAACTCTTCATCGTCGAAGGCATCGACGGTTCGGGGAAATCCACGCAGCTGATGCTCTTGCACCAGTGGTTGCAGGCGGAGGGCTACGGCACGGTATTCAGCGAGTGGAACTCCTCGCCGCTGGTTCGCGACACGACAAAACGGGGCAAGAAGAAGAGAATGCTCACGCCTCCGACCTTCAGTCTGATCCACGCCACCGACTTCGCGGACCGCATGGAGCACAACATCATCCCGTTGCTCAAAGCCGGGGCGGTGGTGCTGTGCGACCGGTACATCTACACGGCCTTTGGCCGCGACGTCGTGCGGGGAATGGACCCGGCCTGGGTGCGCGACCTTTACAGTTTCGCCGTTAAACCCACCGTGGCGTTCTATTTCCGTGTGCCGCTCGACGTGGCGATGCACCGGATTCTGGACGGGCGTACTGGGGTCAAGTTTTACGAAGCGGGCATGGACCTGGCGCTGAGTAACGATCCCGAAGAGAGTTTTCAGATCTTCCAGGGGCGAATCCTGGAGGAGTACGACAAAATGGTGAAGGAGTTCGACCTCACCGTGGTGGATGCTACGCTGCCCATCGAAGAGCAGCAGACGCAGATGCGGCAGATCGTCAAGGCCAAACTCGCCCAAGCCAAGCGATTGAGGGTGGCGCCGTGAGAGAGACCTACGGATCGGTCCTGCCGGAGATGAACCTCGCGGACCTGACCGGCAAGCTGATCGTCATCGAGGGCACCGACGGCGTGGGCCGTTCGACCCAAATCAACTTGTTGAAACCCTGGCTGGAGCAGCAGGGCCGCGCCGTGCTCCACACGGGCATGACCCGCTCCGCTCTGGCCGGCAAGGGCATCAAGCAGGCCAAGGAAGGGCACACGCTGGGCCGCATCACCCAGAGTCTGTTTTACGCCACCGATTTCGCCGACCGGCTGGAAAACGAAATCGTCCCGGCGCTACGTGCCGGTTTCGTGGTGTTGACGGACCGTTACATCTATTCGCTGATGGCCCGGGCGATGGTGCGCGAGATCGATCAGGTGTGGATCCGCAACGCCTACCGCTTTGCTTTGAAGCCCGACGCGGTTTTCTATCTTCGCATCGGCGTCGACGACCTCATTCCCCGTGTGGTATTTTCGCGCGGATTCGACTACTGGGAATCCGGCATGGACCTCCATCCCAGCGAGGACATGTACGAAAGCTTCCGCAAGTACCAGACCGACCTGCTGAAACAGTTCGACGTGCTGGCCGAAGAGTACGGCTTCGAGGTGGTCGATGCCACGCCGGATGCGCGGACGGTCTTCGAGCGCCTGCGCGATGGAATCGCCAGGGTGCTGAGCGGCGAGCCCAGCGAACCCCTCTTTTCGGTCCATGTTCCCAAGGAGGGTGAGGAAGCCGCCGGGCCCAAGGTCATGGAGATGCCGCCCGCCGACAAAGCTTCCGGAGGGACGGAAACGGGAGAGAACAAGCCGGCTCAGGCTTTGGCGAAGGCAGCCGACGGCGACGAGCGCAGGTAAACCACCCACTCTTTCACGCGGCGGAATTCTGCCGAATCCCGGGTCATTTCCAAATACTTTTCAACGTAGGCCTGTTTGTGAATGCGTTCCCGCAGAATCAGCTTCTCAACGCCCATGGCGCTTTCCAGGTGGTCGCGGAGAAATTCCGGCCGGGCAATCATCTCGATCATCATCTGCTCCAACACTTCCCGGTCGTGCCAGTCGCCGAGGTGCTGCTGGAGTTTGCGGAGCCAGGCGAGGGTTTCGGAGCTCCCCGCGACGTCGAACTCATGAATGACCTCAATGAGGTATCGGACACGCTTGGCGGCGATGCGAACCCCGTGAAGGACGGGCCCCCGAGGGTCGAGATGCGAGTGTTCGATCTGGGACTCAAAAGCCTGCCAAACGCGATCCAATGATTGTCCGACGCGGTCGTAGAACAGCCCGGAATGCAGCTCAGTGGGCAGATCGAACTGGTGAGAGTGGCGAAACGCGTGGAATGCCGTTCCATTCGCCGTCAAATACCCCTTGAGGCGGACGTAGAAGATCGCCAGGTTGGCCTTGCTGAGTTTCTTGAGCGTTTCCTCAAAGCTCGAGGCCCGGCGATGGCGAAGATATTGCCGAACGGACTCCCAGACTTCGCGATAAGGAGCTCGCTTGCGGGCCAGCGTGCTGCTAACCAGGTCCAGAAGGACGTCGCAGTTGCGGACCATGGATAAGGCGCGGCGAGTGCGTCGAATCCGGCGCCGCAGCTTGCGGATCTCGCGCGGGGGGGGTGGGGGGCAGATCAGGTCAAGCACCTGCTGGAGACGCCGGCTCGCCACTCGAATGTCATGGATGGCGTCAGGGTCGTCCCCGCGGAGCACCTTGGGCTCCAGTGACATGAAGCGGTCCAGTTGTTTGAGCGCAAGATTCCGGACCTTGTTCCACTCCTCGGAGTGCGTCGCCGGACTCTCCGCCCCAGTGGCGACAGGTTCCTGATCGGCGGGCAAAACTGGGGCCGGGGCATCAATGATTTTGTCTGCCTCGTTCATCGGGAACGCCTCGAAGGGGATTCGGAAAAGGGTCGCGCGTCCTCCACAACCCGTCAACTGACGGCGTGGGTAACTCGCCAGGTGTGATCGGCGGAATCGAGACGACCTGTCCGGGTCCGACCGAGGACAGTCTACCCCCAGTCGAAGAAAGATTCAACGCGCCGCCCGGTTTGGTGGTGGGCCAGTTTGGCTTTTTGTAGCGGCGGTCTCTGACCGCCGAATCTTAGTTCTCAAGGACTTCCGGCGCTCCCCGGCGTGCCGGGGCAGGCGCCAAGCGCCGCTACAGCAATTTGACCCACTCCCCCCGGTTTGGCTGCTGCGGGAGCATCTGGACACCCCGCATCTCCCCGGGACTTCCGGTTTCGGCGGGCTATCGGGCAACGGCGCGAGCCGGAACCCCAGGCACAGGGTCTCGGTCTACGCCAGCTTGCGCATGACACGCGGCGTGAGCCACCAGACGAGCCGCCCGGGGGACTTGGGAGGGAACTCGCTGAATCTAAGCAGGCAGCAGCCACCCTTCTTGAACGTCAGATTGGCGTGGCGGCCCGCGCCCATCAGCCTGGCCGCCAGATCGGAGAGGTCGGGTTCGTGACCCACCACCATTACCCGCCGGCGGTTCGCCTGTTTGGCCAGATACGAAATCAGCGCTTCGGCCGACCCGCCCGGAGCCAGGGCGTCGCACAAGTCCATTGGCACCCTCGTTTCCAGTTCTCCGCTCACCAGTCCGGCCGTCTCCACAGCGCGGACGAGGGGGCTGGAAACAATCCAGTCCAAGTCGAGCCCCAGACGGACCAGCCCCTTGGCGATGAGCCGGGTCTTGTTCTTACCTTCCGGCGTCAGTGGGCGTTTCGCGTCGTCGGCGTAGCCGGGGGTGCCTCGGTCAACGGCAATGCCGTGGCGCATGATGAAGAGCTCGTATTCCCTTGCTGATGCCACCCGGCTTGTAGACCTTGGTTCAGGCGTCATGGTTCATGCTCACGCGGAAACTGGAAACTCGAAATTCGAAAATCGAAACTGGGAAATCGACAAACGGAACCGGCAACTGACCACTGACTACAGACCACTGACGGCTTCTTCCCACAACGCTTCGAACTCTTGGCGGTAGGCTTCGAGGAGTTGAGGCTCGTCGAGGATCAAAAGGTTTTCGAAATTCTGCTCCTCAGATTCCAACGTCCAGTTGTAGCTTCCCGTCAACGCCAATCGATCGTCGAGGATTGCGAATTTGTGGTGCATCTTGGAGCCATTCCCCCGCCGGCCCAAGGAGAGTCGAAAGGGAAACCGGCTTCCTTCCAGCAGCTCGCGTGTAATTCGGCTCTCCTGGTACTTGTTTCGGTCGAGCACGACGCGGACACGCAGGCCGCGTTTTCCTGCTGACTCGAGTGTGGCGACAAGGCGAGGATGGTTCAAGCGGTATAGCGCCGCGTCCACGGAGCGGCTGGCGTGGTAGATCAGACGCTCAATAGCCTCCATCACGGACCCTGCCCGCGTCAGAATCAATTCACTGCTCATAGCTCGGGATAATGAAGGCCGATTGTAGTTTGAGTCCGCGGGTGTTTCAAGCGCCGATCGCATGACCCTCGAAAGCGCCTCGCAGGGCTATTCTGTTCGTCCCAGCACGTAGTAGCAGCGCCCCTCCGGGGCCTCCCCGGCCCTCAGGAAGTCTTTCACACGGTAACCAGCGGCGAGGTAGCGGATGAGGAGCTTTCTTGTTTCGAACCGCCAACGCCGCGCCAGGGCTAGATCTCGTGCGCGCATCAAGTCGGTGTTTGCAGGGATCTCGACAAGCAATCGCCGCTCCCTTAAGCCAAGTCGAATTCGCCGGTTCTCAAGAAGGCCCTGGGGGTTCAGCGCTGTGGGGTTCACCCGAGCCCACGGAGGAAGGGCTGATGACGGCGGGCGCTCGCCTAGGCGGCGTTCAACCGCGCGCGAAGCGATGTGCCAGTTCACCACAAAGCGGTCACTCGGCAACCCTTTCTCAATGGCGCTGGGGAATCGGCCGTAGAGGTCGGCAACGTACTCTTCGACGCGCGCGCCGAGACGGGCAAGGTTCAACGCCGCGTTGCGGCTTTGCAGCGGATCGAACGTCCAGCAAATCGATTTCAGCCCCTGGGCGAGCGCCAGGCGCCGGTGCGCGAGCTTCATCCGCAAGCCCAGGCCAAGGTTGCGATAGGCCCGCCGGACGGCCATGATGTGCGACCAATGAATCAGTCGCCCATGACGACGGGCAAGAAAAGCATACAAGCATCCTGCCATCTTCCCGTTCACTGAAGCGCCAAGAACCACTCCGCCGTATTTCTGGGTCACCGCCAGAACCTCACTCCCCACGCCCACGTTACCCCAGACGGCTTTTTGGATGCGCTCACACTCGCGGAACTCATCGAGCCTGTCGAGAGGGCGAACCGCGATTCGAAGCATGGACGATTCCGTGGACTTTCAGCGGACTGCGGGAGGGTACGATATCACTCTTGGCAGGGTCAGGAAAGGAGCGGGCCGGGATATTGATTCAGCCGACGCCTGTTGAAGGTCCCTAGAGGTCGGCGTGGGAGTCCGGCGCAGCCGATGGAGCGCAAAGTGCGGTCCGGTTTCAATGACGCCATCGGCTCTCTTCTTCGGCCCTCTGGATGCGCCGGTCGTAGGTTTTGCGCTTCTGGGGGTCGCTCACGGCTCTGAAGGCGTCAACAATTTCCCTGAACTTGGATCCCTCCACGCCGGGAGTCAGGTCCGGGTGATATTTCTTGACAAGCCGTCGGAAGGCACTCTTGATTTCGGCGTCGGAGGCACCGCGGCTCACGCCCAAGACTTCGTAGTAGGTGTAAGGAGGCACGGATCTAAGCCATCCCTTTCAAGAATCAACATCTCGACGCAACTGCGATTCGCCGCAACCAGAATCAGAAGCCGCCGGCGAATTTGCACATCCTGCTCTTCGGGTGCCTCCCGCACCCGAATGATATTTCAGTCGCCGGTTTGCTTCAAGCTCAAAGCGAAGGATTCCCCCAAAATTTTTGAGCGGCTGAGTATTTCCTGAGAGGCCGGGCGTGAAATCGAGTGATGTTGTCGCTGCGCAAGCCCCAGGCCGCCCCGGCGGTCACCGCAATCGTTTCCAGACTTGCTGAAAGAGGGTGATGGAGCCGGGAGCGAACCCGGCGTAGTGGTTGTTGAAATAGCCATAGACGCGGGTGCGGCGCGCCAGGAGTTTTCGAATCTCGGGGATCCAGATTTCCATCTCGCGTTCCCGGTTGACGAGGACGCGGTCCCAGTGTTTGGTCTTTTCCTCGATGCCTTTGCGGTCGCCCAGCCAGCGGATGTAGGTGAAATCGGCGGTCACCAGATCGAACTTGTCGGCCAATTGGCTGATGGGAGTCATCCACGGGTGGTCAATCAGCGCCAGAGCGATCTTCTTCTTGCGCAGCATGTCCAGGAGGCGCGGGCCCATCCAGTTCTTGTTTCGTAACTCCACCGCGAAGGAGTATCCCGACGGCAGCCTGGCAAGGAAGGGTTCCAGCCGGGCAAGGAAATCGTCAGCCTTGGCGAAAGCCTGCTTGTTGAAGTAGGGAAACTGGAAGAGCAGGGGACCGAGTTTATCCCCCAACAGGTCCATCACACCCAGGAATTCCCTGAGCTCGGCGGAGCAATCCTCCAGAACCTTATCGTGGGTGATGGTTCGCGGCACCTTGGCGGCGAATACGAAGCCGGGAGGCGTACGGTCGCGCCAGTTCTTGACCATGGAGGCGGAAGGCGTACGATAAAACGTTGCATCGACCTCCACCGTATCAAAATGCTTCGCATACTCGGAGAGGTAGCCGGCGGCGGCCGTTCCCGGCGGGTAGAAGACGCCCACCCAGTCTTCGCTCGACCAGCTCGAGGTGCCCAGGTGAAGGTCGGGAATGGCGGTGGTGGTCAAGAGTCGAAAGTCGAAAGCCGAATTTCAAGAGTCCAGGGTCGAGAGTTGAGAGTCGAAAGTCAAAGGGCCAAAACCAGAGCAATAGGCTGCTGAGGCCGGAAAATGGAGCACTGTGAACTGACCACTGACTGCTGACAACTGTCATTCTCCGCACATGCCGCGACGCGGAGCGCCGCAGGCGCCGCACGGGCCGGGCTCCGGGCCCGTTGCTTTCAATGAGCTTCCGGCCACGGCAAAGATCGAGAGCAGTTTTTCCACATTCCCGCTCTCACAAGCCTTGCAGGTAGCCGGGGCGGTGGGGGAAGGAACGATCCTTTCGAACTTCGCCCCGCAGTCCCGGCATTGGTACTCAAAGATGGGCATTCCCCTTCTCCCCGTCCGAATATAACGGAACCGGCGGGGAGTTTCAACCACCCCCCGGGGGCGGAGAGGGTAAAGGCGCGGTTGCCGTTGCAGCCGCATTTTTTCTGGCTATTATCAAGGTAGGATTCCGAAAATGGCTTGACAGTTTCGTTTTTGTTGCATACAGTGTCCGTCAGCCATCGTGTTTAGGACCTCGCAAATCATACTTCAGGAGAGGAGCAGCAAATGGCGAAGGTGATGACCAAATCCCAAGTGGTGTCTTATCTGGCGGACAAAGCGGGAATCCAGAAGAAGGCCGCGGTCAGCGTCCTGGAGAACCTTACGGCTCTGGCCACCAAAGAATGCAAGGGCAGCGGGCAGTTTGTAATTCCGGGCCTGGGGAAGGCCGTAAAGGCAAACCGAAAGGCGCGCATGGGGCGCAACCCTCAAACCGGCGAACCGATCAAGATCCCGGCCAAGACCGTTGTGAAGTTCCGTTTGGCGAAGGCGTTCAAGGACGCCATCGTCCCCTCCAAGAAAAGGTAGATTCCTCGTGGCGAGCGGCGGGCTCAAATCCTGGGCCCGCCTTGCTCGGGGAGGAATCTGTCTACTCACCCGCCTGCCTCCTCGTGAGGCTTTTCTATGCTGACATTACCGCAGCGCAGGTAGACGTGCGAAATCCATCCGGCCGCATCGAGCGTGGGTGCTAAAACCCTCGATCCGCCTTGAAGCGATTTCAGCCCGTCGGACCGGCGCCCTGACGGCCCGACGAAACTACGGCTCTGTGGGGCTGCGCGTCTCAATCGCATCGCCAGCCACCGCAATCGGGTAGTGGGTCAGTTTGAGTCTGGAACTAGGGGCGATCTCCCTTGGGCAAACCATCTTCCGAGAAGGGCGTTACACGGAGAAGTGGGAGGCAACGAAACACGACGAACCCCTGAGCCCGCGTGTAACGCCAGTAAGGCAAGGCCTCTTAGTGCAAAGCCGGCTTCTCATCCCCTGTTCTTCTTGCCCTTGACCGCCGGGCCAACGTGGCTGGCGCGTGAATTTCCTATCCTAAATTCACTGCGTGTACTCGTCCAGAATGATGGGTGACACTCTGAGGTAGAGTGTTGCCATGCAGATGCGGACTGTGAGAGTACCTCGCTCCAGGTACCTGGAGCGAGCGGCGATTGACCTAAGTCAAAAGGCTCGCCA
>Ga0307379_10013350_pt1 | contig 10645 bp, 21 predicted proteins | sample UN2MG_FD_202237 | JGI IMG/M metagenome (GOLD analysis project Ga0307379, IMG submission 202237) | Soil microbial communities from Risofladan, Vaasa, Finland - UN-2 | ecosystem: Environmental > Terrestrial > Soil > Coastal area > Acid sulfate soil | place: Finland: Risofladan, Vaasa | collected... | reverse complement strand
TCATTACATCTGACACAGGACGATGTTAAGAACTACATCACAGCGTATTGGGATCGTATGCCGAAAGAAGTACCGCACGAATATTCCCGCAACGACAGCGATTCAGGAAAGCTCGCCGCGATTAGTGAAGCGTTATTTGAGCAGTTAAACGCTAATGAAAACCACTCGACGCGCCTGTGGAATCAGGAATACTACAAACTGAGGAATGATGGCGATATCAAAGAGTAAATACGATTGCATGGCATGCAGGGCGGAATTAAGGAGGGTCTAACCCTCCTTTTTCTGTTTATACTTCTGTTTTCCTGTGGTTAGATAAATACTAACACTATAAAGACAGGAGTTTCTGCTATGACTTTCCTAAGCGATCTATTGAAAATCAACGAAGGCTTTAGTCCTGATTTCGACTCAATGTCAGACGACGAGCTAAAACAACTTTGTGTGGAACTTGACGCAACGGACCTATGTCAGCTCGATGATGAAGGCAACATCCTTAACCGCGAAGAACTAATTCGTGATCTTGAAGCAGGCCATGGCGATGTTGATCCTTCTCCAATGGAATCAGTAAAGCATGACCTTGCGAAAAAGGAACGTAAGGCAACGTCGCCATATGTAAATGTTGTCCATGACGTTTCCAACCTCTACAGCAAACCTGTACATGCAGTCAAGGAAACAGCACCCACAGTCAAGTTCCACCAGATGGCAGATGGTAACAAACCAGTAGCACTACCAGCTTATGGTGGCAAGCAAGGCGACGTCAAGAACAAATCTGCAAAGCAAGCCGTTGAGGATAAAATCGGTAGTGCTGGTACGAAAGGCATGAAGAAGAAAGATCGTCCTTACATGGTGAAGCCACGCTTCCGTGATTGGCTAACAGCCAATATGTATTTCAACATGACGAAGTCTGGCGAGCTCGCTGGTAAGATGAAGCTTGGTGAAGGCAGCAAGACAGTTTATCCTAATGCTAAGGTAATTAAAAATAAGAAGGGCAAGAAAATCGGAGAAATATATCCGATGGAAGAAGATCCCAATGCTTGGGGATATTTTCACTACGGTATGGATTTTGGCGCTGACAGTATTGATGATTTCGCTGAGGCGTTCAATGGCCTGCGCGATGCACACCAAGAATATATATCAAATTTAAAAGGTCGAAAAAGTGATGTAGATAAAGATTTAAATACTCTTGGCGAAGCACACTACCGTGATAATACGTTGGACAACGCCGAGCGTGAAGATGATTGGGATGAGCACTGGAAAGAAGTAAGAAGGTCGAACGACCTAAACCAACTCCGTCGTCTTATAAGAATACGCAACGGAAATCTGAAACGTTATGGTCCAGATGCAAAATCAACTAAGCATGTAAACAAATTAATTCAAGACATTTATGATTACTGGGCAGAAGAAGGTGAAACTTGGAGTGAAGACAGTCAGCCAAGGGGAATGGAGGATCAAGAAGAAACGTCACTGCCTGTGTACTATGCCCACGTTCCTGCTAACATCTATGATGGTAAATATTACGATCACCGAACAGTTCGTGTATCAGTAGTAGCTGAAAATCCTGAACAAGTGGTGCAAATTATCAACTCCAATAAAGAAGCGGTACTTGCACATCTTGACAAGAAACGTATGCGCTCAGGTCAACGCACCGTTCGTTATGTAGGTCGTCCAATCGAAAAAAATGTTTTCTTCAAAGGTAATTACTCCATTAGACCACTTCTCAAGGGTTATTCAGCGAACGCTTTGACTCGTGATGGAAACTTTGAAAGAGTAGTAGCAGGTGAGCCGGTCGGTGAATCAACATGAAACTGAAAGACCTATGCGAAGGAAGAACAAAGCGCTCGAAAACAAAGACACTTGCTCCTCGTACGAAGGAACTTCATGACGCACTGAAGTCAAAGAAGGGCGGCGGACACTTCTCCAAGAAATCTGATTTCAAACGTGCTAAGGAAAAGGAAAAGTTCCACAAAGAGATGTTTTCACGATGGGATGGACAGTAAAATGAAAGTTACCGATATTCAACGACTAAAAGAAGCAAGACGGCCCGTCGCACCATCGAGGCCAATGCGCGAACCGAATCCTGCACACGAAGCTTATCGTGACGCTCGTCAACAGATTCGTACAGCTATAAATGAGCTTAATTCAATCCTCGGAAAGTATTTTGATATGGGTGAGCGCTACGACAATCCCGATCAGGATACACTTCAACGTCTTGGCAAAGCTGCATCAATGGTTGAGAATGCAACGCACGTACTTGCAGCTGGAACGCCGCATGATAAACCAGATCCAATGGACGTATAACATGAAAGTGTTCGACATAATGCCTATTACTAATCTTCTTGAGACAAAGAAGAAGAAAAAGAAGCCCGTGAAAATTCCAACGTGGTTCAAGCAAACAACCTTTCGTAAAGGTCCTTATGGCATTGGTGGGACGTGGGGCGGTTGGCATGCATGGGGCAACGACTCCGGCGGAGACGGCGGTGGTGACGGTGGGGGCGGCGAGTAACATAATGTTGACCTTTTGGAGAATGTATCGTACAATGTTACAATGTCGCAACATTCTTCCTTAACTTAAAGGAGCACATTATGGCTGGCAAGGGACGCGAACTCATCAGACTTGTATCTACGGCCGGCACCGGCCACTTCTACACAACCGACAAAAACAAACGCACCAAGCCCGAGAAGATTGAACTGATGAAGTTTGATCCAAAGGCACGTAAGCACGTTTTATACAAAGAGGAAAGAATGAAATGAGAGCGTATTTCTTTGGCAATTTCTATCTTTCGTCTATCCAACAAGGTATCCAAGCGCTTCATTGTGTGTCAGATATGTTTGTTCAATATGGACACGAATCAAACCATGAGCGCACGCTGCTCTACGATTGGGCAGCGAATCACAAAGTTGTGGTTCTTCTCAACGGCGGCAACGCCGAATCGCTCCGCGAGACGTACCTCTCGTTCCGAAACCTCTGCGGTGAACTTAGATATCCTTACGGGACGTTCAGTGAAGATGCCGAGTCGTTAGACAGCGCGCGGACGTGTGTTGGTGTTATCGTACCAGAGGGCATCTATAAATACAATGAGATCGAGCGCGAACAACGTCAATCTCGTAGTATGAACCCGAGTCCATTGGGCAATATTTTTGTAAGTAATCCGTGGCAACTCAATGCGACGGAAAAGGCGTTGGCAGGTATTATTGATGCTGCGCCATTGGCGAGGTAACATAGTGGAAGTAACTTTCACCAACGAAGCAATTGGAAAACTCAAGGAGGTTATGCTGGAAGAAAACAATCCAGAGCTGGCTCTCCGTGTGTTTGTTTCGGGCGGTGGTTGTTCAGGCTTTCAATACGGTTTTACGATGGATGAGGTCGTCAACGAGGACGATACTATCTTCGAGAAAGATGGCGTCAAGGTTTTGATTGACCCGATGAGCTATCAGTATCTTGTTGGTGCGATTGTCGATTATAAGGAAGATTTAGCTGGTGCTCAGTTTACGATCTCGAATCCTCTTGCCACATCAACGTGTGGTTGTGGTTCGAGCTTCTCGATCTGAACATAAGCGCGCGTAATAAACAGACGTTCTGATCGCACAAACCAGTTGCTGGTTTTTGTGTTGCATGGCTTGAGAAGGCCTTTAGCTGTGAGGTCCGTTTTGAATTGATGGTGTGTTTGTGAGATCATACATTGCCCCTAATGTGCAGCTGCGGAAGTGCAGAGTGAGTTGATCTTCTGACTCATTTGTGGTAAACTATTTATCGTTGCTGGTTCTCTTTTTGAAAGGATGTTGACATGCAAGCGTCTATCACTGTTGTTTACTGCACAGTTTTATTCGAAGGGATTCACTGTTGGCCAACATGTCCGTTCGAAGAAGTCAAATACCTTCGTGACCCACATCGTCACATCTTCCACATCAAAGCCTCCAAAGAAGTCTTCCACGATGACAGAGATGTCGAATTCATCATGTTGAAGCACAAAGTGGAAACCTATCTCAAAACAGCCTTTCCTGACGGACAAATGGGCGCGACCTCTTGTGAAATGCTCGGAAGAACCTTAATGGAAGCATTTGATCTCGTTCAGGTTGAAGTGTCCGAAGATGGCGAGAATGGTGCAATCATTGGACGACTGGAAAGTATATGATTCCCTGCGCGAACCACACCTGGCAAAAATTACACAAATCACCATACGGTGCATCCACTGTGGTAACAATCGAGTGGTGTACAACTTGTGGATGTGTTTCCTCACGCACACACTATTGTGAAATTTCACGGAGTCATGCTGAGACCTTTACACCAACATATTTGGTTGACGAAAATGATTAATTACATTCAACAAGATATCACGACGGTTGATCAGGGCGTTGTTGCGCACGGATGCAATTGTCAAGGTGTGATGGGGGCAGGCGTCGCACTTGCGATTCGAAACAAATGGCCGAAAGCATATGACGCCTACGCGCACCTATGCAAGACATATGAAAACACATCAGATATGCTTGGTGTTGCACATTTCGTGACCGTTGAAAAGGATCGTCATGGTGCCGCAGTGATCGTTGCAAATCTGTTCACACAACTCAACTTCGGCAGTGACGGCAAGGCGTACGCTAACTTGGATGCGATCACATCCACTCTTGATGAAGTTGTACGCTTGGCCATGAAGGCTGAGCTTCCTGTATATCTTCCAAGGATTGGCTGTGGATTGGGCGGACTAGATTGGGGTACGCAGGTCGGGCCAATTGTTGAGGCACTAGCTGTGAAATATTCCAATGTTGACATCAACGTATGTGACCTGTGAACGCAAATGTACGAACCGCTCCATAGCGATGTGTTCAAATTTACAGTACTGCCAATTCACAACGGGTTAAGTATCGTTCTTAGCCATCCGGAATCGGGCAAGTCGAAAACGTTTTTCTTAGCAGGTAAAAACGATGCGAAGGCCGTTGAAGCTCTTACACAACACATGAATTCGTTGGACGACGAACAGTGTGCAACGTTTGTAGGATTTAAGAAGGGAAAGATCACATGAAATCAGACGATAGAGACCAAATCATTCGAGTTGCGTCCTACTTAACGGATGCAGCATTGACCACCGCGCCCGACGACAATTCAGGAATTACTGTTGATTGGGACGTTCCTCTATACGATGTCACAGAAGTACCCGACGGAGAATATCGTTGGGTGACTGCTATCCAAAAGGTCCCGCCAAAGAGTGGATCGTTTTGGTACGACTACGGCAAACGCTATAATGAGCAAGTCATAATGAAGATCGTCGCAGATCGAGACCTTTATGGCAAGCGCATCTGCGATGTAATGGTCGAGACGCGCCGGACCGTTGGAGATGTTGTCCTTTCGGCATGGAACGAGTATAATCAACAAATGATAAGTGCACCGAATAAATAAGACATTGCTGGGGGTGTAGCTCAGTTGGGAGAGCGCCTGCCTTGCACGCAGGATGTCGCGGGTTCGACCCCTGTCACCTCCACCAAGCAACAACGACCAACTTAAACGGAGTAAGACACGTTTCAGGTCGAACAACCCGTCGGTAAACGACTATAGCCTGACAAAAAAGTCTACAAGAGCTTGGTTTGCTTTTGGTTGTTGCTGGTTTGGTAAGGAAAGTAAACGGAGCATGGGAAACCGTAAGGTGGATACCGCACCGGCCAAACGTTTTCGGAGATTGGCACAGTCTGGTAGCGCATTGCGTTTGGGACGCAAGGGTCAAAGGTTCGAATCCTTTATCTCCGACCAAGTTTCATAACAAGCGAGAACATTATGCTCTTAGACTTAACTCCTGGTACAAAGCACATCGTTAATGGAAGCGGTGATTTGTTCATGGACTACGATCTGCGTCCGGTTATTGGGAATGAAGTTGAAGTGGTGCAGGTTAACAAGAGTGGTACGGTCCAAGTTCTGTTTGAAGGGAAGCTGTATAGTTTAGCTCGAAAAAATCTTGGTGACAGGTATCCAAATGTATAAACACGGAATGATGACTAGAGAAAAATTCGAGCAGGCGTATTGTGCCTATATGAACCATGGCAACTACACTTTCGCGGATTACGATGTTGAATTTGAATGGCGTCGATATGAACGAGGCCGTTCATGGTTTGCTGCACAACTTGATTTTGAACTGACAAAAAAGTGAAAGTTGTAACACCTCTTGAACCTGAACTGGTGCCGCGCAAAACGGAAGTAACCGTTTTCTTGGCGGGAGGAATCTCAAACTGTCCCGACTGGCAAAAGCAACTTACTTCGCTCATTCGCACCCGCTTCGGCGATCCGGACGATCTTCTCATTTACAATCCTCGCCGAGCTCTATATCACGATAACAGTGATATTGCAAAGCAACAAATTACCTGGGAACGAAAACACTTAAAACTGTCACACATCATTCTGTTCTGGTTTCCTTGTGAGACTCTTTGCCCAATCACTCTCTTCGAATATGGCTATTGGTTAGCTGTGTCAGAGGTTCAGAACAAACCACGATTGCTCGTTGGTTGCCATCCCGAATATGCTCGAAGGCTCGACCTTGAAGTTCAAACAAGCTTATCACATTCCAGCTTGACTGTTCGTGATTCGTGGGAGGATCTGCTCAACGATTTTAACGAAGAGTACTCTTACGTGCGGCACTGCAGGGCAACTACCACAGCTAATCCCGTGTTTTAACAGGCAAAAAACCTGTTGACCTCAATCGAAGTGCGTGGTATAATGGGCCTTGGTGAAACTCTTCAAAAGGTCCAACATGAAACGCGCCGCGATTGCCCTTCTTCTGCTCCTCTTTCTTCCGCTCACCGCACAAGCAGCTGATCAAATAGAGTTCACCCCCGCGACGAAAAAATTCCTGACACAGTGTTCCGGTATGACGTCACCACCGTCGCCCGAGATGGAACCCGTGGCTTTTGTTTCTTGCATGATGTGGATGCGTGGAGTGGTTGATGTTCATAACATGACCGTTAATGCTTATGACGCGTCTGTTGCACACTACTTGCGTACCAATCCCCAGTCTGTTATGCCCGACATTGGCTTCAAACGGATGTGGTGTGGACCGTCGGCGTTGACAAATGGTCAACTCATCGCTACCGTTGTTTCTTGGATTGCCGCGCATGAAGCGCAAGTCCTTGAGACCAACGTATTTTTTCCGACGAACGATATTAACACAGCAACAGTAGTATTGTTCTCGGCCCTTATCGAAACCTTTCCCTGTGAGCGCAAATGAGAAACTTAATCCCCAATGCTGAAGAACACCTTGTCTTTGTTGCTGTCAACCAAAGTGATCCGAACGATCGCTTTTCAATTGAAGCATCAAGCGAGAGTATTGCAAAGGCACAGTTGATCTATAAACTTGGCTACCTTATTGTCAAGGAGAACAATCAGTATTGGTTGTGTGATGATGAAAATTTGGAGGCGCGTGTCCGACTTGACAGCAGCACTCTCAACGAAGCGTGCGATGAAACGTTGAAGGCTGCACGTTGGGCTATTATGGAACCGACCGTGTTTCTTGGGGGCGTTGAATGAACCCAAGAGAACGCGCGATGCGCAATCTCGCCAAGGACGATCCTGTTGTGAACCAATTGCTTTATGCTTACGATGTAGGTCGGATCAAATCGTGGGAAGAGTTTCTCACCCAATGTGTCTCGGCTTTAGTGAGTGTCAAAAACGCTTTACATGACCACATAGATGAACAAGTCAAATTGAAAGGACCTCACCCGATTGTGCTCAACGTTACCTCCGAGCAAAAAGAAGACATTTTAACCCAACTCAAACGTTGACACCCTTGCGGCGTTTGCTATATACTCTCCATACAACAACAAGATTGATAAAGGAGGTAATATGGGAAACTCATTACCAATCGACAAGCCACTTCTCGTCACCTATAACAGTAATTGGGCTGATGAAATGGACATTGATGGATTCTATCTCACTACTCAATTCCGATGGGATCGTTTTGTTGAGAGAGTGAACAGTCACTTCAAGGACAAAGACGACTACACGTACTATATCGGAACAAATGAAGAAATCGTTTACGAAAGTGTGGAAATGTTGTTGAGTGATTTCAAAGTTGAAGAGATCACAGCCGAAGAAGCAACTTTGGTTCTAAAACTCTTTGGAAAGGGATTTGGATTTACCGGACCTGACGTCGAATAACAATCGGAGCAAATATGAGTGCAAACACAAGACAAGTAGCAGGTGGCCATTACGTCAAATACGGTGAGTTTCAAGTATGGGACGCGTGGTGGCATTGGGACATGGATCCATTTCAAGCAAACATCGTCAAGTATGTGATGCGAGTGAAAGGTGATGTGTCAAAGAGGCTCGAAGACCTTGAAAAAGCAGAACACTATCTGCAAAAGCATCGAGAGCTGTTAATACAAAACTTGAACAACATTGATGAACAATATAGGAAAGCCAACGCTGAATCGTGGAAGCTTTCTGTTCTTCAAGAAGCAATTGTACGCGGTGTCGCCTACAATCATCTGGCTGAGCAAATCAAACAACTTGGTATGGTTGCTGAGCTGATGAAAACCTACAAGGAACAACTGTTAGAAGAGCAAGAACAAAATGACCAAGCACAGACATAACGATTACAGCAACAAGATGCCTCATCTTAACTTTGCATATGATGCAGAGTTTTATCCCGAAGACAGTCAATTACCAGATCCACAGCTCAATCCAAATCTCTTTGGAGCGGCAGTGGCTCTTGACAAGGTCGGTGTAACGGGCGTTGATCTTCCGATGAAGTTTCTTCGGCGCGATGGTACTGTTCAAGAGCTTCACGTTAAGGCTTCGTTGTATGGATCGCTTGATGATCCCAAAGCGAAGGGATTGAATCTCAGTCGTTTCCCAATCCTGATGCATGAGAAAATCGCCAATCATATGTCAATCGAAGGCATTAAGATCATTCTTCAAGAGTTGGCGATGAAGCAAAAGTCTAGGCACGTGTATTGCAAGCTTCGCTTCAAGTATCCTTGGGTGCAGGAGGCTCTTCGAACTCGCGAGGAACTCCCTGATGATGCTCCTGCGAAGGACGTGTTCAAGGTAGTTGAAGGTGTCAAGTTGAGCTACAAGAAAATGCTTGGCTACATTTTCTACGATTGCATTCTTGAAGGACAACTCCACAACGGTGATTTCAAATTCTATCTAACGGTCGACTACATCTATTCAAGCACTTGTCCATGTTCGTTCGAACTGGCACAAGATGCAACGCAGAAGAGAGGCGTAGCAGCCAACGGTCACTCACAACGAAGCATCGCGAAAGTAACAGTTCAATTCGATCCTGAAAACATCGTATGGGTTGAAGACGTTGTTGAGATGTGTCGTCAACAAATTCCAACTGAGGTTGTTGTGATCTGTAAGAGACGAGATGAACAGGCGTTTGCAGAACTGAATGGTTCAAACTTGATGTTCACAGAAGATGCATCGCGATTGATGTATGAAGGTCTTGACATGATGTTTGATTCAGGGAAAATATTGGATTTCAGCATTGTAACTGAACACCTTGAGTCACTTCACCCCTGGTCGGCAACAGCAGTGGTTAGTAAGAAGATTCCTGGAGGATTGAGATGAAAACAGATTGGATCCGTATCACAGGCGATAATGCAGATCAACTACGAGTTGGTGATCGCCTGAAAGAGATCGATCTCGACACCTCAATTTACTCAATTGTCGTAACTCCTGTTCAACAAACAGGTGATCCTTCGCTGGTGCAGTGGACGTGGGATGCTGCTATAATAATCGGTGGCACGATTCACTATTTGATCACACGCGGATTTGAACAGTACGGACCAGAAGTATATGTTGCTAAGGACGAGGAAGGCGAACCTGAACAACTAATCGTTGACACAGATGTGTCTTCCAACAAACAAGAATCAGTTACTATATAACACTTTAAGGAGAACTATAATGAAACTATCAGCAGATGCTATCAAACAATACGTTGAACACGGCGATGAAGCAATCGCAACAATGGCACGTCAATACGTTGCACTCGCCGTCGCAGTTAGCAACGTCTATTATTCCGCTCAGTGGTCAGCTGATCGCTCTGTTAACGAACAACTGTTGTGGCAAGAGTTGCGTGATGCAGCTGGACTACTTCCAGGTTTGTCGCCAACTCCAACTCTATTGTTCGAACAGATGCAGGCATTGAAAACGATTCCGTAAATGAAACACTGGCTCGATGTCGTCGACTATTTTAAGACGGTCGACATCGAGGATCGCCTCGAAGCATTTGAGGCGGTTGGGTATAGAGATATTTTTCCAGCGAGGAATGATATATTTCGTGCGTTCCGAGAGACACCTTTTGACAAGGTCAAAGTGGTTATTCTCGGTCAAGATCCCTACCCTAATCGTGCCCATGCAGTCGGTTTGGCATTCGCCGTTCCACCCGGCACAAATCCATTGCCAAAGTCGCTTATAAACATCCTTACCGAGTTGGAAAAGGACACGGGAATACAGCGCTCAAACGGCGATTTGACCGACTGGACAGCGCAAGGAGTGTTCCTTCTCAACACCGCTTTGACCGTGCAAGAGGGTAAGCCAGGATTGCACGCTGGATTGTGGCGAAAGTTTACAAACGAGGTCATTCAACGGCTCAGTGAACATCGCGATAATCTTGTCTTTGTGCTGTGGGGAAATCACGCAATTAGCAAGGCACGATTGATAAAC
>Ga0307379_10013346_pt1 | contig 10646 bp, 11 predicted proteins | sample UN2MG_FD_202237 | JGI IMG/M metagenome (GOLD analysis project Ga0307379, IMG submission 202237) | Soil microbial communities from Risofladan, Vaasa, Finland - UN-2 | ecosystem: Environmental > Terrestrial > Soil > Coastal area > Acid sulfate soil | place: Finland: Risofladan, Vaasa | collected... | reverse complement strand
CCCACCGCAGGGCCGCGTTCTGCCACTGCGTCGCTCGGAGCATCCCGTCGCCATAACGCTCGACGACGTCCGCGAGGTCCGCCAGCCGCTCGGCCTCGATGTCGCCAAGGATGAGGGGAATGTGGACGACGAAGTACCCGGCCTGCTTTTGGGCCACGACGTTGAACCTCCGCCAGGGACCGAGGTCGGCCGGCGAGCCCTGCGGAGCAGCGGGAACATGGGACGGAGAGGGCAACGGCCGAACCGGCGGAACTACGGGGGGGGCCTCTCGCAGCGCCGCCAGTTCCCGCTCGTAGTGCCCGCGAAAGGCGTCAAATCCGATGCGCTCCACCAGAAAGCGAAGCCGCGCCCGATGCTTGTTCCGCCGGTCCCCGTGACGGTCGAAGACGCGTTTGACGGCCTCGGCGATGAGCGGCGCGTCTTCCGTCGGCACGAAGGTTTCGAGCAGCATGGCGACCGCGCTGTGGGCGCCCAGGCCTCCGCCCGCGTACACTGCAAAGCCCTCCGTGCCCTCCCGCCGCTTGGCGATGAAACCCAAGTCGTTCACCGTCGCGCCGGCGCAATCGCGGCTGCATCCGGAGAAGGCGATCTTGTACTTGCGCGGCAGTTGATAGGAGAGGGGGTCCGCCAGCAGGAACTCGGTCACCCGCACACTGTGCGGCGCGACGTCGAAGGTCTCCGTCGGACAGACGCCGGCCTGGGGGCATGTGGTGATGTTGCGAACTGTGTTGCCGCCCCCTCCCTTCGTCGAAAGGCCCGTATCGGCCAGCGCCACGAGGGCCGGACAGATGGCGTCCACCCGAACGCCGTGCACTTGAATGTCCTGCCGGGTCGTCACATGGAGCACCCCGTTGCCGTAGGTCTTCGCCACTTCTGCCAGACGCCGCATCTGGTGTGGCAGCAGGACACCCGCCGGGAGGCGAACCCGCAGCATGAACGTGCCGGCCTCCCGCTGCTCGTAAACGCCCTGAGGCACCCGGAAGGCCTGAAGTTGGGCTGCCGAGAGTTTGCCTTCCTTATATTCCGCGATCATCTGCCTCAACCGCTCCAGGTCTTGGTCCAAGCCCTTGGGCGGGGAGCAGATCGCTCGGGGATGTGCCGCGTTCTCCATGCCGGGTTCCTCTCTATGTGACATCGTGTTGTTCCATGCCAGAACCACACTCCGTCGGGTGCGGCAGAGAGCCTCGCAGTTTCACGAACCGGGCTTGCCTTCGTCGCCCAGGATGTCGGCGAAAAAACTGGCGTATTTGAATCCGCTGTCCGGCGAGACGGCCACGCCAACGCCCTGGTTTTCTGCACCGATTTCGGCCGCCGCGTGGACGATGGCACCCGTGGAAGGGCCGACGATCAGTCCTTCCTCGCGGAAGAGGCGCTTGGTCATCGCATAGGCCGGCCCGTCGTTGACGCGAACGACCCGGTCGATTACGCTGCGATCCAGAATGGTCGGCTCCTTCGATTCCTCCAGGTTCTTCAGGCCGGGCAGGCGATGGCCCTTCTGCGGTTCGACGGCGATGACCCGCACGTCCGGGTTCTTTTCCTTCAGATAGCGTCCGACGCCGATAATTGTCCCGCAGGTCCCCAGGCCCGCAAAGAAGAACCGGACCCGTCCCTCCGTCTGGCTCCAAATCTCCGGACCAGTGGTCTCGTAGTGGGCCTTGACGTTATCCGGGTTCTCGTACTGGTTGGGCATGACGTACTGGTCGCGCGTCCTCTCGCCGCGCACGAAGGAATGGGCCAGAGCGATGGCGCCGTCCTTCGGGTGATCAACGGGGCACAGGTCGTCGGGCGTCGGCCAGACCTCCGCGCCCAGCATCCGAAGCAGGATCATCTTCTCCTGGGGCACTCCCTCGGGGATGGTGACCGTAAGCCTTCGCCCTTCAAGGGCCGCAAGGGCCGCCAGCGCGATCCCGGTGTTGCCCGACGTCGGCTCCACAATCCGCTTGCCCGCCAGCAGGCCGCGATCCTCCAGTCCCTTGAGCAGATAGTGCGCCGCGCGGTCCTTGATCGAGCCGAACGGGTTGAACCACTCCAGTTTCAGAAAGAGTTCAAATGGCCCCGGCGGGAGGATCCGGTTCAGGCGCACCAGCGGCGTCGGGTTGGCCGGGCTGGCGATCAACTCGCGGACATCGTCATAGCGCCGCAGAGCCAAGTCGGTCCTCAGACGTGTGGTTTCTGTAGGCGCACTCATTCACGCACACACTTCCAAAGGTTCGGAGACCCAGCCCCCCTCTTCGAGCCGCCAGGCCCGGACTTGGGACTTGTGGCTGCGAAGGCCCACGATCAGATAGACGGCTCCCTCGAGGGCCAGTTCGCCATCGCGCCCCGACGGCACTGCCGGACCGTGCGGATGCGAGTGGTAATAACCCGCAATGCGAGCCTTGCTGGCGGCCTCCTGGCGGACGGCCTCGATGTGCGCCCGGTGCCCGAGAACGTAGGCGCTTTCGGGGTGGGCCTGGTCCGCGTTTTCAGCCCGCAACGCAGCGGTCACGCGGAGCAAATCCGCGGCCTCGGCCAGGAGGATGCCGCAACATTCCTTCGGGTAACTCTCGCGCACATGCGCACACACCGCTTCGAAGACGCCTTGGCGGACTTTCATGTTGCTCCAGCCCCATCACATCGCCCGCCGGGACAACAACTCGCGGCATAGTCAATCAGGTGCGTGATCGTCGCCTGCGGACCGCACAGCGGACACTCGGGATCCTGCGTTCGTTTGATGACGCGGAACGAGCACTCCAGCGCGTCGTATACCAGGAGGCGACGGGCCATGTCCTGGCCGATCTGGAGGAGGACCTTCATCGCTTCGACGGCCTGGAGCGCCCCCATGGCGCCGACGACGGGACCGAGCACGCCAGCCTCCTGGCACCGGGGAACCAGGCCGGCGGGCGGCGGCTCCGGAATGAAACACCGGTAACAGGGGTTCCCCTCACCGGGCAGGATGGTCATCAATTGTCCCTCGAATCGCAGCACTGCCGCCGAAGCCAGCGGAATCCGCTCGAACCAGCAGCAGTCTGCCACCAGGAACCGCGTCGGGAAGTTGTCGCTGCCGTCGAGGACGACGTCGTACCCCCGGATCGTCTGGCGGATGTTCGCCGCAGTAAGCCGGTCGGCCAGTACGTCCACGCGGCAGTCGGGATTGATGCGGCGCACGGCCTCCTCGGCCGAAACCGTCTTCGGGCGGCCGAGGTCCGGCGTCCCATGGATGATCTGGCGCTGGAGGTTCGAGAGTTCCACCGCGTCGCCGTCGGCAAGGCCCAGGCGCCCCACGCCGGCCGCGGCCAAATAGAGGAGCGCCGGGCTTCCGAGGCCGCCGGCGCCGACCACGAAAGCGCTGGAGGCCCGCAGGCGGCGCTGACCCTCCGCCCCCACCTCCGACAGCAGGATGTTCCGCGAATAGCGCTCGATCTCGTGTTCCGTGAACGCCAGGTCGCTCATAGATATTCACTCCATGACGTCCAGTTCCACAGGCTCGACCTTGACGCCTTGTTGCTCGATGTAAGATAAGGCGCGGCGGACTTCGCTCTCCTCCCCCGTCACCTCCAGCCCGACCAGCCCCAGGTTGCGCTTGAGGTTGGCCTGACGGATGTTGGTAACCACCTTGAACCTCTGTCCGACCTCCCAGACGAGCGGTCTGTCCACCATCTCCTTCTGATAGGTCAGCCACAACTTCCGCGTCACCTCGGCGCCGCCGGCAATGGCCGAGAGAATGGTCACGGTGTCGCCATCCCTGACGGGCGTGTCCAGCCCCGCCAGCAGACGGATATCCTCGCCTTCGTTGACGTGGATATTAAAGTGGCGCCGCACCTTGCCGGCCTCATCGCAGATCCGCTCCAAGATCCCGAGGTTCTCCAGGATCGCTCGGATGGTCGTTCCTTGGGCCCGGACCTCTTGCTGCCCGTCCAGCAGCGCTCGCAAAGCAGCCCCTGTTCTCACAATCGCTGGCATAATGCTGTCACCTCCTTTGGGCCAACGGCACCTTCTGCCGCGCCAGCAACGCATCGAAGTCCGCCAGGCGCGGCTGGATAATAGCCCGCCCGGGCAGATGTCCTGACACCGCCTCCTGGGTCTTCAGTCCGTTGCCTGTGATGCAAATGACCACCGACTCGTCTGGGGGGATGCGCCCCTGTTCGACCAGTTTCTTCGTCACAGCCACTGTCGCCCCGCCGGCTGTCTCCGTAAAGACGCCTTCGGTCTCCGCCAGCAGTCGGATTCCTTCGATGATCTCCTCGTCCGAGGCGTCCTCCGCCCAGCCGCCGGTGCGGCGGATGGTTTCGATCGCGTAGTAGCCGTCCGCCGGGTTGCCGATGGCGATCGAACGGGCGATGGTGTCTGGCACGACGGGCCGGAACAGTTCTTCCCCTGCTTTGACCGCCGCCACAATCGGGTTACAGCCGGCGGCTTGGGCCCCGTGGATGCGGGTCCCGGCGTCCTCGACCAGGCCCATCTGGACAAACTCCCGCAGCGCCTTTTCCACCTTGGTGATGAGCGACCCACCAGCCATCGGGACCACCACGTGCTTCGGAGCCTGCCATCCCAGTTGCTCCAAAACCTCAAAGCCGAGCGTCTTGGACCCCTCTGCATAGTAAGGCCGGATGTTGATATTGACGAACGCCAAGTTATAGCGGTCCGCGATCTCCGTGCACAGGCGGTTGACACCATCGTAGTTTCCGGCGATCCCCACCACGTGGACGCCGTAAACCTGGGTGCCGACGATCTTGCCCTGCTCCAGGTCCGCCGGCATGAAGATGAAGCACTGCAACCCCGCCGGCCGCGAGAGCGAGGCCAGGCTGTTGCCCAAGTTCCCCGTCGTGGCGCAAGCCACCGTGTCGAATCCGAACTCCTTTGCCTTCGAAAGGGCGGTCGCAACCACGCGGTCTTTGAAGGACAGCGTCGGGTGATTTACGGCATCGTTCTTGACGTACACCTCCGCGTGGCCAAGTGCCCGTTCCAGATTATGAGCCCGCAAGAGCGGCGTGAACCCCACCTCCAGACCGACCGTCGGTTCGCCGTCGATGGGCAGGAGCTCGCGGTAGCGCCACATGCTGGGCGGACGCCGCGCGATTGCCTCCCGGCTGAGCGCGCTTCGGACGGCGGCGTAGTCGTAGTCCACCTCCAACTTCCCGAAGCAGTGCTCGCAGATATGCAGCGGGGCCGTGGGATAAGTCCGGCCGCACCCTGACTCCCGGCACTTCAGCCCTTTGACGAAACTCACGAGTCGGCCTCCTTCCGGGCATCTGGGCCGGCGCAGGGGTGGAGGCGCAGCGGCGTATCCTCCGTTTGGTCAGCACCCGCGGCCCGGCTACGAAGCGGCCCTACGCCGTGGCGAGCGCCCTGAGGGGGCCGCACGCCGACGCGCCACAAACCTATGAGCGCCTGGCTCAGAGGGGCGACGTGCTCGAGCACGTCCGCCCGGATACCGTCGCCGTCGAAACGCCGCACCCGGATGTCCACCTCGGTGGCGCGCTTCACGTATGACGCCACGATGCTCGCCGCCCGGCGAATGTCTTGCTCATCTGTGGCACGCTGACAGAGCGCGCTCGGCCCCGGCACGGTCTTCGGCACCAGAAGCACGTCGTCCGGGCGCGTGGCCCCTTCGATAACCTCGTTCTCCGCCTGGTCACGTCCTACCACCACCTTCGCTCCTCCGGGGAGCCGGAAGTGGCGGCCGTAACGAAGGAGCTTCGCCTCGGCCAACCCGAAGTTCGGCTCGTGTTCCAACAAATCCCGAAATCGTGCCGCAAACTCCGCGTCGGTCAGCAGGCACCCGCCGGCCGGGCACGGATACTCCGTGAGGCCGACTGTCCGGGCCAGCGCCATCTGCGGCCGGCGGCAGCGCCCCTGTAAGGCCAGCAGCCGCTCCCGGTCCACGAGGCCCCTCTGCTCCGGCAGCGATGGCGGCAAGTGCCTGGCGCACAGCGGCCGGACAATCAGGCCCTCCAGACCCGATTCCCGCTCGATGAGGGCCATCGCCTCGCGCCGCTGTGACATCGGGCGCTCGCCGAGCACTTCGCCCGTCGCCACAAAGTCCGCGCCGCACTCGTCGAGGTACGCCCGGGCCCGGCCGAACATGTAAATGCGGCAGTCCAGGCACGCGTTCATCCCCCGGCCGCGCCCGAAACGCGGACGCTTCATGACCTCCAGGTAATCCTGCGCACACCCGAAGACCTGCACCGGGATACCCAGTTGCTCGGCGGCGCGCCGGGCCACTGAGCAACCCCATGATCGCGGCGTGCAGCAGCAGAACGGAGAGACAAAGTTCACCGCCTCCACCTCGACGTTCTGGTCGAGGAGCAGCCGGCCGGCCAACGTGCTATCAAGTCCTCCGGATAGGAGCAGAACCGCTTTCGCCATGTCTTCTCCCGGGCGCTGTCGAAAGCCCGCCGAAGCCGTCACAGATTTCGGTACAGGTCCGTAGTCAGATACCGCTCGCCCGTGTCTGGGAGGATGACAACGATGAGTTTGCCGCCGCTCTCCTGGCGGCCGGCCACCTCGAGGGCCGCGCGAACGGCCGCTCCGGACGAGATGCCGGCGAAGATGCCTTCATCGCAGGCCAGGCGGCGGGTGGTTTCTATAGCCTCCCGAGAGGTGACGGTGATAATCTCATCCACCACCGCCCGGTTCAGGACTTTCGGGACGAACCCCGCCCCGATGCCCTGGATGCCATGGGATCCCGGAGGCTTGCCGGACAGCACGGCCGACTCCGTCGGCTCCACGGCAATGGCACGGAACGACGGCTTGCGCGCCTTGATGACCTCCGCGACGCCTGTTATGGTCCCCCCTGTGCCAATCCCGGCCACGAGGATGTCTACCTGCCCGTCGGTGTCTCGCCAGATCTCCTCCGCCGTTGTCCGCCGATGGATATCAGGATTTGCCGGGTTCTCAAACTGCTGGGGGACGAAATACCGGTTATCTTCGGCCGCCAACTGCTCGGCACGTTCGATGGCGCCGGGCATTCCTTGCTCTGCCGGGGTAAGGATCAGTTCCGCCCCCAAAGCCTTCAAAATCCGTCTCCGCTCATCGGACATGCTCTCCGGCATCGTCAGCGTCAACTTGTAGCCCCGAGCGGCGCAGACAAACGCCAGGGCCACACCGGTGTTCCCGGACGTGGGCTCCAGAATCGTCGTATCCCCCTTGATCCTGCCTTCGCGTTCGGCCGCTTCGATCATCGCCAGGCCGATCCGGTCCTTGACGCTCGCCATCGGGTTGAAAAACTCGAGCTTGCCGGCGACGCGGGCCGGCAGGCCTGCGGCAACACGATCCAGCCACACCAACGGTGTCCCGCCGATCAATTCCGTGATGTCCTTGGCGATCCGCATGGCCTTGTCAGTTCCCTCCTGCCGGTCCCCCGCTTTTTCTCGGACGGCTAGATGCCGGCGCCATCCACCAGCCTCAACGGGCGCGTGTGAATGCCGCACTCCCCGCCGCATTTGCTCGTCCCGCTCCAGCGCCCAGCCCGCTCATCCAGCCCCGTGCTGATCCGGGTGCACGGCTCGCACCCGAGCGAGCGGTAGCCCTTCGCGTAAAGCGGGTTCACCGGCACGTTGTTCAGCGCCAGGTACTGCCAAACCTCGCGCTCGTGCCAGATGAGGATCGGGTTCAGCTTGATCAGGCCCACGTCCCGCTCCTCCACCTCCTGAAAGTCCGTTCGCGTACGGCCCTCCGTGCATCGCAGGCCGGTCACCCAGCAACCCACGCCCATCTCCTCGATGGCCCAGCGCGTCGGTTGGACCTTCAGCAGATCGCAGCAGCGATCCGGGTCCGTTTCGTACAGCCGCTCCGGCATCGGGGCATCATTGGAGTAGATGCGAAGTTCGGGGTAACGCCCCACCACCTGGCGCATAAACTCAACCGTCTCCCTGGGCTTGTACCGCGTCGTGATGATAAATCCGCGGATGGCCGGACTGACTCGTTTCGCCAAGTCCCAGACAACGCAGGAATCCTTTCCAAGGCTATTAGCGACCACGAGCCGGTCGCCATACTCGCGGTGGGCCTCGCCGATAAGTTCCAGCGCCCGTTCGACTTTCTGCGCAAGGTTGAGGCCGTGGACGAGTGCCGTCAAATCTTCCTGCGTCGCACGAAGCGGCATGGTTTGGCTACCTTTCCACATTCAGGCAGGGGCGACCGGCGCCCTTAGGTGCATGCGGAGCCGCCCAGCTCCCTATTGTCGTCTATCCCGACCGAGTGACTCAACTTTCGCCGCATAAAAAATGGGTTGCCTTTGGCTCTCAGATGGAGTACGAGGCCACATACTCGCGGCTCTTTCGTTTCTCGTCTTCGACAAGTTCCTGGAAGGTCGTCCGGTCATAGACGTCGGCCATGGCCCCACTTGCCTTTCGCCACATGGGAAGGAAGACGCAGTGGGCATACAAAGGACACTGCTCGGCGCCCCCCTCGCCCATGCACATCACAGGATCCAGTGGTCCCTCGACAAAGCGTATCACCTCCCCGATGGTCAGATCGGACGGCGAGCGGGCAAGTTCATAGCCTCCCGCGGCACCCCGCGTGGAGTCCACAAATCGGCCACGCTTCATCTGGCCCAGAATAACTTCAAGGAATCTGGATGGAATGGCTTGAGCGTCGGCGATGGTCGCGATCTTGACGGGACCCTGACCAGCCCGCTTTGCCAACTCAAAGATTGCACGTAAAGCGTATTGGCATTTCTGGGAGAACACTCTTGCCCACCCCTACTCGACTAACCCGACCGAGATTGTGCTTCACGGTTCGTTCCTGCAAGTACTTTTTTGATGCGCTGCTCCCGAAAACTTTCCAAGGACAGTCATTCATTTCGCTTCTCACCAGCCGCACAAGAGCTCGCTGGACCGTGCCCGGCTCGGCCAGGCTCACGATGAACCTGCTCGATAATAAGAACGCCCCCCCCCGTACGATGTCAAGGCGTATTGGCACTTTTGCGAGACCTGCATCCTGGTCAGGCTCCTGTACCAAAGTAAGTCAATCGGGATACTTATCGTATAACTTAACTCGCCGGTTGTCAAGAGGTATTTTTTGAAATTTTTGGGTTCACGGATTAGGGGTCGGGGGATCAGGGGCGGGGCGTTGAAGTCGGGGTGACCTGCCCCCCATAAACCGCCGGATATCCAGAGAGAGTCCTTTGGGGCATAATGGCCCCGGAAAGGACTCGAACCATGAAGAAGTTTCGACCGGAGCAGATTGTGGCGAAGTTACGTCAGGCGGATGTGGAATTGGGCAAGGGGTTAACGGTGCCGGAGGTCTGCAAGAAGCTCGGCGTCAGCGAGCAGACCTACTACCGCTGGCGTCAGAAGTACGGCGGGATAAGTCCGGCGGCAATCCAGGAGCTCAAGGCCCTGCAGAAAGAGAATGCTCGCCTGAAGAATCTGGTGGCCGATCAGGCGTTGGACAATGCGATTCTGAAGGAAGCGGCGGCGTACCGGGGAAACTGACGGACCCGGCCGGTCGGCGGAAGGTGATTGCGTATGTTCGCGGCCGGCTGGGGTGCTCCCAGCGGAAGGTCTGCCGGGTCTTGGGGCAGGCGCGGTCCACGCAGCGGTATCGGGCCAAGGATGCCGCCGCGGAGCGGGCTCTGGTGGAGCGGATCAAGGCCCTGGCGGCCAAGCGTCCGCGATACGGGCAGGATCGTATCACAGTCCTGCTGCGGAAGTCGGGTGTGGGGGTCAACCACAAACGGGTGGAGCGTCTCTGGCGGCAGGAAGGCTTGCAAATACCGCGAAAGCGGCGTAAAAGGCGGCGTTTAGGCACAATCGACAACAGCAGCGAACGGATCCAAGCCCAGTACAAGAACCACGTTTGGTCGTATGACTTTGTGGCGGACAAGACGGAAGACGGGCGGAAACTGAAGTTCCTGGCGGTGGAGGACGAGTACACGCGCGAGATCCTGGCCTTGGAGGTGGAACGTCGGATAACGGCCCACGACGTGAAGGAGATCCTGGAGTACCTGTTCCTGGTTCGCGGCAAGCCGAAGTACCTGCGGAGCGACAACGGTCCGGAGTTCGTCGCCCGGGTGGTTCGCCAGTGGCTGCGGGACTCGGAGGTAGGACCGTTGTACATCGAGCCGGGTAGTCCGTGGCAGAACGCGTACATCGAGTCGTTCAACGGGAAGCTGCGGGATGAACTTCTGAATCTTGAACTGTTCCTGAGTCTGGAGGAGGCGAAGTACGTGGCGGAACGGTGGCGGTTGGATTACAATCACCACCGACCGCACAGCTCGTTGAACTGGATGACGCCGGCGGCGTTCGCGGCGTCGTGCCCGTCGGCAGTCGATGGGCACGGGTGTGTTCCTCGGGGCTCGGCTGCGCCTCGCCCCTCGGCACACACCCGGAACGCAACGGAAACTCTCACTCGCCCTGGTACATAAAACGGGGGAGGGTCACGAACTGCAGGGCCTCATTCAGGAGGAATCCAATGGGCAAGATGGAACAGGCGTTCAAGTCCGAGATCACGCGGCTGGCCAAGAAGGAGATGCGGGCAACGTATCTGCCTCTTGCCCGGGATGTTCGCCGGCTGAAGCGATCCGTCTCGGCCCTATGAAAGACGGTCGCGGTCCTGGCCAAACTCAGGGCTGAGTTGCAGGCCCAGCGGACGGCGGAACGGGCCAGGCTGGCCGCCGCCCCAGAAGAGGTCAAGGTGGCACACCTCTCGCCGGGCCTCATCAA
>Ga0307379_10013345_pt1 | contig 10646 bp, 15 predicted proteins | sample UN2MG_FD_202237 | JGI IMG/M metagenome (GOLD analysis project Ga0307379, IMG submission 202237) | Soil microbial communities from Risofladan, Vaasa, Finland - UN-2 | ecosystem: Environmental > Terrestrial > Soil > Coastal area > Acid sulfate soil | place: Finland: Risofladan, Vaasa | collected... | reverse complement strand
CTCGACGCCAAGCTCAACTATCACCGGCTGTTCGAGGATGCGATCGCCGGCTCCGATATGGCCGACGTGGCCCGCCGCCAGCGCGAAGCTTTTGCTAAGGCCGGCGTCCCGTTGCCGGAAGGATAAGGCTCGTAAGGGTTGTGATCGCCGCCCACTTCGCCGAGGCTTCGTTGTCTTCGCGAATCTATCGAGAGGAGGGCTGACGATGGATTGGCTGATCAACGACGCATTGCCGGTGCTGGCGCGGATTTTTATCGTCTGGATCTTCCCGTTCAGCTTTATCGACAAGGTCTTCAACTGGAATAACGCGCTGAAACAGGCGACTTCCGGCATCCTCCCAGGCGGTGCGATTCTTCTGGTGCTCGCCATGGCGGTCGAGCTGCTGACGCCGCCAATGATCGTGTTCGGCTTCTATGACGGCATCGCGGCGTTCATTCTCGCCGGCTATTGCGCCGTCACCGCCTTGGTTTATCACAATTTCTGGGCCTATCCGCGCTTCTGGTCGCCGCAAAGCGAGGGCTACTCCCATGTCTGGGACTTCTTCAAGAATTTCGGCCTCGTCGGCGGGCTGATCTTCGTCATGTATGCGAGCGGCTTCGTGCAGAAGGTGGGCGGCGAGATCGAGGACGTTTCAGCGCTGACCCAGCAAGAGGTCACGATAATCGGCAGCGCCGGAGAGTGACGGTGACAGCGGATCCGCCGAAGCTCGATTACTGGCATGTGTGGACCGACGATGCGGGCGTGACCCACCAGACGCGCTGCGCGCTCACCGACTTCAAGATGGAGAGCATGGGCGGCAAGGCGGCGCCCCAATGGAACGACCATTTGCTGACGTCGGAGGCGAGCATTCTGTTCTGCATCCTGCCAGTGGGGTGGGTCGGCGATTGGCACGAGAATCCAAAGCCGCAATGGATCGTGCCGGTGTCGGGCCGCTGGTTCGTCGAGACGATGGACGGCACGCGGGTGGAGATGGGGCCGGGGGAGCCGTCGTTCGGCGGCGATCAGAATTCGAAGCCCGACGCGGAAGGCCGGGTCGGGCATCGCTCCGGCACCGTGGGCGATGAGCCTGCGTCGCTGATGGTGGTGCAACTCGACGCCAAGATTTGGTCCGGGGTCCGGCCTGGCGGCTTTAAGTAGGGGCGCGCGAAGCCGATGCCAGTCACGCAGCTCATCAGAGTCAGCATCACGGTGTCAGACTTGGTCGGCGCGGCCGCCTTCTACCGCGACTGGCTTGGGCTCGACGTCGGCCCTGAGCAGACGCTGGGCGATCCGGCCTGGAACCGTCTACTCGGGCTAGCGCAGGGCACCACGGCGCGGTCCGCCGATGTCACATTGGGAAAGCACGCGATCAGGCTCGTCGCCTTCGATCCGCCGGGGCGTCCCTATCCCACGATGCGCGCCTCGAACGACCAATGGTTCGAGCATGTCGCCCTCGTTACCGGCGACATGAAGGCGGTATGGGAGCGGCTCAAGGGTGGGGCGCCGGGCGAGATCACCAAAGGCGCTCCGGTGCTCCTGCCGCCCAATACCGTCGGCGTCACCGCCTTCAAGTTCCGCGATCCGGAAGGGCACCCGCTGGAGCTGATCCACACGGCCATCTCGGTGATGGATGTCGACCGCAGCGTGGCCTTCTACACCGGCCTGCTCGGCTTCGGTATCGTGGGGCGGTCGTTGAACACGGGGCCCGAGCAGGACCGTCTCGACGGGCTCGACGGTTGCTTGGTGGATGTGGTGGCCTTAGCGCCCACGGAGGCGGCCACGCCCCATGTGGAGCTTCTGCATTACCGGACGCCGCCGGGCCGGACCCTCACCGCCGAAATCCAGGCCAATGACGTGGCCTCGGCGCGCCAGGTCCACAAGGTGGACGATCTGGACGCCATGACCCGGAGGCTCGAGGCGGCGGACGTGCCTTTCGTCTCGCCGGGCATCGTAAGCCTGAAGGCAGGCGGCCGGGGGGCAGCCGTCCGCGACCCCGATGGGCATATGATCGTGCTGATGGCCTGAACGGGCCGGCCGCTCCATTATTGCGGGACGCGCCGGATTTTGCTATTTCGCTTGAGGGGCGCGGCGTCGCGATCAAGCAATGAACGACTGGGGGTTAGTGGAATGCATATCGATCCCAAAGAAGGCAGTCCGCAGATGGACTACGCCGAGCACATGAAGACTTACAGCCAGTTCTGTAAGTTGACGCTGTGGACCGTGATCAGCCTGGCGGTGCTCATGGCGCTCATGGGCTACTTTCTGACTTAGGCTGAGCTGGCACTCGCGGCAGACTTCAGCTTAGCTCATCCCCAATCGCAGAGATAAATCACGCCGGTAGTTGACCGCGTAGCGGCCAGATCGTCGGCGGACGGAGCCACGATGATTGCAATTGGCGTACCCGCCGAAGGCAAGGACGAGCCGCGGATCGGGCTAAGTCCCGAAACGGTCAAGAAGCTCGTCAAAGCCGGGGCCGCGGTCACCGTGCGCTCAGGCGCCGGCTTGAGGTCCCATTTCTCCGATCAAGACTATAGCGACGCCGGCGCCAAGATCGCCAAGACAGACGCAGAAGCTGTGTCCGGGGCTGATGTCGTGTTCACGGTGCGGCGGCCGCCGGTCGCGTTGGCCAAGGCCATGAAGAAGGGCGCGGCGCTGATCGGCATGCTCGATCCATTCTCCGACGCGGAAGGCCTTGATGCGCTGGCCAAGACCGGAGTCGCGCTGTTCGCCATGGAGCTGATGCCGCGCATCACCCGCGCGCAGAGCATGGACGTGCTGTCGTCGCAGTCGAATCTTGCCGGCTACAAGGCGGTGGTCGATGCGTCCGCCGCGTTTGAGCGGGCGCTGCCGCTGATGATGACGGCGGCGGGGACCGTACCGGCGGCGCGGGTGTTCATCATGGGCGTGGGCGTCGCCGGCCTCCAAGCCATCGCCACGGCGCGGCGTCTCGGCGCCATCGTTACCGCGACCGACGTGCGCCCGGCCGTCAGGGAGCAGGTCGCTTCGCTCGGCGCCAAGTTCATCGCCGTGGAGGACGAGGAGTTCAAGCAGGCCGAGACCGCGGGCGGCTACGCGAAAGAGATGTCAGCTGAATACAAGAAGAAGCAGGCCGAGCTTGTCGCCGAGCATGTGAAGAACCAGGACATCGTCATCACCACGGCGCTGATCCCGGGGCGCCCGGCGCCGAAGCTCATCTCCAAGGCGATGATCGAGAGCATGCGGCCGGGCTCCCTCATCGTCGACCTCGCCGCCGACCGGGGCGGCAACGCCGAGCTCACCAAGCCCGGCGAGGTTGCCGAGCACAAGGGCGTGCGTATTTTCGGTCCGCTCAATCTTGCAGGCCAGGTGCCGGTCAACGCCTCGAGTCTTTATGCGCGCAACCTGCAGGCGTTCATCGACCCGTTCATCGACAAAGAAAAAAAGACGCTTGCCATCGATTGGGACGACGAGCTGGCCAAGGGTACGGCCATTGCCCGTGATGGCGCCGTCGTCAACGCGATGGTGGCCGAGCGCCTGGGCGGCAAGCCGGCCAAAGCCAATCCTAAGCCGGCCAGTTCCGCGCGGGCCGCGACCAAGTCTGCGGCGGCCAAGACTGCGGCGACCAAGACTGCGCCGGCGAAGCCCACGGCCAGTGGTGCTGCTAAAGCCCCGGCCAAGAGGGCCGGCGTGAAGCGCCAGCCCAAGGGAGGCAAGACATGACGAGACGGACCCTATATGCGGGCCTCGTCCTCCTCGCGGCGGCCATGCTGGCAGACGCGGCGTGGATGGGCGGCGCCTACGCGGCGGAGGCGGGCGCGCCCGAAGGCGGACATGACTTCCTCTCGCAATTCTCCATCTTCGTGCTCGCCGTGTTCGTCGGCTACTACGTGGTGTGGAGCGTGACGCCGGCGCTGCATACGCCGCTGATGTCGGTGACCAACGCGATCTCCTCGGTGATCGTCGTCGGCGCGCTACTGGCCGTGTCCGTCGAGGCCGCCGACGCGGTGGGTTCGTCGGGCCATCTCATTGCCAAGCTGCTGGGATTTGCGGCGCTGATCCTGGCGTGCGTGAACATTTTCGGCGGCTTCCTCGTCAGCCAACGCATGCTCGCCATGTACCGGCGCAAGGATCGCTAACAAGGATCGCTAAGATGTCGAGCGAACTCGTCACGCTGCTCTATCTCATTGCCGGTATCCTGTTCATCCTGGCGCTCCGCGGTCTGTCATCGCCGGAGACCTCGCGGCAGGGCAATTATCTCGGCATGGCCGGCATGGCCATCGCAGTGGTCACGACGCTGGCCGTGGCGGCGCCGGAGACGCCGCTCACCTGGGCGCTGATCGCCGGCGGCATCGCCATCGGCGGCGGCATCGGTGCGGTGATCGCGCGCCGCATCCCCATGACGGCGATGCCCGAGCTTGTCGCCGCGTTCCATTCGCTGGTCGGCCTTGCCGCCGTGCTGGTGGCGGCGGCCGCGTTCTACGCCCCGGAGGCCTTCGGCATCGGTGCGCCGGGCGAAATCCGCGTCGCGAGCCTGATCGAGATGTCGCTCGGCGCGGCCATCGGCGCTATCACCTTCACCGGCTCGATCATCGCATTCTTGAAGCTGTCGGGCCGCATGTCGGGCAAGCCGATCATGCTGCCGGCGCGGCATGTCATCAATATCGCGCTCGCCATCGGGCTCGTGGCCGCTGTCGTGATGTTCTGCCAGGAGCAGACGCCGGTCTATTTCTGGGCGATCGCCGGTCTGTCGCTGTTGCTTGGCGTGCTGATCATTGTCCCGATCGGCGGCGCCGACATGCCGGTCGTCATCTCGATGCTGAATTCCTACTCGGGATGGGCAGCCGCCGGCATCGGCTTCACGCTTGGCAATACGGCGCTCATCGTCACTGGCGCGCTGGTCGGCTCGTCGGGCGCGATCCTGTCCTACATCATGTGCAAGGGCATGAACCGCTCGTTCATCAGCGTCATCCTGGGCGGCTTTGGCGGCGAAGTGGCGGGCCCTGCGGGCGGCACGGAACAGAAGCCGGTCAAGCTCGGCTCGGCCGAGGACGCGGCCTTCCTGATGAAGAACGCGAGCAAGGTCATCATCGTGCCGGGCTACGGCATGGCGGTGGCGCAAGCCCAGCATGCTCTGCGCGAGATGGCCGATAAGCTGAAGGCGGCGGGCGTCGAGGTGAAATACGCCATTCACCCGGTGGCCGGCCGCATGCCGGGCCATATGAACGTCCTGCTGGCCGAGGCCAACGTGCCGTATGACGAGGTGTTCGAGCTCGAGGACATCAACTCAGAGTTTCCGCAAGCCGACGTGGTCTACGTGATCGGCGCCAACGACGTGGTGAATCCGGCGGCTGAGGACGACCCGTCCTCGCCGATTTACGGCATGCCAGTGCTGCAGGTTTGGAAGGCGGGCACGGTCCTGTTCAACAAGCGGTCGCTGGCTTCAGGCTATGCCGGTATCGACAATTCGGTGTTCTACCGTGACAACACCATGATGGTGCTCGGCGACGCCAAGAAGATGACCGAAGAGATCGCCAAGGCGCTGTAACTGTGCGGATTGGTTAACAGTCTCAAAGATAACGAATAATCGCCAAAGTCCGGCTGAGAATCGCCCAACTCCGGCTCAATTCTCCCCATAGAGCCAGCAGACCGAGCAGCCCAGGCATGGGCGTTGCATTGAAAGCTGGCGGTTGCCCCCGCATTTAGGTGGGGGCTAAGCTTCGTTGGGTTGGGCTTACAGCTTAAAACTCCCTCTCAGGTAGGCGGGGGCCATGGCCCACGCGGCTCTGGGGTGCCACCCAGTCTAGTTGATCGCCGCTCATGTTGCGGCGGTGCCTTAAGTTTGTTTTCGATGGATGAACAGTTCGTTCAACCACCGTTCATACCGGTCGAGTAAGTTAGATAAAGGCTACAACGACAAAAATTTGAGAGGCGTTGCCTAATCCATGTTGAACCTTCTCCTGGCCCTCGTGGGAATTTTCGCGCTGTTCTGCATCGTCGCGCGATTGCTGCATCGCTATTTTGTGTATGTGCCGGATCCGACGCGCCTCGCGCCTAAGGAGGCTGGTCTCGCCGGCGTCGAGGAGATCGTGTTCAAGGCGACTGACGGCACCCGGCTCATCGCCTGGTACCGCGCGGCGCAACCGGGCAAACCGACACTGCTTTATTTCGGGGGCAATAGCGGTAGCGTTGCCCACCGCTCCAGCAAGATCAAGGCGATCGGCGCGGACGGCTACGGCGTGTTCATGCTCAACTACCGTGGCTATGGCGGCTCGAGCGGCCGTCCGACCGAGAAGAGAATTACCGCGGATGCGGTCAGCGCCTACGACTATCTGCGCGGCCTCGGTGTCGCGCCCGATGACATCGTCGTTTATGGCGAGTCGCTGGGGACGGCGGTGGCGACACGGCTGACGCTGCAGCGCGAGGCCAAGGCCCTTGTGCTCGAGGCGCCCTTCACGTCGGTGGTCGATGTCGGGCGCCTAATGTGGCCGCTCCTGCCGCTCCAATACATCATGACCGACCAGTATCGGACGATCGATCGTATCGGTCAGGTCAACGTGCCACTATTCATCATCCATGGCGGCAGGGACAACGTCATTCCGCTGGATCAGGCGCGCCGCGTGTTGCATGCGGCCAACGAGCCGAAGACCCTCAGCCTGGTGCCGAGGGCGGGCCACAACGATCTGTTCGAGCAGGGGGCGTGGGTTCGGGTTCGCGACTATCTTGCGAGCCTCGCGCCGGAGCCCGCCGTGGCGGCATCGGTCGCCCGCGCCGGACGTCAGGTCGAGCTCGTGGCGGCGGCCGACGCCGAGCGCTAGGCGGGCTAGCCCCACGCGCGACAAAGCCGGGAACGAGGCTCCCGGCTCAAGCGGCAATAAACTGGAAAACTTAGCGCCTAGCGGCGCGGCGGACGCGGTTTGGGAGCAACGCCAGATTCGCGAAGGGCCTTCTTACGGGCAAGCTTGCGGGCGCGGCGAATGGCCTCGGCCTTCTCGCGGGCGCGCTTCTCCGAAGGCTTCTCGTAAAAGCTACGGAGCTTCATCTCGCGGAAAATGCCTTCGCGCTGCATTTTCTTCTTCAGCGCCCGGAGGGCCTGATCGACATTGTTATCGCGAACGACGACTTGCACGCGCTTTAGATCTCCGATTGGCCGTAGGATTTGGGAGTGGAGCGGGGCCAAAGATGACCCTGGCCAGAACGCCAAGGTCCCGCATCCGAGGGCTGGTTTAGCAAAACAAGGGCTGGTTGTCCAGACCGCCTGTGGCGATGCCTCAAGTCTTCGGGAAAAGCCGGGTCGCGTGGCCCATCTTGCGGCCGGGCCGGGCTTGCGCCTTGCCATAGAGATGGACGGCGGTGCCGGGCTCGGCGGCGAGCAGGGGCCATTGCTCCACGTCCGCCCCGATCAGGTTGGTCATCAGCGCATCGCTATGCCGGCCCGTCTCGCCAAGCGGCCATCCGCAAATCGCCCGCACATGGTTCTCGAACTGGCTGATTAGGCAGGCATCGATGGTCCAGTGGCCGGAATTGTGAACGCGCGGGGCGATCTCGTTGACGATCAGATCAGCCCCTTCGCGCTGGAACATCTCAACGCAGAGCACGCCCACGTGGCCAAGCGCCTCGGCGATTGCACCGGCGATCTGGCGCGCCGCGAAAACCGTGCTGTCGGAAATGCGGGCGGGCGCCCGGCTCGTGGCGAGGATGCCGCCCTGATGCACGTTCTCGACCACGTCATAGAAATGCACCGCGCCGTCCCGGCCGCGCACGGCAATCACCGATATCTCGCGCTCGAACCGCACCACGCCCTCCAGCACCGACGGCACGCCGCCGATCTCTTGCCAGGCGCTCTCGGTCTCGGACTCGGTGTGGATCAGGACCTGACCCTTACCGTCGTAGCCGAAGCGCCGCGTCTTGAGGAGCGCCGGGGTCTTCACGCGTGAGATGGCCTCGCGGAGGTCGTCCAAGCTCGCGACAGCAGCGTAAGGCGCGAGCGCGATGCCGAGGCCGCTTACGAAATCCTTTTCGACAAGCCGATCCTGCGCCACGGCGAAGGACTTCGCCGGAGGAAAAACGGGGCGCTCCCGGCCGGCAATCTCAAGCGCTCCGACCGGGACGTTCTCGAACTCGCAGGTCATGACATCCGCGCTACGGGCAAAGGCCACAAGCGCCGCCTCATCGTCGTAGCTGCCGACAGTTGCGTTCGCCGCGACATCAAAGGCCGGAGCGTCTGGCTCATCGGAATAGATGTGGGTCTTCAAGCCCAGCCGGCTTGCCGCCACGGCAAGCATGCGCCCGAGCTGGCCGCCCCCGAGAACCCCGATGGTGCTGCCGGGCGGCAGCGGCCGCTCAGGCATTTTCCTCAGGGGCCTCGGAGATGGAAGCGGTCTGCGCCGCGCGCCAGGTTGCGAGTCTTGCGGCGAGCTTCGCGTCGCTGAGGGCGAGGATGCTGGCGGCGAGCAGGCCGGCGTTGGTGGCGCCGGCCGGGCCGATGGCCAGCGTGCCGACCGGCACGCCGGCGGGCATCTGGGCGATGGACAACAGACTGTCGAGGCCTTTCAACGCCCGGCTCTCCACCGGCACGCCGAGCACCGGAAGCGCCGTCATGGAGGCCGTCATGCCGGGAAGATGGGCCGCTCCACCGGCCCCGGCGATGATGACCTTGAGGCCCCTGCCATGGGCGGTCGCGGCATAGTCGTAAAGCCGCTTGGGCGTGCGGTGGGCCGAGACGACGCGCGTCTCGTAGGGCACGTCCAGCGCATCAAGCACATCTGCCGCCGCTTTCAGCGTGGGCCAATCCGAGCGGCTGCCCATGATGATGCCGACGGCTGGTTTCGCATCGCTCATGGTCGCGCTCATGGGAGGATTCGAGCCCGAGGGCCCCTTTCGGAAAGCGCGGGATTATAGGGGTGGGGCCTTGCTTGGCAAGGCAAGTCTCGTTTCTCCTCCCCTTGTGGTGTTGGGCGAAAAAGAATGCCTTATGCTTCGTCGGCCAATGAGGAGAGGGAGATCAGATGCCTCAGCAACCCTTTGAGCTTCCGCGGAGCAGCAAGTTGATGCGGCTCTATCTCTTGTTCCTCGTCATTTTGATCGTGCCGATCGCACTCAGCTATGGCCTCGATCCTCAGTCCGTACTCCCCAAGGTGTTGGACATCACTGTCTCCGGGACCGACCAGACTCACATCTTCCGCGCCATGATGTGCCTCTATCTCGGTGCGGCCGTGTTCTGGGCGATCGCCGCGTTCACACCCGCCTGGCAGCGTACGGCCGTGATCTGGGCGGTCTTCTTCGCGCTCTCGCTCGCGGTCGGGCGGGCGATCAGCCTTATCGTGGATGGTCCCGCCAGCCTGCTGCTCGACGTCTACCTGGTCGTGGAAGTCTTGGGCGGGCTGCTCGGTCTCGCCGTGCTTGCCTACGAGGACCGAAAATCTAGGCGATGATGTCGGGGAGGAGCTGATCCTCGATCTGGGAGATGTCGTCTTTCAAAAAGAGCTTCTTCTTCTTAAGGCGCTTGAGTTGCAGCGCGTCGGCGCGGCCGGATTCCTCCAGCGCATTGATGGCGCTGTCGAGGTCGCGATGCTCCTGCTTGAGCCTGACCAACATCACCCGAAGCTCGCGAATCTCCTCGCTCTCCATCGGGCGCCCCATGCTCCTTTGCCTCACGGCACGGGAGTATCAAGGTGAACTGGAGATGGTGCAAGGGCTCGCCCCCTTCAAAACGGGGGAGCTCGAAGCGGCGGAGCGTCGCGCAGCGCGTGCCCCGCCAACCTCATCCCCCGGCAAGCATTAGACAAGTCGACGCCGGTTTGTCAGAATGAGTCGGTTAGATGAACGACATTGGAGGTCCGATATGGCGCTTGACGCACATCTCGTGGAGTTGTCTGAGAGGCACCGCGCGTTGGATAGCAAGATCGAGCAAGAGCAGGGGAGGCCGACGGCCGATCCCCTCAAGATCGCGGAATGGAAGCGTCAAAAACTGCATCTGAAGGATGAAATGGAGCGGCTCAAGCACGAGCCGAGCCACTAGGCTCCAAGCCTAGTCGAGACAAAGGGTCTAGAGACTGATTTGGAGCGCCTGATCCCGCGTTCGGGCGTGAAGGGGAGGTTTTATTGGCCGCGAGGTCGAGGTTTCTGAGCCTCCCCACAGCCATTATTTAACAGCCACTATTTATGAGCCATCTGGTTCGATCAGACCCTCTATGATCTCGCAGCAAGTCGATTCGCATGAGGGGAGGCGGAGGCGCCATGCATGGCCGGGCACGATGTAAAGCGTTGGCGATCGCGATCGCGATGGCCGCGCCGCTAGGAGCGGCAGTGTCGGTGCCCGCCACGGCGGCTGAGAAGGACCTGACCGATAAGGGCGAGGTGCTCGTTCGTAAGAACTGCTCCCGCTGTCATGCCGTCGGGCTTACGGGCGTCAGCCCCAATCCGGAAGCCCCGCCGTTCCGCACGCTCTCCAACAACTATCCGATCGAGGATCTCGCCGAGGCGCTCGCCGAAGGCATCGTCTCAGGTCATCCGGAGATGCCGATCTTCATATTCGGTCCCCGCGATGTGGACGCCATCATCGCTTACCTGGAGTCGATCCAAGAAGCGGCACCGGCCGAGCCGCAAGAGATGCAAGAGGCTGCGCCCGACGAGTAAGCCATAGGCCTCAGAAGCCTTGCGCCTCAGAAGCCTTACGCCTCAGAAGCCTT
>Ga0307379_10013343_pt1 | contig 10647 bp, 11 predicted proteins | sample UN2MG_FD_202237 | JGI IMG/M metagenome (GOLD analysis project Ga0307379, IMG submission 202237) | Soil microbial communities from Risofladan, Vaasa, Finland - UN-2 | ecosystem: Environmental > Terrestrial > Soil > Coastal area > Acid sulfate soil | place: Finland: Risofladan, Vaasa | collected... | reverse complement strand
TGAGGTTGCTGTTAATGTAATCGATGGCTTCCTGCACAGAGGTGATTTTCTCTGCCTGCTCATCGGGAATTTCGCATTCGAACTCTTCTTCAAGCGCCATTACAAGCTCGACAGTATCGAGCGAATCAGCCCCAAGATCATCAACAAACTTGGACGCATTCTTGATATCTGACTCGTTGACGCCCAGTTGTTCGGCGACGATTTTCTTGACGCGTTGCTCAATCGGTTCCATCTAGTAACCCCTTCCCTGTTCAAACAAAAGTTTCGGTCGTTGCCACCACCTGTTCAAGCCCTGCGCAGGCAGACCACCCGAACAAATACGCTGCGTATTCTAGCAAAATTGCCGGTCCCCCGGCGTCAATCCATCAGCATCCCGCCATTGACGTGCAAGGTTGAGCCCGTCACGTATGAGGCACCATCAGAAGCAAGAAACAGGACTGCCGAAGCAACCTCCTCTGGCGCCCCCAGCCGTCCAAGCGGAACGTGTCCCACGAGAGAGTTACGTTGCTCGTCACTCAATGCCCTGGTCATGTCGGTATCGATGAATCCGGGCGCCACACAGTTGACCGTGATACTGCGGCTCCCCAGCTCTCTTGCCATGGACTTGCTAAACCCCTCTACCCCGGCTTTTGCTGCCGCATAGTTAGCCTGCCCGGCATTGCCAATAAACCCGACTACCGATGTGATATTGATAATGCGTCCTGAACGCGCTTTCATCATTGGACGCGCAACGAGTTTGGAAAGTCGGTATACCGACTTCAGATTGGTCTCCATGATGTCATCCCATTCCTGGTCTTTCATCCGCATTAACAGATTGTCACGGGTAATACCCGCGTTGTTGACCAGGATGGATATCCCGCCAAGGTTCTGTTCGACATCCTTGATAACCGCTTCGCAGGCGGCACCGTCAGTCACGTTCAGTTCGTAACCGACACCGTCAAGACCTGCTTCTTTCATGTATGCCGAAATTGCGTTCGCTCCGGCTGCCGACGTCGCTGTACCGGCGACCCTGGCTCCGCCTTCGGCCAGGGCCATCGCGATTGCCCGACCAATCCCCCGGCTGGCCCCGGTCACAAGGGCTGTTTTGCCTGCCAGAAGGCCTTCCGTCATTGCTCGCCTTTCAATAAAGACACTGTATCGTTAAGAATGGCTGCGTCAGTCAGGGCGATGGTCTGCACGTCACCGCCTATCCTCTTGTTGAGGCCTGCCAATACCTTGCCCGGACCGCACTCAACGATATGCGTCACGCCGGACTCGATCAGATGGCTGATAGTTTCAGCCCATCGCACCGGTTGATACAGCTGGCGGACCAACGCCTGCCGAAGCTCACTTACGTTCCCTGCCGCAGCGACGCTCTCGTTGTGCAGGACCGGAACTTTCGGCATCGAAAGCGCTATCTCATTGAGTTTATCGGCAAGACGATCGGATGCGGGCTTCATCAGGGTGCAATGTGACGGAGCGCTCATTGGCAACAGCATGGCCCTTTTCGCCCCCCGCTCTTTGGCCGCTACAATCGCGCGCTCCACAGCAGCCTTTTGCCCAGCAACCACCACCTGCCCGGGTGCGTTGAAATTGGCCGCCTCTGCAATCTCGTCCCCACTGCTTGCCTGCGCGCATGCGGCGCGCACGCCATCATCGTCCAATCCGAGAACCGCTGCCATGGCGCCAGTGCCAGCCGGCACGGCTTCTTGCATGCACTGGGCGCGAAACCGTACCAAAGGCACCGCGTCGGAAAATTTCATTGCATCGGTGGCCACCAGAGCCGAGTATTCTCCAAGGCTGTGGCCCGCAAAAACGTCAGGATAGCGACCGCCGGCGTCAAGCCAGGCGCGAAACACCGCAACGCCGGAGACCAGCATAAGGGGCTGCGTGTTCGTCGTCAGATTAAGCAGCTCCGCCGGGCCGGCCTGCGCCATCGACCACAGGTCTTCGCCGAGCAATCCCTTCGCCTCGGTGAACGTTTCGATTACCGGATCCAGTTCGGCATAACCCGACATCATGCCGACAGACTGTGAACCTTGTCCCGGAAATACGAATGCCAGTTTCATGTTTGCATCAGCACCTTGTATCAATAACGGAGCAACACGCCGCCCCAGGTAAACCCGCCACCGACACCTTCGAGCAGCAATGTGTCGCCCCGTTGAATCCGTCCTGCGACAACCGACTCGTCAAGCGCCAGTGGGATGGAAGCCGCGGAGGTATTACCGTGGCGCTCTACAGTCGATATCAGGCGATCGAGGGGCAGCTTCAGCTTGCGCGCGCTGGCCTCCATAATGCGAATGTTCGCCTGATGCGGGATAAACCAGTCGACGTCGGCAACCGTCATACCTGCCGACTCGAGCACTTCGTGGGCCACTTCTTCAAATACTCGCACTGCAAACTTGAAGACGCTGCCGCCATCCATCTGCACAAACGGCGAACCTATTGTCTTTCCGCCACAGACCCACCCGGGCACTGACAACTTGTCACTGTAGCTGCCATCAGCGTGCAGCTTTGTCGCCAGAATGCCCGGCTCATCGGACCCCGATAGCACGATGGCACCGGCACCATCGCCGAACAGAACGCAGGTTGTCCGATCTGTCCAGTCAAGAATGCGTGAATATACTTCGGCGCCGACGATCAGCGCCTTCGAGGCCTGGCCAGAGCAAATAAACATGTTCGCTATGCTCATGGCATAAATGAAACCACTGCATACGGCTTGCACATCGAACGCCGGGCACCCGCGTATGCCGAGCTTGGATTGCAGAATGCATGCCGTACTTGGAAAAACCATGTCTGGCGTCGTCGTGGCGACGATAACCAGGTCTATATCCGATGCTTCAAGGCCTGCACTGGCAATTGCCCGCGTCGCTGCGGCATGAGCGAGGTCGCTCGCAACCTCGCCATCTGCGGCAATATGGCGCTCACGAATACCCGAACGGCTAACGATCCACTCATCGGAAGTATCGACCAATTTTTCAAGATCGCGGTTGGTCAAAACCTTCTGCGGCAAATAGCTTCCGGTACCGACAATCCTGGAGTACATCAGGCCGCTTCTTTCTGTAACGCCGCCATTTTTTCACCAATGCTTGAGAGCATGCCGTGCCGAGCTTCCTCGTATGCCCGCCTGATGGCAAAACCAAACGCGTATGCATCCGCCGAGCCATGACTCTTAACGACGATACCGCGCAAACCCAGAAGGCTGGCTCCGTTGTAGCGACGGTGATCAACGCGGTTACGAAAGTTATTGATCACCGGCAATGCAACCAGGCCGCAGAGTTTAGTGAAAAGATTACGGTTGAATTCCTCTCGCAAATACTGTGCGAGCATTTGCGCAAGACCTTCCGAAGTCTTCAGCGCGACGTTACCGACGAATCCATCGCACACAATGATGTCCGAATCACCCATGTAGATGTCAGTGCCTTCGACATTACCGGTGAAATTCAAATCGCTCGCGCGCAATAACTCCGCAGCGTCTTTAACAACATCGTTACCCTTGATTTCCTCCTCGCCGATATTGAGCAGTCCAATACTCGGTCGATCGATACCATCCACGGCATTGACCAGGCAGGTACCCATGACTGCAAACTGCAGCAAGTGCTCAGCCGTACAGTCAACGTTCGCGCCAAGATCGAGCACGCAAACACGCCCTTTTAGTTTGGGAAGAAACGAAGCAATGGCAGGCCGTTCGATGCCGGGAAGCATTTTCAGCACGAACCGGGAAATTGCCATCAATGCACCCGTATTGCCGGCGCTCACGCAAGCATCTGCGGCTTGTGACTTGACCAGGTCAGCTGCAACCCGCATCGACGAATCACGTTTACCGCGCAACGCCTGGGCTGGTGGGTCATCCATGGCCACCACTTCGGTCGCCGCCTTGATGCTGAGACGATCGAGGGTTGTGACGCCATTGCGCTGCAATTCCCGTTCGATGACATCGACCAGGCCGACCAGAACAATTGAAACATCGGATTCGCGCTTGAGAAAATCAATCGCCGCGGGAACGGTAACCCGAACCCCGTGATCGCCGCCCATGCAGTCAAGCGCTATGGTTATCGCCATTGGTGGAAGATAGCAGACGCAGCGAGACGAGGCTAATGTCGTTCAAGCACGGAGAAAAAGGCTGGCGAGGTGCAGGGCGAAAGCTCCAGACGGTGCCTGTTGGAGAGCCAGGTCAGGCGTCGTCGCTCTTGATCACTTTCTTGCCACGATAAAAGCCGCTCGGGCTGACATGATGGCGTAAATGGGTCTCGCCAGTCGTCGGCTCCACGGCCAGAGCCGGGGCGCTCAAAGAGTCGTGAGACCTGCGCATGTTGCGCCGCGAAGGCGACTTTTTGGTTTGCTGAACAGCCATTGTATTTTGCTCCTGATTATCAATCTTCAGTATTTATCAAAGCGCCAAGCGCGCCAAATGCCGTCCCGCTATCCCGCCGGTCACCGCCCCACTCGGGACGGGCACACAGGCCGTCATCGTGCACCGGCGACATCGGGATCTGCAGCAAAAATTCGTCTTCTGCCAGCACTGCCACGTCCAGTCTGCTATCGGCCAGAAGCGTCTCGACATCATCGTCCTCTTCTTCCAGACCCGGGATATCCTGCTCCCGCTCGGCAAGCAGAAAGCTGCGGTCCGTAGCGACATTCAGCTTCAACGGTCCCAGACAGCGCTGGCAAACCAGCTGGACATCGCCTGTGACCCGGAGACGCAAACCCAATCTGCCATCCGGATCCTCGAATCCGTCAAGCCGGACCCCAATCTCGCCCTCATCGGCCGATACTGTTCGCGCCAGCCGCCCCAGTTCGGATATGGCAATCGAACAATGGACTTCGCCACGGGTTCTGGCAAATTGTACGCTGTCAACAACGGGCCATCCGCGCATAAGGCGCGCATAATATTAACTTTGAACATCCCTGTCAAAACAAAATCTTGGAAACTCCACGCAACCAAAAAACGGTGTCGCGGAAACTCATTCTCGGGTCCACCTCACCTTATCGGCGCGAGCTGCTCGGTCGCCTGCAACTCCCTTTTGAAGCAGTCGCCCCCAATGTCGACGAAACCCCGGTAAACGGGGAGTCGGGGGCCGAGTGCGCGATGCGACTGGCACAGCTCAAAGCCCGCGCGGCCGGATCCGGGTACCCGAATGCACTGATTATCGGCTCCGATCAGGTCGCGGAATGCGGCGGACGACGCCTCGACAAACCAGGCACGGTGGAACGAGCCGTTGATCAATTGACCTGGGCGAGTGGCAAGGAAGCTGTCTTTAATACTGCGGTGACCTTGTTGAATTCGGCTTCCGGCCGGGAACAAACGCGGGTTATTCCGACCAGAGTACGCTACAGGCGCATTTCGGGTTCGGAAATCGAGAATTATCTCCAACAGGAAGCGGCCATCGACTGTGCCGGCAGTGCAAAGGCAGAAGGTCTCGGCATCTCGCTTCTGGAAGCCATCGAGGGCGGTGACCCGACTGCGCTGATCGGGCTGCCGCTTATCGCCCTGTGCGAAATGCTTCGTGAGGAAGGCGTGCCCATCCCGTGAAGCCGGAAATGTTGCGCTTCAGCACCTCTCAACCATCAAGCAGCAAAATCACGGGAGGATCCTTCGGCGTTCGCCGAACCGCGTAAGTGCAGTGGATTATTGCAGGCCCGGACGCAACCCTTGCACCAGAGCGTTGCCAAATGTTGCCCCGAAGCGGCGAACCAGACGTTCAGCCAGGTTCTCCCGGCGGCTGTAATTGACGATCTTCTCAGCCTGGACGACCTCTCTGGCAACGTAGGCGACACTTCCCAGTGCATCCGTCAAACCGAGTTCGACACTCTTCTCGCCGGTCCACATGAGTCCGGAAAATATTTCTTCAGTCTCCTTCAACCGTTCACCACGCCCCTGCCGTACCGCCTCGATGAACTGGGAATGAATCTCGCCGAGCATGCTTCTGGCGTGCGCCTGATCGGCCGCATTAAGCGGCGAGAACGGATCCAGGAATCCCTTACTCGCGCCAGCGGTCAGCAACCGCCGCTCAACCCCGAGTTTGTCCATCGTTCCGGTAAACCCGAATCCGTTCATCAAAACGCCGATTGACCCGACAATGCTCGCCCTGTCGACATATATCTGATCTGCCGCCACAGCAACGTAATATCCACCCGAAGCACAAATATCCTCCACGACGGCATACAGCGGTATGTCCGGGTGTAACTCGCGCAAACGGGAAATTTCATTGTTGATCACAGCCGACTGGACCGGGCTCCCACCAGGGCTATTGATCCGCAACACTACGGCCTGGGTCCCGTCCGCTTCGAACGCGGCTTTCAGGCCGGCGTTGACGTCGTCCGCGTTGGCTTCCGAATCCGCTGCGATGACGCCGTTCAACTCGACCAGTGCAGTGTGTTCACCTGTCTCGTTGCTAACTCCCTGACCAAGCCAGCCGAGGCCGACGAACAGCAGGATAAACAAGTAAGAGAACGTCAGAACCTTGAAAACAATGCCCCAGCGCCGCCCGCGTTTCTGCTCCGCGAGTGCGTCACTCGCAAGTTTCGCGATTACGTCGCGTTCCCAGTTTGCACCATCATGGTTCATCCGCATCATCCTCTTGTTCGATCAGGTAAATATTCCCGCCGCGCTCGACTGTGGGCAGAGAGGCCAACCGCCCCCCCTTGCAGGGCCCCGCGGCGCACTTGCCACTGTCGGGAAAATAGGTCGCACCATGTGTAGCGCAAATCAAGTATAAACCGGAGGTATCGAAGAAATCGCCCTCCGCCCAGTCCAGTTCCACCGAAATATGCGCGCACCGGTTTACGTACGCAAAAACGGCGCCATCGTAGCGAACAGCGAAGGCTGGCATCCAGTTGCCATCCGGGGAGTCAACCGTGAACCGAAAGCCCTTGCCTCGTTCCACTATCTGATCCGAGGCGGCTATCAGGCGTTCTCTTCTAGCCATTCCAGCAATTCCGCAAAGCTCCCGACGCAACCAAGCGATTGGTGTTGCAGCAAGATCTCCAGAGGGTGCGCACCGTAGGACACGGCGAGCGAGTTGACTCCGGCATTGGCAGCAAGCTCCAGGTCGTGAGAAGTATCCCCGATCATCAGGGCTCGCGAGGGCTCGACGCCAGTCACCTCCATCAGGTGAATCAACATATCCGGGTGCGGCTTGGGAAATCCCTCATCACCGCACCGCGTCGCGATAAAACGCGACCCAAACGGCAGCTTGCCAAGGGCTCGATCAAGGCCAACCCGGCTTTTTCCGGTCGCGACCGCAAGCATGAAGCCCTGCCCCTCAAGAAGTGGAATGCCCTCATCAACCATGGGAAACGTCTCGATTGCCTCGTCACCGGCAAGAAAATGGTATCGGTAGCGGTCGGCAACCTCTCGATGACGCTCCTCCTCCAACTGTGGCAACAGGTATGCCATTGCGTCACGCATACCGAGGCCGATGACGTGGCGCGCCGCCGCGCCGGAGGGAACCGGCAACGCCAGGTCCGCGCAAGCCGCCTGAATGCTTGCGGTAATGTGGCCAGCTGAGTCAACGATCGTGCCGTCCCAGTCAAACACCAGAAGATCGAAGCGCTTCGGGTTCATCGCGACACGGCCATCACAAGCCCGGAGGAATTGCCGGGCACCGGGAGAATCCGGACACTACTGCGCCCGGGACAACGTGCATGCTCAAGCCCTGTACTCTCAAAAGCCTGCCAGCAAGCAACAATGAATGAACTCGACATCACGTGCTTTCCAGGTTCTTTGACTCAAGGAACCGGGTGAGCTCACGCGGCAACGGTGCTTGTATGTGCAGCAATTCGCCACTCCCGGGGTGTTTCAGTTTCAGTGAGACCGCGTGAAGGAACATGCGTTTCAACCCTTGCTTTTCGAGTGCCTTGTTGGCCGGGAAGTCCCCGTACTTGTCATCGCCTGCGATTGGAAAGCCCAGGTGTGCCAGATGCACCCTGATCTGGTGGGTGCGACCGGTCTTGAGCTGAGCCTCAAGCAGGCTGAACCCGTTAAAGCTTCCGACCAGCTTGAAAACGGTAATCGCAACCGCGCCGTCGTCCTCGTCCACCACAACCCTGCGCTCGCCGCCTCCGCTCACGTATTTCCGCAATGGCAGCCGAACGCTCCGGGATTTTTCAGACCACTGCCCGAGCACGAGCGTCCGGTAGAGCTTCTGGGTCCTGCCCTCACGAAGCTGGGAATGAACATTCGTCAGTGCGCTGCGCCGCTTGGCCAGCAGCAATACACCCGAGGTTTCCCGGTCCAGCCTGTGCACCAGCTCCAGAAATGACTGATCCGGTCGCTCACTACGCAACCGCTCGATCACGCCCATGGAAATGCCACTGCCGCCATGAACGGCCACACCGGCAGGTTTGTCGATCGCCAGCAGCCAATCGTCCTCGAACAATGGGAATTGGCCTATCGGAGCGGTGCCGCTGCTCGGGCGCCCTGCCGGCACGGCCGATACCCTCACCGGGGGCACACGCACCCGGTCGCCCGTCTGCAGCCGGTAGCTGGCGCGGATCCGGCCACTGTTCACGCGCACCTCACCGCTGCGCAGAATGCGGTAGACGTGGCTGCGCGGCACCCCTTTCAGGGTTTTGACAAGGAAATTGTCGATTCGCTGCCCGTCAGCTGACTCGTCGATCTCCAGCCAGGAGGCCGAAACTTTACTTAACCCATTCATTTTGCTTATACTCCGCCAGACGAAAGCGGCTCCAGACGAGGAGTCTCCGGCCGGCAAATTGCAGGGCCGGGGAACTGTGCCAACTGGCAACACAACCCTGACCGCCCGTCATCGGGTTAACTTCGCTCACCCGGTAAAGTAGCGATAGTAAATGACTTACGCGCTCTCAACATCGCAGTGGATTTTCGCGTCCTGCGCGCAGAATGTTTCGCAGGACGAAGATGACAAACCATCAGACTGACACTATTCATTCTCAACTATTCGTGTTTATGAACTGTTAGCAATCGGCAGACAAATCCCCGTGTTTGAATAACGGGCATGCTAGAGGTTTGTCCTCCCTGACGCTGCGAGCGCGGGAGAACAAAAAATGAAACGCATGCTATTTAACGCAACCCACTCGGAAGAACTTCGGGTTGCAATTGTCGACGGACAAAAACTCCTCGACCTTGATATCGAAACAACCGGCAAGGAACAACGTAAGAGCAATATTTATAAAGGCGTCATCACCCGTGTCGAGCCCAGCCTCGAGGCGGCCTTTGTTGACTATGGCGCAGACCGACACGGCTTTCTGCCGTTCAAGGAAATAAGCCGCGCCTACTTCAAGAAGCCCGACGCTGACCCTGCGCGAGCACGCATCCAGGATGTGCTCTCGGAAGGAAAGGAAGTCATCGTCCAGGTCGACAAGGACGAACGGGGTACCAAAGGGGCTGCGCTGACGACCTTTATCAGCCTCGCCGGCCGATATCTTGTATTGATGCCGAACAACCCTCGTGGTGGAGGGGTATCGCGCCGCATCGAGGGTGAAGAGCGAAACGAACTTCGCGAAGCCATCGCCCAGCTTGAAATCCCTCAGGGCATGAGCACTATCGCACGCACTGCCGGAATCGGCAGATCTGCCGAAGAACTGCAGTGGGACCTGACCTACCTTTTGCAACTGTGGCGCGCGATTGAAACTGCCGCCACGCAGCAAAACGGTGCTTTTCTGATTTATCAGGACGCAAGCCTGGTCATTCGCGCCATCCGGGACTACTTTCACCAGGATATCGGCGAGATCCTGATCGACACTGAAACAATTTTCGACCAGGCGCATCAGTTCATGGGCCACGTGATGCCCCAGAACGTCAGCCGTGTAAAGCTTTACAAGGACGACGTACCGCTATTTTCGCGATTTCAGATCGAACACCAGATCGAAACAGCCTATTCACGTCAGGTTGTACTACCTTCCGGCGGCTCGGTGGTGATCGATCATACGGAAGCCATGGTCGCCGTCGATGTTAATTCGGCACGCTCGACCAAGGGCAGCGACATCGAGGAGACAGCTCTGCGAACCAACGTGGAAGCTGCCGATGAAATCGCCCGACAGCTACGCCTGCGCGACCTCGGTGGACTGGTTGTGATCGATTTCATCGACATGGAGGTTGGCAAAAACCAGCGTGAAGTCGAGACACGGTTGCGCGACGCGCTCAGAGTCGACCGGGCACGGGTCCAGACCGGCAAGATTTCACGCTTTGGCCTGCTCGAACTCTCCCGGCAACGTTTGCAGACTTCGCTGGGTGAAACCAGCCACATCGCCTGCCCGCGCTGCAGCGGGACGGGGCATATCCGATCCATTGAGTCGACGGCCTTGCACATCCTGCGAATTTTGCAGGAAGAGGCCATGAAGGAGAACACGGCGGCGATCCACGTACAGGTACCCGTCGATGTGGCAACCTACCTGCTCAACGAGAAACGTAATGAAATTCACGTTGTCGAGCAGCGCCTCAAGATCACCTGTCTGCTGATCCCGAACATCCATCTTCAAACGCCCAACTACACTCTATCGCGGCTGCGTCACGACGAACTCAATCAAAATGACATCACAACGCCAAGCTACACCCTGAGCGAAGTTCCGGCCGAACAGGAGGAGGTCCAACTCCCTGGCCAGAAACCGGAGATCGAACGAACCCAGGCCGCAGTTCAGGGCGTTACACCAAGTCAGCCAGCACCTGGCCATACCGAGAAGCCCCAA
>Ga0307379_10013340_pt1 | contig 10649 bp, 9 predicted proteins | sample UN2MG_FD_202237 | JGI IMG/M metagenome (GOLD analysis project Ga0307379, IMG submission 202237) | Soil microbial communities from Risofladan, Vaasa, Finland - UN-2 | ecosystem: Environmental > Terrestrial > Soil > Coastal area > Acid sulfate soil | place: Finland: Risofladan, Vaasa | collected... | reverse complement strand
GCCCTGTTAGCGGGCTTCTGCATTTGGTATACCATACATCAAGCAAACATGCCGTCAACGATAATTTTTGGGTTATCAGATCATCTGGCAAACAGCCATTTCCACACGACTACCACCGTGAAACGAGTGGCTTCTTTACCATATTGACGATTTGTGGCGTGTGGCATACCAATAATACTGATGCCGTTTCCTGGCGTACCGGTGATGGCGACAAAAATATCGTCTGGCGTTAAAGGATGGGACATATGTTAATCAAGGCCAGTGAATCTGCGCTCCTTGTAATCGACATGCAGGAACGGTTGGTGCCTGCCATGCTGGCGCCGGCGCGGACACTGAAAAACACTGCTTTGCTGGTGGAGGCGGCGCGCGAGCTCGAAGTACCGGTTTTGCTGACGGAGCAATATCCGGAAGGCCTCGGCCCAACCGTACCCGAAGTAGCCAGGCCAGCCTCCGGCTATCCGGTTTTCCCCAAACTGCACTTCTCCTGCATGGAAGATGCAACCATTGCCGATGCCGTCAAAGCGACCCGCCGCAGGCAGATTGTGCTTGCCGGAATGGAGGCGCATATCTGTGTGGTGCAAACAGCAGCCAGCCTGCTGGAAGATGGATATGAAGTTTTCGTCGCCTCTGACGCCACAGCCTCCCGCTCTGCTGAAAGCGAGGAGGCCTGTCTGCACCGGCTTAGCGCCGCCGGTGTGGGCATCGTTACCACGGAAATGGTCGTGTTCGAATGGCTTGCGAAAGCAGGAACGGCGTCATTCAAGAAGATGCTGCCCCGTATAAAATAACATCACGCTGGCAAGCTCAGATCGTGGCTAAGAATGGCCGCTGAAAACCGGGGTAAAGTCACTCCGGAACGGAAAACAACAATTCAATACATACGCCGCGCTCGCCAACGGCTGCTGCCGAAATTTCTATCTCGCACAGGCGCAGCAGGATAGCGGCCAGTGCCAAACCGTAGCCGCTGGCATTACCGGTTAGGCTGATCTCTTTCACCGGCTCACCGCTATCGATGCTGTTCAAAATGGATTTTACATCGGTGCGACCGACTTCGAATTCCACCTTGATGCACAAGGTGCTGTTTGCCATGGTATGACCACGCAACCGCAACCTGCTGCCCGGCCCTCCCAACACTGCTGATGTACACAACAAGCTGGTCATGGCACGTCTGGCAAGACGGGCATCCATACGTACACAACTGGTGCCGATGACTTCAAACATTGTGCCGGAGTCAAGTTCAACTTCTTCACTAACCAGCACTGCCTGAATTTCTTCAATGGCACCGGAGAGCAGTGTGTGCAACTCGCGGACCTCAAGCTCAACCGGCTGCTGGTTCCGCTGCAACCGGATGATCTCCATCATCTCGTTCATATTCAGCAGGAGAGCTCTGGCAGACTCACGAATGAAGCCGAGATAGGAGTTTCGGGTCGCAGTATCGACCTCGTTGGCATTGCCTGCCGACAGGATGTCGATATAGCCCAGGATTACATTGAGTGGTGTGCGAAAATGATGTGCGACTTGTGAAACAAAGGTGGTTCTGGCCTGTTCAATGATCTGCTTTTGCTCAAGCACATCCTGCATCGCCTGATCGCTGCGGCGTTGCGACGTGACGTCTTTCAACAGGATCAATGTTCCGCCCAACCGATCATGAGCGTCTATATACTGCAGTTCAAATGTGCAGCCGGTCAGACCTGCAACCTGCTTCGGGCGTTGCTGCAGTTTTGGTGAAACGTCATACAAGGAGCGGGTAACAAGGTCTTCCCGGGTCCGGCCAAAAAACTCCAACCTTAGCAATCCGGCCCGGCGCAGCATGTCAAAAAACCTGTCATTGCTGGTAATGACGCTACCGTCATCGCTAACCGACGCTACTCCAGAACCAATACTGTTCAAGGTAGCCTGCAGAAGTTCGACTTCCGAAGTTGCGACTGCAACCATATCTGGACTTGTAGTCAGCGCCACAAGGAAGGCCTCCACGCCGGGTTTGATTGTTCAGTCCGTGAAACAGGTGCCTGCCCTGTTCCGCACGATGCCCACCGTTCCGGCCGGGTAAAATTTACTTCCGGCAAATTTAACCCCGAATTCTAAAGCAATCATTGATGGCGGGTCTGGATAACGCTAATAGAGCGGGCATGGTTGACAATCTCAAAATCATGCTCGCCCTCCTGAACCCAACAGTTGGCGCAGTTGAGGTAAATTCGAACCGTGCTCGCGCGGTTCATGGCGAGGCGGAAACTGCAGGTGCCGACCTGCTTGTGTTCACTGAACTGTTCATCTCCGGTTATCCGCCCGAGGATCTGGTGCTGAAGCCCGCTTTTGTCGATGTTTGCCAGCAAGCAGTAGCAAGACTTGCGAGCCTGACCGAAAACGGAGCACCGGCGATGTTGATTGCCTCGCCATGGGCTGAGGGCGGCAAACTTTACAATGCGGTTATCCTGCTTGAAGACGGAAAGGTCGATGCCGTGCGTTTCAAGCATGATCTGCCGAACTATGGGGTTTTTGATGAAAAACGTGTGTTTGACGCCGGCCCGGCACCCGGGCCCATAAATTTTCGAGGCGTGCGCATCGGAGTACCGATTTGCGAAGATATCTGGACGGAAGAAACCTGCGAAACCCTGGAAGAAACCGGTGCAGAACTACTTATAGTGCCTAACGGGTCACCATTTGAGCGCGACAAGCAGGATGTTCGCCTCAACCTGGTCGTAGCGCGGGTAACAGAAACCAACCTGCCAATGATCTATGTCAACCAGGTCGGCGGCCAGGATGAACTGGTGTTTGATGGTGCTTCCTTCGTGCTGAATGCAGATCGTTCTCTGGCCTGCCAGTTGCCTGAGTTTGAAGAAGCAACCTTGCTGACACACTGGACGCGCGGTTCTGACGGCTGGGTATGTGAAAAGACAAACACTGCGCGCCAACTATCGGGCTACGAAGAGATCTGGCATGCGTGTGTGTTGGGAACGCGCGATTATGTGCGCAAAAATCACTTTGAGAGCGTTGTGCTGGGGCTTTCCGGCGGGATAGACTCTGCTGTGGTTGCAGCAATGGCGGTTGATGCACTGGGCCCGGACAAAGTTCACTGTGTCATGCTGCCATACGAATACACTTCGTCAGACAGTCTTGAAGATGCCGAAGCGTGCGCAAAGGCATTGGGCGTGCGGTACGATGTTTTGCCGATTTCCGAACCAGTCACCGGTTTTCTGAATTCGCTTGCGCCAATGTTCGAAGGCACAACGCAGGGCGTCACCGAGGAAAACATCCAGTCACGCACCAGAGGTGCCATCTTGATGGCAATCTCCAACAAATTCGGTTCCATGGTTCTTACCACTGGCAACAAATCGGAAATGTCGGTTGGATACGCTACGCTCTATGGCGATATGAACGGCGGATTCAACCCGATCAAGGATGTCTACAAAACAGATGTTTATGCCCTGGCAAGCTGGCGCAACCAGTCTGATGCAACCGGCCTGAAAGGCCCTGCAGCACGTGTTATTCCGGAGCGTATCATCACCAAGGCGCCGTCTGCCGAACTTCGAGCCGACCAGACAGACCAGGATTCATTGCCGGAATATGATGTGCTGGACGATATTCTGGACGGCCTGGTTGAGAACGAAACCGCGCTGGCAGACCTGGTTGCCAAGGGTCATGATCCGGCAGTGGTCGAGCGCATTCAACATCTGCTTTACATTGCTGAATACAAACGGCGCCAGGCTGCGCCGGGGGTAAAAATCACCCGCAGGGCTTTTGGCAAGGAACGCCGTTACCCAATCACCAACGGATTCCGGGACAAGGCTTGAGACATGACAGCTACAGTTCGCTTCGCGCCGTCACCCACAGGACGCATACATATCGGCAATGCCCGCACTGCCATTTTGAACTGGCTTTTTGCGCGCAAGGCAAAAGGCCGTTTCATACTCAGATTTGACGATACCGATCTCGAACGCTCCACCCCGGAGTTTGCCGACGGAATTGCAGCCGACCTCGATTGGCTTGGTTTAACACCAGATGAAGTGTACCGGCAGTCGGAACGATTTTCCCGGTATGACGCTGCGGTCGAAAAGCTCAAGAGCAATGGCAGATTGTATGCGTGCTACGAAACCGCAGAAGAGCTTGACTACAAACGCAAACGCCAGCTGGCTCGTCATCAACCTCCGGTCTATGACCGTACCGGCCTGAACCTGACTGATGAAGAACGGTTAAAACTTGAAGCGGAGGGGCGCAAACCCCACTGGCGTTTCAGGCTGGATCACCGTGATATCCGCTGGCAGGATCTGGTGCGTGGTGACGTTTGCATCGACACCTCGTCGTTGTCCGACCCTGTCCTGATCAGGGAAGACGGCAGTTATCTTTACACACTGCCGTCTGTTGTCGATGACATTGACATGGGACTGACCCATGTCATTCGTGGTGAAGATCACACCACAAATGCCGCTGTACAGGTGGAAATATTTGAAGCGCTTGGTGCAAGGGCACCGGAGTTTGCACATCACTCTCTTCTGATAGGTGCGGACGGCAGGGGTCTGTCCAAACGGCTTGGATCCCTGTCGATTGCAGCGATGCGGGACCAGGGCCTGGAGGCAATGGCCGTCGTCAGTCACGGTGCGCTGATCGGCACCTCTGAAGCGATTGAACCGCACACCAGCATGGACACACTTCTGGATGCGTTTGATCTGTCAAAATTATCCCGTGCACCGGGCCGGTTTGACATGGCAGAGCTTGAGAACCTCAATTCCCGCATCGTACATCAGTTGTCTTACGCAGAAGTACAGGGCCGTCTTGCGGATTTGCAATCAGACGGGGGAGAAGGTTTCTGGCAGGCTGTGCACGGTAACCTCTCCAAAGTTCAAGACGCAGCCGAATGGCACGAAATAGTTTATGGCGGCCTGAGCGCCGAAATAGCCGGGGATGACCGCGATTTTATCTCGCAGGCGGCCGGTTTGCTGCCTGAAGAACCATGGGATGCGATGACCTGGAAATCCTGGACAAGTGCGCTCAAGGATGCCGGTGACCGAAAGGGCAAGGCGCTGTTCATGCCACTGCGTCTGGCGCTGACAGGCAAACAACACGGGCCTGAGCTGTCGGCGCTGTTGCCGCTGATTGGCCGGGAACGTGTGCTGGCGAGACTCGGAAATTAACCAGCTGACAATGAATGCCACATTTTAAACTGCGTCCTGGAAATAAAGCTGTTCAGGTGCGCAGCCTCGGCAGTATCAGCACCATAAAGATTGCTGAACACACCAGCACGAGTGCGGCGGTCTCGCGCCAGCCAACGGGTTCTGCCAGCACCAGCAGGCTGGAGTACACCCCGACAACCGGAACTGCCAGAACACCAATTGCGGCATACACGGCCGGAAACATCTGCACGATCCTGAAGTAGGCCCACTGGCAGAACACCATGGGAAAAGCCAGCACATACACAAACGCAATGATTGCCGGTGTACTCAGCGCATACAGGTCCGGCAATGGCTCCAGTATCGCGGCTCCGATACCGACAGGTACTGATGCCAGCAGCAATTGCCATCCGATGTTGGTGGCAACATGCGTGTGCCAGTCAAACCGCTTGAACAACACGGTCCCGAGCCCCCATGACAATGCTGCGCCCAGCATGAACATGGATCCGACCGGTGCCGTGCCAAGCACCGCCATGTCATGACCTATCAACACGAAAAGGCCGGCCATACCCAGACCCAGCCCTACCAGCACAGGCAGTGCTGCGCGTTCACCAAGAACCGGAATGGCAAACAGTGCTGCCCACACAGGCATGGTGAATGCGATGATCGATGCCCTGCCGGCCGGTACCAGCGTCAGGCCATAGGCCGAAAACAAATGCCACCCGACCATGTTGAATATACCACACAGCAGTAACGGCCAGACGTCGCTACCAGGTACACGCAATGTTTTGCCCGACAATTTCGAGATGCCGAGCAGGGCGCCACCGCCAATTGAAAGGCAGATAGTCCGAAACCACCACGGACTGATTTCGCCGAGTACAATTTTCATGCCCGGCCAATTGATGCCCCAAAATACCGTCACTGCCGCCAGCAGCACAAATCCCGCGATGGGCAGACCTGCCGGCGATGGACGCCGGTGTGCAGACAGGTCAGTCAACTTGCGGAATCTCGCGATCCGGGTTCGGCACCTTGAAAGCAGCCTGGACCGCTGGACGTGAGGCAATGGCCTTGTACCAGCGTTTGACATTTGGAAATTCATTCATGTCAACCTGTTGCCATTCAAACCGGGAAGCCCACGGCCAGGTCGCCATGTCCGCAATCGAATAATCGCCTGCCAGGAATTCTTCTTCCGATAACCTGCGATCCAGCACGCCATAAAGCCTTTTGGCCTCGGAGGTGTACCGCTGCTTGGCATATTCAGATTTATCAGGGTTGAAATGCGCAAAATGGTGAGCCTGTCCGAGCATTGGGCCAAAGCCGCCCATTTGCCACATGAGCCACTCGATGGCCTGCCAGTAACGCGATTCATCTGTTGCAAGAAACCTGCCTGTCTTTTTGGCCAGATACATGAGAATTGCGCCGGACTCGAAAACGGATTGATCGTTGTCATGATCAAAAATTGCCGGAATTTTATTGTTCGGGGATATTTTCAGAAAATACGGCTGAAACTGTTCATCCTTCATTATGTTGATCGGATGGACGGTATATTCCAGCCCCATCTCTTCCAGCGCGATGGAGGCCTTGTAGCCGTTGGGTGTACTCCATGTATAAAGATCGATCATGGCAGTCGTAGTCTCCCTGGTGTTTCAAATGAAGAATATGTGATTGCACGGAGCTGTTTCAGACAAGCACGGTCTGGCTTGCCGCTTTTTCAAGTTCGAGGATGACGTTGTAGTGTCCCGGGCCTGGAAATGTAATGCCTGACAGCAACAATTCTGCACGAACATCACTTAACTCAGGATCGTCCAGCGCATGGCGAAGCGCAGTCTGCAATCGCTGCAGAGTTTCGGCATTCGCCATTAACGAAGTAATGTAAGGCAGTCCGGGCACTCCGGGGGTCTGGCCCAACACTCTGACGCGTGAAATCAGTTCAGCATCTACCCTGGATAACAGTGCAAACGTAACAGCATCTATGCAGGCAACATCCGCCTTGCCGTCCGCGACCGACTGAAGCGACCTGCGGTGACTGCCAGTGCGCGATAGTGAACTGAAGAAAGGTTCATTCCTGCCATGCAGACTTGCTGCGGCAGCACGCAGAGCGAGCAGCCCCGACATGCTGTCATCGGTATTGTAAACAGCCCTGGCACATCTGCAGTCGTTCAGTGAATACAGGTTCGAAGCAGCCGGTACGATAATCATGGATGAAAAAGATCCGTCCGGATCACATCCTCTGCAGGCATACACCGGCAATGCCAGCAGCCTCACCTTGCCGTTAAGCTGATGGGTCAGCGGATAACCGCAGGTCTGCGAGAGCAACAGGTTGGGAGCACACCAATGCCGCTCCAGGTCATCCGGTGTAATGCAGACATCAGGAACATCGGCAATCCCCTGCTGCCGCATGTGCCCTGCTACACCTGCCCACCATGCGAAAGTGGCTCCGGCAAGTTCAGGTAGATTGTACATCGGAAGTGAAGCAATATTCATAGGGAGATCGCTGTGATTGCTGGCAGATCATCATACTGAAGCTGCGTTCCAGAACAACATGGGTTCGCTGGAACCCAAATAATTGCTCCATCACTTCGGATACGATCAGGTTCATGATTTTTGCTTGATTCAACCAAAAGTCATCCTGATCCAACAGCTAATTCCCGGCACGTGGCACAAGTCCAACCGAATGACTTGCAGTTAGTGCCACATGCGTTAAGGTTACACGTGAATTGGGCGCTTGATGACATTTATGTATCTGGTTTCAGCAATACGCCGACCACAGACTTGCTGCTACGTTAGCGGCCATAAAGCCACGGCGTGGCAATCGGGAACTGAAAGACGCTGGCGAACAGCGCTTAACAGGGTGGGAAGAGGGATATATGCTGCAATTGGCTGGCAAGCGACTGGTACAGATGGCGTTGATCATGGCCACTGTATCACTATTATTATTCCTTGCATTTGAAGCAGACAAGTACAGCCTCGCAGGCAAGGTCCTCGGCCAGTACTCGTCGCAAGACCAAAGACTGTTGTGGCTGGAACAAAACGGCTACAACGCCCCATTCGTGCAGCGCTATTTCACCTGGATCTTCAATGCGGCGCGTGGTGATTTTGGCGAGTCGGTTCAGTTTGCAACTCCTGTTTCGAAACTGCTCAAGACTCACCTGCTCAACACCGCCGTTCTTGGCGGACTGGTGTTCGCCATAACAGTGTCCATTGCCCTGGTACTTGGTGTCCTGTCCGGTATTGCGGAAGGTTCACCACGAGATCGCAGTATTACTGTACTTTCGGTTATCACCACTTCCGTTCCGGAATTTGCATCTGCCACCATTTTGGTGGCGATCTTCGTGTTCTGGCTGGATATATTGCCGGGAACATCCCCGTTCAGTAACGGATTGGTCTGGGCGGACGCCAATCAGCTTGTACTGCCGGTAATGGTGCTGGTGATTTACAATTTCGGATATTACACCCGAATGACGCGCGCTTCCATGGCGGAGGTAATGACCTCGCAATATGTGCGGACCGCCATTCTCAAGGGCCTGCCCTACAAACGGGTTATCATGCGGCACGCGCTGCGAAACGCCCTGATTGCGCCTTTTACCGTCATGATCCTGCAACTGAACTATCTGCTCTCGGGAGTGATCGTAACCGAGGTGTTCTTCTCCTATAAAGGGTTCGGCAAACTGCTGTACGAGGCGGCACTTTATGGCGACATATTCGTTATCGAGGCCTGCGCCATGGTGGCCGTGTTCATAGCGGTGTTTTCACAGTTTGTGTCGGATATCGGCTACACGCTTCTAAATCCACGCATCAGGTTCAGCTGAGGACACAGAACCATGACAGATACAACAGCTGAACAAACCAATACCCCCGAATCCAGCTCCGGAATGCAACGGTTTTTCAAATCTTTCGGCCTTCTTCGCGAAAGCTGGGTCGGCATGATCGGCTTGTTCCTGGTTTTGTTCTGGGTATCGATTGCAATCTTTGTCGACCTGTTGCCATTGCAGGATCCGCTTGCCCAGACCCGTGGTGTCATCAACTTCCCCATGCTGAGCGAAGACAAACACGGTGTCATGCACTGGATGGGCACTGATGATCGCGGCCGTGATCTGCTGGCCCGATTGCTGCACGGCTCGAGAGTCGTCCTGTTCTGGTCTACGCTGGCAACAATTGTGGCCTACACCGTTGGCATGATCATGGGCGTAACTGCGGGATACCGTGGCGGCTGGTGGGACGAAATCATCTCCTTTTTCGGCAATGTGCTGCTGTCATTCCCGCAGATTGTTCTGCTGCTGGTTATCCTCACGGCATTTGGGCCGAATTCGAACATTGGCATATGGATGAATTCGACGCTCGGACTGGACAAGACCATTGTGTCCGGTGCGCTTATTATCGTGGCAATCACTTTCTCCACGGCACCGCAGGTTGCACGTATCGTGCGTGGTATCGTGCTCGACCTGAAAACCCGCGACTATATTGCAGCAGCTGAGGTTCGCGGCGAAGGTCCGTTATGGATCATGCTGGTTGAACTTCTGCCCAACGCGCGCGGGCCGTTGATTGTGGATGCCTGCCTGCGGCTGGGTTACGTGATCATCACCATCGCGCTGCTCGGGTTTCTGTCGCTTGGCCTGCCGCCGCCGGATCCGGATTGGGGCAAGATGATCTCGGACGGGCGCCAGTGGGGCTATAACGGCCTGAACATGATGCTGTGGCCTGCCCTTGCGATCTCTTCGCTGGTGCTGGGTTTGAATCTGCTGGCCGATGGCCTGCGTGAAATTTCGCTGAGGGATTGAACGAATGGCCACACCAGACATGAACACCCCGGTTCTGGAATGCAACGGCGTTTCGATTTCGTACTATACGCGAGCCGGAGAAATACCCGCCGTAGTAGATTTCAACCTGAAGGTCATGCCCGGAGAGGCTGTAGGTATCGTAGGCGAAAGCGGTTGCGGCAAATCCACGGTCGCACTCGCCATCATGCAGTACATGGGCAAGAACGGCGACATTGTCAGCGGCGAAATTAAATTCATGGGCCGCGATATGCGGACCATGTCCGAAGACGAACTGCGTGAAATTCGAGGCTCTCGCATATCCATGGTCTATCAGGAACCGATGGCCTCTCTGAATCCATCCATGCTGATGAAAGAACAACTCAATGAAGTGTTGATCTACCATGAGGGCATCAGCGAGGAGGAAGCTTCCAGGCGGTCCATGGAGATGCTGGAAGCAGTGCGCCTGCCAGATCCGCAACGGGTTATGGATTCGTACCCGCACCAGATTTCGGGTGGCCAGCAGCAACGGGTTGTTATCGCCATGGCGTTGCTGTCCAAGCCGCAATTGTTGCTTCTGGATGAACCGACGACGGCGCTGGACGTGACAGTGGAAGCAGGTGTTGTCGAGTTGATCAAGGACATCTCGAAGCGCTTTGGCACGTCGATGATCTATATCTCGCACAATCTGGGTCTGATCCTGGAAACCTGTGACAAGATCGCAGTTATGTATTCCGGCGAAGCGGTTGAATTTGGTACGGTCAAACAGGTGTTTGACGAAATGCGTCAT
>Ga0307379_10013339_pt1 | contig 10649 bp, 17 predicted proteins | sample UN2MG_FD_202237 | JGI IMG/M metagenome (GOLD analysis project Ga0307379, IMG submission 202237) | Soil microbial communities from Risofladan, Vaasa, Finland - UN-2 | ecosystem: Environmental > Terrestrial > Soil > Coastal area > Acid sulfate soil | place: Finland: Risofladan, Vaasa | collected... | reverse complement strand
TCCCCTTTAATTCAAAATCAATCCGATGTCGTTTTGGCAACAACCGAAGCTCATCCGCCAGACGTTTGCTGGCGGTTTACGGGCTTTCGGGCCTATTGGAAGAAAGATCTTCTCCCTTACTTGTCTCAATTAAAAAAAACCCGGTTTGGGGTTGAAATCCATCTTAACGAAATTTTTAAAAAGAAAAGATCATTGGTAATCAAGCCTAAAGGGTTGGTTCACCTGGCTAAATACCAAAAAATGCCTCTTGGCCAAATTCCCAACGCAACCGTTAATCAGCTAATTGAGATGGCTTCCGCCCTTCTCCAAACCAAAGGATTTTCCCCAACAAGAATTAACCGGACCTTTGACCCTGGAAAAATTAAAAACCTGGCAGGTTTTAAAAAGGCCCTCAAAAAATTTAAAGATCAAGACGTTGTCAATCTTTTGAAAAAATATCTGCTTGCCTATCTTGAAGAATAGGCCAACTACCTTTTTGGAGACTGCTTTTTCTTACGCGCCTTACCCATTTGGCCCGGTTTTCGCCGCTCTTTCTTCCGAGCATCCCGAGTCAAAAACTTGTGTTTCTTAAGCGCCTGGTGGTAAAGCTCCTTGTTCTCTTTATCCAAGGCTCGCGCCAATCCATGGATCACGGCATCAAGCTGGCCTTTTTTGCCAGAACCTTTAACCTTAACGGTGGCATAGTATTTACCAACGCTGTCGGTTACCTGAAACGGTTGAGTGTAAAAAATCTTGGCAACTTCCCCTGGGAAGTACTCTCTGATCGGCTTACCGTTAACCAGGGTTTCTCCCTTGCCTCGGAAAAGGCGTATTCGAGCAGAGGCTCTTTTTCTTCCACCAGAGGTAAAGACGTAATTTTTCTTCCGAGACTTGGGCTTGGTGGTTTTTTTGGATGGAGGGGTCTTTTTTTTAGCCATTTTGTTTAAATCTGTCTTCATAAGGGTGTTTTTCATCCGCATAAATCCTTAATCTGGTAAGCATTCTTTTTCGCAATTTGTTTTTAGGCAACATTCCGGAAACCGCGTGCCTGATAATTTTGGTTGGATCAAGAGCCATTTGTTTTTCAAGGGTAATTTGCTTAAAACCGCCCGGGTAGCCTGAATGACGATAATAAGTTTTTTGACTGGCCTTTCTGCCGGTCACTTTTATTTTGGCGGCATTGGTCACCACTACCCAGTCACCACAGTCAAGGTGACGAACAAAATAAGTTTTATCTTTACCCATTAAAAGCTTGGCTATTTTAGAAGCCAGACGACCCAAAGCCTGGCTTTGAGCATCAACTAAATGCCAGGAGCGATTGATGTCTTTTGATTTGGTGGGGTAAGTTGTCATTACTTCTTTCTCTCCGGCTTAGGGGTTTTCCTTCCTTTTTTTTTCTTTTTCGGCTCTTTTTTCTCTACCAGTTCTAACTTCACCATCATGGCGTTATCGCCTTGACGTTTCCCCAAGCGAACCATCCGGGTAAATCCTCCAGGGCGAGCTTTAAATCGCGGGCTAAGCTCATCAACAATCTTATTAACCGCCTTCTGATTAGCCAAAAAAGCAGCAATCAGGCGCCGGGCGTGAAGCGTTCCTGCTTTGCCTTTGGTAATTAGCTTGTCAACCAAACCTCTGATGGCTTTTGCCTTGGTTTCTGTAGTTTTAATCTCTTCGCGAAGGACTAAGGAGTTGATCAGACTCTTAAACAAGGCTTTTCGCTGGCCGCTGTTGCGGCCCAACTTTTTTCCCTTAACTTGGTGCCGCATTTTATTCTCCTTTCAGACCCACTTCTTTTTCGGCCAAAGCAGCCTGGATGATTTTGACTGATTTTTCACCCAAATTCTTCACCTTGGCAACATCAGCGGCAACGGCGGCGGTTAGATCACCTACGGTCTCATACCCGCCCTTTCTTAGGGCATTGGCAATTCGAGTAGGAAGGCTAAGCTCTTCCACTGTCAGTCTCAAAATTTCACTGGGAAGTTCTTCTTTTTTTTCTTCCTCAATCACAACCTCCTTAGGCTCGAAAACTTGGTTAAAAAAGCCAGCTAAAATTTTCGCTGACTCTCTAAGGGCGTCGCCGGGAGAAATTGTTTTATCGGTTGTGACCTCAAGAATCAGGCGGTCAAGGTCGGTTCTTCGGCCAACCCGAGTGGCTTCAATATGATAATTGACCCTTTTAACCGGGCCAAAAGAGGCGTCAACCGGAATAATCCCGATTTTATCGCTTTTCCTCTCCTCTGCCGGTAAATAACCGAAGCCTGACTCAACCACCATTTCTACTTTAAGAGAGCTCTTTTTATCGGCCAGCTTGCCCAAGACTAAATCCGGGTTAACAATCTCTACTCCCGCCGGAGTTTTGATACTCCCTGCCTTGATCTCTCCTTGGCCTTTGGCTTCAAGCCTGATTTTAACTGGTTTTTCTCCTTGATATCTAAGCCTGATTTGCTTGATATTAAGGATCAGCTCCACAATATCTTCTTTTAACCCTTCCAGAGCGGAAAATTGATGGCGAACTCCAGCAATTTTTACTTGAGTTACGGCCGCGCCAGGGAGGCTTGACAAAAGAACCCGACGCAAAGCATTTCCTAAGGTGTGACCGTATCCCTGCTCAAGGGGCTCAATAATAAACTCGCCGTAATCGGCTGTTTCTTTTTTTGGTTTGATACTAAAAACTGGACCTAGCATAATGCCTCCTATCTTGAATAATATTCGACAATTAACTGTTCGTTGATTTCTGTTTCAATTTCTTCCCTTTCAGGCAGGCGCTCAACCTTGCCTACCGCCGCTTTCCTTTTTAGCCATTTAGGAATTGTCTTATCCTTTTCCGCTAAAGCCGTTTTCACCGGACTGATGTTTAAGCTTTGAGACTTAATACTAATTACTTGGCCAGGCTTTACCCGGTAAGAAGGAATATCAACCTTCCTATTGTCAACTAAAATGTGACCGTGATTAACCAGTTGTCTGGCCATTGACCGTGACTGAGCAAAACTCAAAAGATAAACGATGTTGTCAAGCCTTCTTTCCAAGAGCTGAAGCAGGATCGTTCCGGTTGCCTCCTTAACTTTAGCTGCCTCTTGAAAGTAACGTCTAAATTGGCGCTCCAAAACGCCATAGAGGCGCTTGGCTTTCTGTTTTTCCCTTAACTGGAGCCCGAATTCACTTGTTCGCCTCCTGAACCGCTGGCCGTGTTGACCCGGCGGGACTCCGCCTCGCCGTTCAATTGGGCATTTAGGCGAAAAACAGCGACTTCCCTTTAAGAAAAGCTTAACCCCTTCCCGCCGACATAAACGGCATTTAGCATCTTTATAACGAGCCATGGTTACGTTCTTCTCCTTTTCTTTGGCCGCGGCCCGTTATGGGGGATCGGCGTCACATCGGCAATCAAACTCATTCTTAATCCGGCTGATTTAAGCGCCCGCAGGGCAGCATCTCTCCCTGGGCCCGGTCCTTTAACATAAACCTCAATTTCCTTAACTCCTTGGGCAAGGGCTTTTTTGGCAGCGGTGTCAACCGCTGTCGTCGCTGCAAACGGGGTTGATTTCCGGGCTCCTTTAAAGCCGGTTGTTCCCGCTGACCCCCAGCAAAGAGTATTTCCATCAAGGTCAGTAAAAGTCACAATCGTATTGTTAAAGGTTGCCGTCACGTAGACTCTTGCCCTGGTAGTCTCGCGGCGAATTTCTTGGGTTCTTTTCTTTTTTTTGGCTGTTTTTTTGGCCATTTTAATTATTCCTTAGCCTCCTCTTTTCCTTTCCCTTTTTTAACCTGATCCATTCTCGTCAGGTCTTTTTTACGCATTGCCCCTACCGTTGTCTTTCTGCCTCTTTTGGTCCGAGCGTTTGAGCGAGTCCGTTGACCCCGGACAGGTAAATTTTGGCTGTGGCGCAATCCCCGATAGCTTCCAGTTGATTTCAGACGCTTAATATTCTCCGTCACCTGTTTGCGCAGAGTTCCCTCAATCGGCAATCTATCAACTGCCTTCTGAAGCCTGGCCACTTCTTCACTGGTTAAATCATCAATCCGGGTCGCCGGATCAACCTTGGCTTCTTTTAAAACCTCTTCCACATTGCTTCGGCCAATCCCGTAGATGGCCGTTAGGCCAATGTCGGCTTTTTTCCTTTTTGGTAAATCAACACCTGCGATTCTAGGCATTTTTCTTTTTATCCTTGTCTTTGTTTGTGTCTTGGGTTTTCACAGATAATATAAACGCGGCGGCGGCGGCGAACCACTTTACATTTCGAACAGCGTTTTTTGACACTTGCTTTTACTTTCATTAAAACTTCAACCTATAAACAATTCTGCCTTTTTTTTCATCGTAAGGCGTTAACTCCACTCTGACTCGGTCTCCAGGCATCACCTTTACTCGGTACATTCGCATCTTGCCCGAAAGCGTGCAAAGAATCTCCTTCTCTTTTTCAAGCTTGACCCGAAACATGGTATTGGGCAAAGCCTCAGTGACCACCCCTTCTGCTTCGCTAACACCTTCTTTTACCATAAAGTTTTATTAATCTTACCAGATTTCCTGCCTTAATTCAAGGCTAGTTTGATCTAGTAAGGACTTCGCCGGATTTTGATAAAACCAAGACCGTGTCTTCAAAAAGACCGGCAAGCTTACCATCAGCGGTTTTCACCGTCCAGCCATCAGGATCAAGCACAATATCAGTTTTTTCCTGAGTGTAAATCACCTCAATCGCTAAAACCATGCCTGAGGAAAGACGGGACGTCTTTTCGATCTCTCCTTCTAAATAGCAGGGGATCTGGGGCTCCTCATGAAGCTTTTTGCCCACCCCGTGACCGGTTAAGGCTCTTACTGGATTAAAACCCGCTTTTTTGATTTCTTTTTCAATCGCCCGCGAAATATGGCCCAGCTGATTGCCCTCTTTGGCCGCCTTAATTGCTTTGGCCAAAGCCAGAGCGCCGGCTTTTAAAAAATTGTTCTTATCCATCTCTATCTTCCCATCTCCTACCTTGATTGTTCTTGCCATGTCAGCGTGCCGGCCTTTATAAAAGAGGCCGATATCAAGACTGGCAAAATCCCCTTTTTTCAACCGATAATCACCGGGAATGCCGTGAACCACGCCTTCATTGACATTAAGACAGGTCGCCCAATGATAGTTTTTAACCATTTTAAAAGAGGGTTTTCCTTCTTGCTTTTCAATGAGCGATTCAGCTAACTGATCCAGTTCTTTTAAGCTAATCCCCGGCCTGACCGCCTTTAAAGTTTTTCCTAAAACCCAAGCCAGCCGTCTGCCCCCCTCCCTCATCCGCTCAATTTCAGCCTGAGTTTTAATGGGAATCATTTCTTTTCTGCCTGATACGTCCTGATTCGGCTCATAATATCCTGATGAATCACTTTAATTGACCTTTCCCCATTCACTTCTTCTAAAATCCCATCTTGCCTGATAATCTTAACGAGAGGCTTGGTTATTTGAAGAAAGGTTTTGATCCTTTTCTCGACCACTTCAGGATAATCATCCTTGCGATGAATCAATTTTGTCTGGCATTTATCGCAAACACCCTTTTTTTTCGGAAGCTTAGTCACCAAGTTGTATTCAAAGGAACATTTAGGGCAAACCCGGCGGGCAGAGGATCTTTCAATAACCGCCTTTTGACTAACCCTAAGATAAAAAACCATCTCGGACCGCTTCCTTCTCTCGGCCAACATCTTCTTCCAGACTTGGTATTGAGCAACATTCCTGGGATAGCCCTCAAAAACAATTCCCTTCTTCACTCCCATCTTATCCAGCCAGGATTTAACAGCCTTGTGGATAAGCGGGTCAGGAACCAAAGCTCCTTTTTCATGCATCAGATAATCAATCTTTCTGCCTAAAGGCGAATCTTCTTTGGCTATCGCCCGACAAACCTCACCTGTCTGAAGATAGTTGTAGCCAAGCGTTTTTACCAAAAGTTTTGCCTGAGTGCCTTTACCCGAACCTGGCGCACCCAAAATTAAAAAAATCATTTTAAAAACCCTTCATAACTTCTCATGACCATCATTGCCTCAAGCTGCTTGGTGGTTTCCAGAACTACGGAAACAACAATTAAAACCCCTGTGCCTCCCAAAGTCATCGTCGCCACTCCGGTTAAGCCTTGGGCAATTGAAGGCAGGATCGCTACCAAGCCTAAGAAGATGGCTCCCACCAGAGTGATCCGATTTAAAATCCGGTTTAGGTATTCGGCGGTTGGCGGGCCGGGACGAATTCCCGGAATAAACCCTCCGTGTTTTTTAATCTCATCGGCAATTTTGATCGGATTAAAAACCACCGCTGTATAAAAATAGGTGAAGCCGACCACTAAGAAAAAATAGGTGAAATTATAGACCAGCCCGCCCGGATTAAAAAGATTGGCCAATCCACCAGCCAAAGAAGCGATTGTTTGGTTAGGGACCGCCCGCAAAAAATTGCCCATCATTGAAGGCAAAAGAATTAAAGAAATGGCAAAGATGATGGGAATCACCCCTGCTTGATTAAGGCGCAAAGGCAAATAGGTATCTCGACCACCATAAATTCTTCGGCCGCGGATACGTTTGGCATAAGCCACTCTTACCCGGCGCGTGGCTTCATTAACAGTAACAATGGCGGCGACCACTGCCAGGGACATTGTCCCGAAAACAGCCAGATTGAAAAGGTTTTCTGGCTCAAGAATAGCCGCAGTTTGGCCAATAGATACCGGAAAGCGACCCACGATGCCGGCAAAAATGAGCATGGAGATACCGTTGCCAATTCCGTTCTCGGTCACCAGTTCCCCCAGCCACATCAAAAAAACGGTTCCCGCGACCATGGTAACCACTAAGCCTAAGAGATTCAAAGGGGCCAGAAAGGCAATAATCTGTTGATTTTTTAAAAGGGCGTACATCCCCAAAGCTTGGACACAAGCCAGAGGAACAGTCAAATACCTGGTATATTGATTAATCTTTTCTCGGCCATATTCTCCCTCCTTGGAAAGCTCCTCTAAGGCAGGGATGACCATTGTTAAAAGCTGGAAAATAATCGAGGCATTAATGTAGGGATTTAATCCCAAAGCCAGAATGGAAAAATTGGCCAATGTCCCGCCAGAAAAAATATCCAAAAGGCCTAAGAGTTGGTTGCGAGCAAAGAGCTGCTTTAGGGCCGCGATATCTACCCCCGGAACGGGAATATGGGCGGCGAAGCGGAAAACGATTAGAATCCCGGCTGTAAAAAGAAGCCGCCGTCGCAGATCGGGAATTTTAAAAGCACTCAACAGGGTTTTGAAAGCTTTCTTCATTTTTTCTTAAGCTTTTCTTTTAGGTTTCACTTTTTTAACTTTAGCCCGAGTTTTTTGAGACTTGACAGTCTTTTTAGCTCCCCTTTTTGGTTTTCTCTCCGGAAGCTTCTCCGCTTCCCTTTTTGGCTCCTCTTTCACCACTTTCATCACTTTGCCCCCCGCCTTAACTATCTTCTCGGCTGCCCCCTTTGAGCAAGGCAATTTAACCGTCAAGGCAAGCTTAAGCTCACCGTCGCCCAAAATCTTTACCCCGAATTTTTTCGCTTCGGCTTCCTCAACCAGGCCTTTTTTAACCAAGGCTGGGATATCAACTTGGCTTTCTTTTGGCAAAAGATTAAGAAGTCGGACGTTAACCACGACTGGTCCTTTTTTTAAAGATTTAAATCTGCCTTTACCGCGGCGCAAAGGCAGTTTTTGAATAAAAGACTTTTTAATCTTTGTCCCTTCAAAGGTAAGCGGCACTTTACTCCTTGCCTTTGTTCCTTTGGCTCCTCGACCAGAGGTATGGCCTCCCTTGCCGGAGCCGTAGCCTCGACCAACTCTTTTTTTCTTTCTCTTAGTAATTTTAGACAATTTTTTAAGCTCCACTTTTACCTCTTTCTTTCCCGAGGCCTTAAGCGCTTTAAAGCCTCAATAGTTGCATAAACGTTGCTTGCTTTATTATTGGTTCCCAAGACCTTGGTGACAATATTTTTAATCCCCGCGGCATCAACGACTGCCCGAACGGCACCGCCGGCAATAATCCCTGTCCCGGGAGGAGCCGGTTTTAAAAGAACCTTAGCGGCCCCTTTTTTTACCCGAATCTCATGAGGGATAGTTGTTTCATTCATTGGCACCTGGATAAGGTTTTTTTTGGCTCGTTTAAGGCCCTTTTTAATTGCCGAAACCACGTCTGGGGCTTTACCTAAACCCGCCCCAACCCGACCTTTTCTGTCTCCCACGACCATTAAAACAGAAAATCCGATTCGGTTGCCCCCTTTGGTTTTTTTGGAAACCCGGTTTACCTGAACCACTTTTTCTTCAAATTCTTTTTCTTCTCTTGGTGTTCTATTAAATGGCGCTCTATTAAACATCTGCTTCCTTTAAAATTCTAGGCCCGCTTTCCGAGCTGCCTCAGCTAAAGCTTTAACTCGGCCATGATATAGATAAGAACCCCGATCAAAAACCGCCTTTTTAATTCTCTTTTTAATCGCTCTCTTAGCAAGGAGATTACCAACCATCTTTGCCCGCTCAGTCTTGGCTTGGCTTTTGCTGCTTTTTTGTTCAAGCTCCTTCTCGTTAGCCGCTATTAAGGTCTGCCCTTGCTGATCGTCAATTAATTGGGCGTAAATTGCCCGATTTGACCGAAAAACAGAAAGACGTGGCCGATCAGCCGTTCCCTTAACTTTTGAGCGTACCCTGACCTTTCTTTTCATTCTAGCGCTTCGGTAACGTCTAATCATTAACCTTCACCTCCTGCGCCAGGAACCTCGGCTCCAACCTTAGCGGCTTTACCTGGTTTGCGCCGAATTTGCTCGCCTTCATAACGAATTCCCTTACCTTTATAGGGTTCAGGCGGCCTAACCTTTTTGATCTTGGCGGCCACCTGGCCAACCAAGGCCTTGTCTATCCCAGAAATAATAATTTTATCATTGCCTTCAACTTGAAAATTGACCCCTTCAACTGGCTTGATTTCCACTGGATGGGAAAAACCAACCATTAAAACCAGCGTCTCTTTCTCAAGGTGGGCCCGGTAGCCAGTACCATGCATTTCCAGCCTTTTTTCCCAACCCTGACAAACTCCCTCAATCATATTGGCTACTAAAGTCCGGGTGAGGCCATGAAGAGATTTGGCCAGTTTTGCGTCTGAATTTCGGGAAACAAAAACCTGATTATCTTTAACAACAACCTTTATTTCTGGCCTCACCTCTTGTTTTAAAACACCCTTTGGGCCTTCGACCCGAACCTGGCCGTTATCAATTTTGACGGACACTGCTTCGGGAATCTTGATGGGCTGTTGACCAACTCTGCTCATAAATTTACCAAACACTACAAATAATTTCTCCCCCTAGATTTTTCTTCCTTGCTTCTCGGTTAGTCATCAATCCCTTGGGGGTGGAAATAATACTTATCCCCAAGCCTGATAAAACCGTGGGGATTTTATCGGCTCGAGAATAAGTTCGTCTTCCTGGCCGAGAAATCCGTTTAATTCCGGTCAGAGACGGTTCTTTGCCCCGGTAGCGGAGACTCAAAACAATTGTCTTTTCCTTGCCTTTGCCTTCAATTTTTTCTTCCTTAATAAAACGTTCGGCAATTAAAATCTTGGCAACTGCCTTTTTTATCTTGGAAAAGGGAACCCTCACCGTCTTTTGACGGACTTGATAACCGTTTCTGATTCGAGTACACATGTCAGCAAGAGGGTCAGTTAACATTTTTTCCTTTCATTATAGATTACCAGCTCGCCTTAGTAACCCCAGGCAACTCTCCCTTATGGGCTCGTTCGCGAAAGCAAAGGCGGCAAAGCCCAAAAAGACGAATATAGGCTCGTGGCCGGCCACAAATTAAGCACCGATTATGTTGTCTGGTTGAAAACTTCGGTTTTTTCCGATCTTTTAAAATTTTTGACTTTTTAGCCATAATCATTTCCCTTTCTCAAAAGGCATTCCTAAAAGTTCTAAGAGACGCTTGGCACCTTTATCTGATTTGGATGTGGTCACCACCGTTATTTCCAGTCCCCGCACCTTATCAATCTTAGCATAATCTACCTCAGGAAAAACGATTTGCTCCGGCAACCCCAGGCTATAATTACCATGACCATCAAAACTTTTAATTGAAACTCCCTGGAAATCTCTTAGTCTAGGGAAAACAATCTTAAAAAGTTTCTCCAAAAAGTCATGCATTTTTCGACCTCTTAGGGTGGCCACCAGTCCAATCGGGGCTCCTGCCCGAAGCTTAAAGCCAGCAATTGACTGTTTTGCCCTGGCAATTTTTGGTTTTTGGCCGGCAATCAACGCCAAAGTTTGACTGGGAGACTCTAAGGCTCCCTTATTTTCTGCTCCTTCTTTAAGGCCAATATTGATAATCACCTTTTCCAACCGGGGAACAGCCATTAAGTTTTTTAACCCCAATTCCTCAGCCAGCTTTGGTTGAACTTCCTTTTTATATTTTTCCTCTAACTTCATCTTTTGGGCCTTTTTTAAATTATCTCTTTGCATTTTCTACAGATTCTTCTTTTTTCGCCGCTTTTGTCGACTTGAAAACCAATCCTAGTCTGTTTTTTACACTTTGGGCAGATAAGGGTAACGTTGGCCACAGGCAAGGGCTTGACCAAATCAATAATTCCCCCCGGCTTACCTGCTCCTTGAGGCCGAACATGTTTTTTATAAAGATTCACCCCGGGAACTAAAACCTTCCCGGACTTTGGAAATACTTTTTCGATTTTTCCTTGC
>Ga0307379_10013338_pt1 | contig 10650 bp, 11 predicted proteins | sample UN2MG_FD_202237 | JGI IMG/M metagenome (GOLD analysis project Ga0307379, IMG submission 202237) | Soil microbial communities from Risofladan, Vaasa, Finland - UN-2 | ecosystem: Environmental > Terrestrial > Soil > Coastal area > Acid sulfate soil | place: Finland: Risofladan, Vaasa | collected... | reverse complement strand
TTGCTTCGGTACTTATCTACCTCGAACCATGGGCGACGGCCAAAAGCGGCCGGGCCGTCGAATTGGCCAACTTCTCACCGTTCGATTTTCTGAAAAAAGAAAAGCAATAGATCGGCTCTCAGGGGAAGGCCAAAACGTCAAATTTTCTTCTTTTTTCTGTAACGAAAGTTATTCCGCTGTGTCTATATTTTCGGTACAGTTGAAGTCATTGCCGGGACTTTTTCGAAAGGAGCGGATTATGAGCTAGTTTTCACCGGGGATATGAAATCTCTTCCCTGGCTGATTCTGACCAACTGCGAGCATAAGGTTATAACCAAGGGATTAGCCCTCGACCAGCTCGAACCCAAGATACAGGAGGTAACAAATGCAAACCAATAACAACATAGTAACAGTCATGGTGGCGCTCTGTGCAATATTCACCTCTGCATGTTCTTTGGCGGCCGAATCCACTGATGTGCGTATCCTTCATTTTCCCAAAGATCGGTCGTTAGGGGGGCTTTACGTCCAGGATGTGGGAATTGTCAGGGAACTCATATACTGGTTCCATTGGACAGAAACCGGGGATCGCAGTGAATATCTATGCGAAGCGAAGGGTGATGTTCGTGTCCCAGCTGGCAAGCGGCTGTCTCTCCGCCCCAACAAGGCTGCCTACAAAGACTTGTCCCCACTCTCAAGGATTGGGCCGGATGACCTCTATGGCCTTGCACTTCCAGCCTCGTCTACAGACCCTGTCAAAGCATCCGATGGGTGCATGTCGCATATCGCCCGCTTGACCGGCCTGAAGAGCCTGAGTCTGGGACAAACCGCTGTTACAGACAGAGGCATGAGGTACATCAGGAACCTCAAGTCCTTGGAATGCTTGTACCTGCCCCCGCGTGTGACAGACAAGGGCATGGCTTATGTGGCTGAGCTGACTACACTGAAAAGACTGTATATTGGGTATGTTGAGGGTGGCCAGGTCACCGATGCCGGCCTGCGCTATCTGAGCAAGCTGACCTCACTTGAAGAACTGGGGCTCACTGGACAGCGTATGAGCGATGCTGGCCTGGCGCATCTTCGGGGCCTGCCGCGACTCGAATACCTGTTTCTTCGCGGCAGAAACTTCACCGACAAGGGATGCGTCCACCTGAAAGACATCCCCTCATTGAGGATACTGAGTTTTCACGAGGGCGTGGCGCGCATAACGGACGCCGGTCTGGTTCACATATCTGAAATGTCTAACCTGGAAAGCCTGTGCCTGCATGGGATGAAGAACATTACCGACGATGGATTGGCCCATCTATCGAAGATGCGATCACTTAAGAAACTCGAGATCGGCAGTTCCCAGGTTACCGACAGAGGTTTGTCATATCTGAAGAAGATCAAGACACTTGAGCGCATAGATCTGCCACAGAGAGACCAGCGCATCACCGATATCGGTCTGGCCCACCTTTCGGAATTGCCCAATCTCAGGCAGCTTAGGGTTTCCAGGGCACATTCTTCCGATCCCGAGAGGAACAAGGAATATTATACTGACAAGGGTTTGGAAGCCCTTGCTCAGTGCCGCAACCTTGAGGAACTCAGTATTGGCAGTATCGGCATTACTGATGCTGGGATGGAACACATAGCAAAACTCACAAACTTGACGAGACTTAGTATGTTCGGCTGTGACAACGTCACTGACGCCGGACTGGCCAAGTTGGTTGCCCTGAAATCTCTGAAGAATCTGAGCGTTACCTATTCCGACATCAGCATCGCGGGACTGAACAATCTCAAGCCAATGCCTAATTTGACGAACTTGAATGTCTCCGGTTTTAAGCGCGGCGGCGCCATTTTGGATCTCTCGGCTTTAACATTTCTGGAAGACCTGTCTATGAGCCCCAGGTCCGGCGAAGTCACGTTTGTCGATGCAGACCTGAAGTGCCTGGCGGGCTTGAAACAACTCAGGTCGCTGCGGATCGGCCCATGCGATTATACTGACAAAGGCATGACGTATCTGGCCGGTCTTACCAACATGGAACGTCTCATCATTGGTGGTTCAGGCTTAACCGACGAGGGACTCAAATCCCTGACTAATATGAAAAAGTTGAATCTTCTGGATATCCGCGGCAGATGGGACAGGAGCAGGCGGGACTTTGACAGCGGCGGCAAGTTCACAAATGAAGGATTGCGACATCTTGAGGGACTCAAGGAGCTGCGCCTGCTGGAAATCTACTCTGACAATGACTTCAGCGATGCGGCGTTGCGCCGACTGCACAGGGAACTGCCTAACCTGTTTCGTCTAAGGATCAACGGCGCGATACTGCAAAGCATCAACAGCAAAGAAAGACTCCGGTGAAAGTGATGCGCCGAGCAAAACGCGACATTGCGATCAGTCATTCCCGTGAAACGGACAGACTGTTGATGATTTCGCCGGCAAAGGTTCGCCATTGGGCGGGGCCGTTTTCGACAAAATACTCGAACGACTTTTCGTCCACCAGCCGTCCTAACAAGCTCTTTCGGTCGGCAGGGTCGGTGACATTTTGAATAATCTTTTTTCGAAGCTTTTCCAGCTCGGCGAGAAACTGGCCGTGCTGCTCGGTGAAAATTGCCTCAAGCTTCTTTCTTGTGTGGCCGGCGTAAGCGGGGCATTGGCCTTCCGTGCCGATGGCGATTTGCAGGTCGCCTCGCTTAACTACGGCCGGCACGAAAAAATCGCAAAGCTCCGGCACATCGACGACGTTGCAAAGAACCTCCAGCTCCTGGCAATCTTTGTATATCTGTTTGTTGAGCTGGTGATTGTTCGTTGCCGCTATGGCCAGCAGCGCCCCGGCGAGATAGTTCTTGGAATATTTCGATTTTATAAGCTCGGCATCCGTGCCCTGGCACAGGGCCGTCATCATGTCGTCGATGCGTTCGGCGACTACGATCACCCGTGCCCCGGCGTTCAACAGGGCCTGGACCTTTCGCAAGGCCACGGCTCCGCCGCCGATTACGACCGTGCGGCGAGAACCCAATTCCAGAAATATCGGATATTTCGCCATGACAGAATTATACCACACAAACCCCGGCGGCAATATTATTTTTAAAAAAGAAATGAGCCGTGAAAACGATCAAATCGCATTAAAAACCACTAAAAGCCGCTTTTTCTCTATGATGTTCTGCTACGGAAATACACATGCACAAAATGGCCACATCGAATCAAGGCCTGGAGGCCGATCCGTACATGTGTTTTCCGCGGCGTGCGGCCTGGATGGCTTCGTGGGTATCCTGCGGGGCGCCGGGATCTCCTTGCTCTTTCATCCAGCGGTCGAGTTCTGCGCTGAGGCGGGCCTTAATATCGGAAAACGCCGGATTGCCCGCGATATTTTTCAATTCGTAAGGATCTTCGGCCGTGTTGTACAACTGCTCGGCTGGCCGGTGCATGTATCGCTTGACGAGGTCGTAAATATTCGGGTTGTTCCAGGCGTTGCTTATCCATGTTGCCCAGTAGGGATTGTTCAGCTCTCCTTTGCCCGCCCATCCCATGAGATGTTTTTCGATATATATCTCGCCGGGCGTCAGGTTTCGGATGTAGCGGTACTGCCCGTCACTGACTGTTCGGACGGGGTATGCGGGGCCTTCGGGGATATTGTTGTGCATGCCGTAAACGAACTTGCGATGCATGGAAGCTTTGCCCAGCAGTACGGGCAGAAAACTTGTTCCGTCGTAGTTATGTCTGGCCGGCTCGCCTCCGGCGGCGTTTACAAGCGTCGGCAGAACATCCGCGTATTGAACCATGGCATCGGTCCGCCTGCCCGCAGCGACCTTTCCCGGCCAGCGGGTGATCAACGCCGTGTGCAAACCGGTATCCCAGTTTGTCCATTTGCAGCCGGGGAATTGGCTGCCTTGCTCCGATGTGAACAGGACAAGCGTATCATCGGCTCGGCCGGACTGCTCCAATACTTCGAGGATTTCACCGACCTGTTTGTCCATGTAGGTTATCTCGGCCAGATAGTGTGAGAAGTCTTCGCGCGTGCGCGGGGTATCGGCAATATTTTCAGGGAGCTTCAGCTTCTTCTGCGGATACTTCGACGCATCGCCCATTACCCACGGCACATGCGGCTCGACCAGTGCAACGACAAGGCAGAACGGCTGATTTTGGTTGTCTCCCATGAACCGTGTAATGCCCTGCAGGTTATGCGGCCGGGTAGGATTGTGCACACAGCTCGTATCAAATCCTCCCACTTTGGTGAAAGTAAAGGTCTTATCCGGCTTGACGTGCACTTTACCGGCGAGACCTACGCGATAGCCCAGAGCCCCGAGGTGGTGCGGCATGGTAGTGATATCGGGCCGGCTGGCCGAATGGTTCCATGCGCAGCCGTTCCGCATTGGGTAAAGTCCGCTGTACAATTCGGCACGGCAGGGCTGGCACATCGCCGAACCGAGATAGGCCCGGTTGAAGACAAGCCCCTCGGAGGCCAGCTTGTCGATATTCGGCGTTACCGCGTTCTGGCCTCCATAGACGGGCAAATCGTTGTGCGTACAATCGTCGGCCATGATGATAAGGAAATTCGGCTTTGTCCGCTTCGCCGTATCTGCAAATGCCAATACTCCCCGTCCAACGACCGACGAAGCTGCGACCAAACCTGCATGATGTAGAAATTTGCGTCTGCTTAACATGTTGATATCCTATTCGATTCTCTTAAATGTTCCTAAACAGTTTAGTTCCGAACTTATTATACCTGGAATTTATGAATTTGTCATTTAATGAATCAGAGTTATGGCCGGCAGCCGGATTGGCTGTCCGCCGGGGCATCACTCCCCGATGCAGTAAAGGTGCTTGCGGCCGCGAAGAAAGATCTTACCGTCGTAATGTCACCCGAGGCTTCCGGGCGAACGGCGATTATTGGTTGAGGTTTAAGGAAGCCTACGCTGTGCCCGGACGTGAGAAACACCAGCCCCTGGGCGGTAACAGGGGGCGGAACCGATATCATCGACCCGCCCCGCGCACTCCCACAGGAGCTTGCCGGTAGCGGCATCGTAGCCCCGCATGCGGCGCGAGGCGTTAGTGACGATGGTTGTATGGCCGCCGGCGCGCCAGCCGGGCCAATCCTGTGCGAAAACCCGGCCCGCGTTAATCAGAGTCATACACAATATCATAAAGGTCATTGATAAATTCGTCTTTTTCATGGTAACTCCCTGTTCGACTTCCGCTGAGAAGCCCTTAGCGTGTTTACGTCACAGCAACAGCACACCGCCGTGTGCTCATCCATTACAATCCGAGCCGGGGTAGTGTGTCAGTCATTTATTCGATATTTTACATACCAAATCCTTGCTTACAAGACCAGATCTCCCTCAAAATCGGTCGGTTTGAGTTGAACGGATTATTGAATCTTTTCAAATCGTAAAATCGGTGGTATATTGTAAACTCACGTAGTTCGTAGTTGAGTGTTTATTGTTCGTAGGAAGATATGAGCGAAATAAGGAAATTGCAGGCTCCTTTGAACGAGGCGGATGTGCGATCGTTGAAAGCGGGCGATGAGGTTCTTGTCAGCGGTGTGGTCTATACCGCGCGGGACATGGCGCATAAGAGGCTGTGCGAGGCGATAGAAGCGGGGCGGGAGCTGCCGTTCGAGCTTGCCGGGGCGATTATTTATTTCGTCGGACCGACGCCTGCCGCTCCGGGCAGGGTCATCGGTGCCGCCGGGCCTACTACTTCATCACGAATGGACCCGTTCAGCCCGATGCTGGTTACTAACGGCCTTAAGGCAATGATCGGAAAGGGTTATCGGGGCCAGGCGGTCAGAGAGGCCCTGAAAAAATATGGAGCGGTCCATCTTGCGACTCTCGGCGGCGCGGGGGCGCTGCTCTCGAAGCATATCGTTGCTTCGGAAGTTATCGCCTACGAAGACCTGGGGACCGAAGCGGTCAGGAAACTTCAGGTGGTTGATTTTCCCGCCGTCGTTGCGTATGACTGTTATGGAAATAGTGTGTATAAACAAGAGAGCGCATTAATATGAAAGTAGCACTGATTGGCCTGCTTCAGTCGGGTAAGAGTACGATTTTAGCGAGTCTGAGCGGTAAGGCAATTCCTGCGGTCGGGTCGGCATCGATCGAAGAAGCTGTCATACCGGTCCCGGATGATAGGTTCGACTGGCTGGCCGATTACTGCAAGCCCAGGAAAACGGTTCACGCCACAATCGACTGCCTGGACCTGCCGGGCCTTAACTTTACCGACGATCATGGCAGGGCCGCCGCCCGGCGAATAATTAATCAGATAAGAACGGTTGAACTGCTCGTTCTGGTCGTTCGGGCGTTTGATGATCCGACCGTGCCGCCTTATCGAAACACGGTCGATCCGGCGAGAGATTTGGCCGAATTGCAGACGGAATTGCTGCTCGCCGATTTGGAGCTTGTGACTACGCGTATCGACAAACTCGAAAAGCAGGTCCACAAGCCGACCAAATCACAGGCTCACGACAAGGCGGAACTGGCTTTACAAAAGAAACTGGCCGAAGCAATAGAATCGGAAAAACCGATCAGCTCGGCTATCGAAACACATACCGAACGCGAAATGATTAAATCTCTCGGTTTTTTGACACTCAGGCCGGTCGTAGTTGCGATTAATGCCGGGGAGGATCAGTTGGACGAGAAGTTCGATTTTGCCGACCGGCTTGACGATTCGGTTCCCGTTATTACAATTTGTGCGAAGCTGGAGCACGAACTCTCACAATTGGATGCCGAAAGCAGGACCGAGTTTATGGCGGATCTGGGAATTGCCGAATCCGCGGCGAGCAAGTTCGTCCAAAGCTGCTATTCAGCGCTGGGTTTGATAAGTTTTCTGACTATTGGCTCCGATGAGCTGCGTGCCTGGCCGATAAGGAAAGGCACAGTGGCGCTCGATGCGGCGGGCAAAGTCCATACCGATATTAAGCGCGGTTTCATTCGTGCCGAAACGTTCGGTTATGACGATCTGCGAGAGCTTGGTGATGAAAAAGCTCTGAAAGCTGCCGGCAAGATCCGGCTCGAAGGCAAAGAGTATGTCGTTCAGGACGGCGACATTATCAATTTCAGATTTAATGTTTAGCTTTAACAAATTTTTAAGGAAGTGTTTGTGAAACGATCGTTAAGGCTACTCATTCCGGGATTTATAGCGCTGTTAGCGGCGGCGATTGTTTTGCTCTTCCTGTTTTCCAGGAAGCCCGATACTGCTTCTCGCTGGACCTACAAAGTGGTCAATACGTTCGCTCACGATACAAAGGCCTTCACCCAGGGGCTCGTTTTCGAAAATGGTTTTTTATACGAAGGAACGGGGCTTTATGGGCAGTCGAAATTACGCAAAGTAGAATTGGAAACGGGCAATGTCTTACGGGAACATAAATTGCCGGACGAGTTTTTTGGCGAGGGAATTACGATCTTCGGGGACCGGATCATTCAGTTAACATTGAAGTCAAGAACCGGATTCGTTTATAACAAGGAGACTTTCGAGCTGCTGCGCGAGTTCAGCTATCCGACCGAAGGCTGGGGCCTTACGCATGACGGCGGGTATTTGATTATGAGTGACGGCACGCCAATGCTGTATTTCCTGGACCCTGAAACGTTTGTGCAAAATCGTAAGATCATGGTACTCGACCAGGATTCCCCGCTCTGGGGGCTTAACGAGCTTGAGTATATCGACGGCCAAATCTATGCCAACGTCTGGCCGACCGAACGTATCGTCAGAATTGAGCCGGAGACGGGCGAAGTAATCGACTGGATTGACGCCGAAGGTATCCTGGCCCCGGAGGACCATAGCGATCCGGTCGATGTTCTCAACGGGATTGCTTATGACCCGGCCGGCCGCAGATTGTTCGTGACCGGCAAGTTTTATCCGAAACTCTACGAGATAAAGCTGATTCCCGCGAAGTAATGGTGGCGTTAAATGCGGAATGTTGGTATAAGAGCACGATATTCCGGCGTTGCGCGACGTGCATTGTGCATTACGAATCTATGACGCCGGCGTAAATTTTTTCCGGAGAGATTTTATGAAGGCTGTTGTGCTGACGGGTTTGAGGCAAATGGAGCTCAGGGACGTGCCTGGGCCGAAGTTAGAAAAAGACACGGATGTTCTACTGAAAATTGAGATGGTGGGTGTATGCGGCTCCGATGTGCACTACTACGAGACCGGCAAAATCGGGGCGCAAGTTGTCGAATATCCCTTTATTGTAGGTCACGAATGTGCCGCGACGGTCGCGGCTGTCGGCAAATCGGTTACCGGCGTTAAAGTCGGAGACGCCGTAGTTGTTGACCCTGCGGTTTACTGCCACAATTGTTTTCAATGCAGGATAGGCAGAGAGAATACGTGTTATAACCTGCGTTTCCTCGGTACGCCCGGCCAGGGCGGCGGCTGTCTCTGCGAGTATATTGTTATGTCGCAGGAATGCTGCTATCCGACCAAAGGAGCACTTACCTGCGAACAAGCCGTCTTATGTGAACCATTGTCGATTGCCGCCTATTCGGTCGAGCGCGCGAAGGTGCCGAAAAATGCAAACATCGCTATCCTCGGTGCCGGCCCTATCGGTTTATGCACCTTCGTCAGTGCAAAGGCGAAAGATATAAATACCTGCTATATGACCGAAAAAATTCCTGAACGCGTCGATACGGCGAAAAAAGCCGGAGCAACCTGGGTTGGAAATCCGGACGAGCAGGATATTGTCGGTGAAATACTTGAGCAGCAGCCTGATGGATTGGATGTCGCGTTCGAATGTGCCGGCCAGCAGGAAACCGTCGATCAGTGCACCGAATTGCTCAGGCCCGGCGGTACTTTGGTCCTGACCGGTATCCCGCGCTTTGACAGGGTCTCTTTAGCGGTCGACAAGATGCGAAGAAAAGAGATCACTATTGTAAATATTAGGAGGCAAAATGAATTTACGCAGAAGTCGGTTGATTTGATTGCTTCGGGGCGGGTCAACGTTGATTTCATGGTAACGCATCATTTCCCGCTGCAAGAAACACAAAAGGCCTTCGATTTGGTCGCCGGCTATAAGGATGGCGTTATCAAAGCCATGATTAGAATGTAAATTTATGCTCGCATCAGATTTTTTTTGGAGATTGAAATTCAATGAGTTGGCTTGGTTTGGAAGGAAAAGTCGCAATCGTTACAGGAGGAGCCTGCGGTATAGGCAGGGCTGTTAGTCATGGATTAGCCGAGGTAGGGGCGAATATTGTCGTCGCCGATATAGACGAGCAGGGCGCCGGAAAACTCGCCGTTAGTTTGAAGGAACAGTTCGGCGGCGAGCACATCGCTGCAAAAACAGATGTGACTAATAAGGCAAGCGTAGATGCCATGGTTTCAGCAGCTCTCGATGCTTACGGCAGGGTTGACATACTCGTAAATAACGCCGGGATTCTTATACCACGGCTGCTCGTAGACCCGGCGGGAAAAGAGGAGCTAACAGAGCAAATCTGGGACAAGATGGTATCCATTAACCAGAAAGGATACTATTTGTGTGCCCAGGCAGTAGCGCGGGTGATAATTAAATCGGGCAGGGGGGGCGTTATTATCAATATGACTTCCGAATCGGGCCTGGAAGGTTCGGAAGGCCAGAGTGTTTATGCCGCGACCAAAGCGGCGATCTATTCTCTCACACGCTCATGGGCAAAAGAACTCGGCAGGCACAACATCCGCATTGTCGGCATCGCACCGGGGATTGTCGAAGCAACTGCCCTGCGTTCCGACGAATACGAACGTGCCGTCGCCTACACGCGAGGAATCACCATCGAACAATTCCGCGAAAAATATGAGCAGGTCTCCATACCGCTGGGAAGAAGCGGCAAGCTCAGCGAGGTAGCCAACGCTGTATGCTTCCTGGCCTCCGAACGAGCCGGCTACATTCACGGCACCGTAATCAATGTCTCAGGCGGCAAGAGCAGAGCTTAAGCCTCAATTGCAGCGATATTAAAAAGGATTAGATTCGCACAATGAAAACGCTTGATTTTGCAATGGCTGACTCTACATATTAAGATTGCGAGGCTTGCAGGGGCCTTTTCAATGTTGATGTCCCGATAGAAAGGCAAAAAATGGCCATCAAATCGCTTTTTTCGGACTTTCAGCTAAAAAAGGCTAAAATTTTTTTTAATTTCAGGAATTTTCCTTGACGTTAATATGGAAAGTTTGGTATAAATAAGTAAGTGAAGTTGGCGGTTGTTTGTGAATTTTGGCTTCACGGCGTATTGCTTATCCATAGTTCCTGGGCAAAACCTGATGTGTAGTCAGGTATGGGACAGAGTTGGAAATTAGGTAATACGGCAGGAAACGGAGGAGTGGTGTCAGGCGGAACATTCATTTTTCGCCCGCATCTTTCTCAGCCACATACATTCGTGGCCCACCAATCTTGCCTTACTGGCAACTTTACCTATTTTAAAGCATGGAGGGTCAGTGCGCAAGACCCTTCAGGGCAAACGTTGACCTGACTCTTGTCAAAAACAGATTGTTTGTAAGGATACAACTTAAAATTTGAGGAGAAATATGATGAAAAAGATAATAATGATTTTTGTATTAGCGATTGCTGTCCTATCTGTCGGCAGTGCTCAGGCTGGTTTTGTAAATGGCAGCTTTGAGGACGGCCTGAACGACTGGTCAATTATTGTGCCGAGCGGCGCTTCCGTAAGTGCCGTCACGAGCCACGATGATCCTTCCGGGCCTGGTGGTGTGCCCCCCGTCGTCCTCGG
>Ga0307379_10013337_pt1 | contig 10651 bp, 9 predicted proteins | sample UN2MG_FD_202237 | JGI IMG/M metagenome (GOLD analysis project Ga0307379, IMG submission 202237) | Soil microbial communities from Risofladan, Vaasa, Finland - UN-2 | ecosystem: Environmental > Terrestrial > Soil > Coastal area > Acid sulfate soil | place: Finland: Risofladan, Vaasa | collected... | reverse complement strand
CAGAGACCTTCTTCACTGTAAGAGAACTGCTCTTCGTCGTTTTCTAACCAATCCTTTAGGGCAGTGTAGAGTTTTTTCGATAGCAAGCGCATGCCGTTTGACATTTTTGTTTAATGGCTAAAAAAAACAGCACCCAATCAACATTATAATGCAAAGCGCTTTTAATGCACCAAATTCAACATATCCGTTAAGTTCGTCGAAGTGCTCAGCTGCAGGTCGCACAGCGGGCCAGTGCATGCGCTTGCGCCCAGTGGATTGGTTTCGTCCTTGAACTCGATTATCTCTCTCAGATCGAAACCCTCTGATTGGTACTTGAGAAGCGCATTCAAGCGGGCATACTCAGTCATGTCGATGTCTTCAAACGGTGTTTGTGGGTAGTGATAATCGTCCAACGGCAGCACTGCCAGTGCACTGTAGCGCTCTCTGTTCGCAATCAACCAGCGCTCCACGGCCGCCCACTCGTGCTCGGCAACCGACAAAGTCGCGGAAACGTTGTTCTTGTTAGGCCCGCGGCAGTGGCCACCGCCAATCCACTCTTGATTGAACCGGGCCACGCGTTGCAGGAACTCCAGTGCGTTTTCGCTTTTTCTGAATTTTGTGTTCTCGTTCTTCGGAGCGCGTATTGGGAATTCGAGAAACGCCGAGCTGCTATCGTAGACGCTGTCGGCAACGAAGTACGGTATCTTTTGCAGTGTGTACTGGTAGAGCGGGTCGGTTTTCTTGACAGTAACGCGACGAATAAAATGTGGATTGTGCCACGCGTGTATCCCCGAGGAGGTACACCCGAGGATTATCGACGTTGTCCCACTCGGCTTTATTGTAGTACACCTCGCTGCGCTGTTGATTCCCAAGTATTGCGCCGTCCTGGCGTTCTCGAGCTGTACAATCTCCGCAGCCGCACGCAAATCCAGTTTATCGATACCACCTGTGCCAATACCCGTCATACCGACTCCGATCAGCGCGTCCCGACGGGTGTTCTCAGCCCAGCGCGGGCGCAGCAGGGGAAACTCAGTAAAACTCGCCTGCAGTGTTCCGATAAACGAGGCAGCGGCGGCGCGCTCGGATAGCTCTTTCTGGGTGTGTACGGTAGTGACATCGATCTCAGTGAGATTGCAGAAAGTATTGGCGTCGAGAGAAACTTCAGCACACGGATTGGTTCCATACTCCAGACTATTGGTCTGGAAGAACCCCGGCTCCCCTGTACCGCCGCCGCGCAACACGTCCCACACCTTTGCAAATCCTCCCTCAAAATCCCCGTTACGCTCGATAACTGCGGAATTGTTGCTGAATCGCCGCTGCGGGTTCTGCAAGAACCACTCGCTGCCCTCTTTGCAGCGCAGCATCGCATCGTCGCCCACAGAGAAGAGCGATATCAGAGAGGAGCGACGCACTCCCCCGCTCATCACCGCCGCAGAGATGATGCAGATGATGTCGTGGCACTGCAACGGAGTGAGCTTCCTGCCCGGCTTGACACTGCGCAGGAACTTCTCCACAGCGTCTAGAGACTCGCGCAGTCCCTCGGAGCCAGGCGCATAGCCGCCGCTCGTCACCAGCGGAGCACCCTCTGGGCGGATGCGACTGTAGTTGAAGACGGGCCGCAGGCCGGGAGCGAGAGTGCGCAGATTCGCGTTGTCGGGAATGGCGTCGAGATAGGCGAACATGAGCACATTTACAGCCTCGGCCCAGCCTTCAATCGTGTCCTCGATGACGAACTCCTGCTCTCCGCGAATCTTTCTCACTGCTGGCAGCTGCGCTACATGGTGCGCCTGTACAGAGTAGCCGACACCGGAGCCAGAGAGCAGAAGATACATGATCTCCGCGAACGTGTCCACGTCGGAGATCGGCGTGTAGCTGCAGTTGTACATGCGGATGTTGTTCATTTCAGCGGCGGCACCGGCGAATTGCATGCACCGCATACTCGGCAGAATCCGGCGCTGGCGCACTTTGTCAAAAGCCCAGGATATTTTCTCTTCGAGTTTGGGGTAACGGTTGAGAAACATATTCTCGCTGCGTGCGACGGCCTCGTACCAGTTTTCGCGTCGCTGCTCCTGCGGGTTGTAGCGGGCATACTTGGAGAAGAGAGTCACGTCCTGAATCAACTCGCTCCCACGACAGGAGAAGTTGCGAAGTTGCGTTGCGGCGGGTATGCGCAACATCTCGGGGGAGATTAATGATATTTGTAGATCAAGTAATATGTGCCAACAGGCATTCGATTTATAAATGAGTTTCCAGTGCAAATCCGAGAGTATATTCGCAAGATTTAATAATATGCGAATATTGAACTGAACATGACAAAATACTAATTATTTTTTCTGTATGAGCGCCACGAAACCATATTAGGCTCCGTTTGGGGCACCCAAAATGCGACCTTGCGTCGAAACTGATTATTCGCACTAATTAGCAAAATGCGAATATTAAACCCATCCTTTTGCATAAAGTCATTAAATAGGACTTCTTGGTCTTTCTTGCCAGCATTTGTCCCGCACCCGTTTCGGCACCACAACCAGGTATATTGTTGCAAATAAGTAATGGCGTCTCAGAGAATTTATTATTTATCGTTTAACTTCCTTCCAGGGCTCACGTCCCGATTACGAGCTTTGGTGTCTTTGAGTACCGCCTCAATTTTGTCTTTGATACTGATCAAGTGGACAGGTTTCGATAGTTGGTAATCCATTGACCAATCGCCTTTGTAAGATTCTGAGAATATTTTTTTCATTTCCAATAGTTTTTCTACAACGTCTGCAGCATAAATTTCGTCTGCTTCTTCATCGTTCGACCAGAACGTGAAATCTTTCATTCGATGCCACTGTATTTTTCCAGTTTTATGCAAAAACTTTCTATCCAACGTAGCCATAAAATTTTCTCGGAATTCTACAACGTCTTGAGTTGGTGGCGTCATGGGAGGCATATGAACATGCAATGACAAGCACATTTTAGCTTCGTGTAAAACTCTCAATTCCATTGTATCAGAGGGTTTGTATCACTGGTGGCATTTTCTGGCAAATTGTATGATGTGCTAATATGCAACATTTCAAACGTAGTTTGTCATATTATATATATATGCTTCTTCGCCCAGAGCAAGATTTTAAAGCGTTCCAATTTGTTAGTTAATTCGATTTTTACTAGTAAAAGAACATTCATTTTGTCCCAATCAGAGCTTTGTTTCCATCCTGTACGCCTCCATGACTTTCTCTGCAACGTCTTTCGCCCCCGCACTCGCGGCCATGTCAATGTATGCGCGCTCGAACGAGGAAAATATCGCATGCTCTGGCATGGGGAAATAGGGTTCAGCCGACATGGACCACTGCAGGTCTTCCACAGTATTGCCTCTGTAGTTCTCGATAGGTTTCACACGATCAAAGTCGAGCGCGAAGATCCTTGCAGTGTCGTCTGTCGCGTCAGTGCCGAGGATGTACTCCATGTCGGTGGCGCCGACTTTGGCGTAGTAGTGCAGAAAGCCCATCAACCGGCCGAGAGACGTGGCAATGCGCTTGAGCTTCACCGGCGCGACCACCTCTGCGATGAGCTCAGGCCCGATGTAGTTGCCGCGGCCAGGATACGAGCGTGCCTCGCCCTCCTCGCCAATGTAGGCCTGGTACGACATATTATTGCTGGCGCCGAACTCGATGCGCGGCCGCAGCACACGGTGCATGACCAGTGCACACCAGGTCTTGTCGGCGTGCAGCGAGCGTATGTCGCGCACCTCAGCGAGCACCTTGACCACTTCGACGTTGGGGTCGGTGAAACCGTGCTGCTCGACAGCGCTCTGTATGCGCTGGGCGATCTCGAACTCGGAGCCGAACGCAGCACAGCTCACAATAGACTGCGAATACTTGATAGCCACGCCCGGGTAAGCTTCGTTCGCATAGACCGTGCCGAAGCCGCCGCGGCCAATCTCTGTACCGGTTCGGTAGAAGTCGACGACAAGCTTCTCGTCCCACCGCACCGCCGTGCTACCGGCAATGTGGTGCTGGCTGTAGCGATGACCGCCGCGCGTCCAGTGCAGTCGCTGGTGCTCGACGCCACAGTAGGGCGTGCCGCACTCGCAGGTGTCGTAGATCTCTTTTTTGCAAATTACACACACGTAATCCATGCTCTTGTGTAAATTCGGCTCTCTTTCACTCATATATAGACTGTGAGTTCGGTGTTTGTACCACTGTTGGTATTTACTGGCAAATTGTACGATGTGCTAATATGCAACATTCCAAACGTGGTTTTCAATATGTATGTTAAATTAATATATTAAAATACTAATAGCCGCTTGAGTTCTTGAATTTTCTGCTTGAGTTCTTGAACCTCCTGTTTGATAATTTGTAATATTCGCAATTCACTAATTAGTGCGAATAATCAGTTTCGACGCAAGGTCGTATTTTGGGTGCCCCAAATGGAGCCTATTGTGGTTTCGTGGCGCTCATACAAAAAAAATAATTAGTATTTTGTCATGTTCAGTTCACTGGTCAATCGACATGTTTTTATTAGCCAAACAACGCCTGCGCCGCGGCGTCAACAATGCTACCCTTTTTGGGTTTCTGCGATCGCTTTTTATGTCTATCGTAGCTTTCGCTGCTGTCGATGCTGCTACTGTCGATGCTGCTGCTGCTACTACTGCTACTACTGCGATGACGCTTGGGACTGGAGTCGCGTCGTCGGCGCCGTTCACCGTGTCTTCTCAGTCCAGCAGAGCGGCGAATCTCCACAACAAGTTTCGTGGGGGTTCCGCGCCTCGCTGGCTCTATCTCTACAGCGATAATCGCTTTGAACTTGCGTTTCGGGTGGCGCAGTTTCTTGATAGTGTCTATATTGGTGCTGCTAATGCGTCGTACAAATCCCGATGCGGCGATTGTGATAACCGACGGGTTCGCGGTGGTGAGGAACAGCTCGATCGATTGGTTGGCCGGTTCCATGTTCTTGATGTAGTCGAGGACTTTATAGGTGAACTCGCGGTCGTCGTCGTTCGGCACCCGGTGTACCAGGTCGAGGTTGTCACGGTGCACCATCTGGGTGGATGGGTAGGGATTGTTGTAGCCCGAAGGCAGACCCATCTCTTGCAAAAGATCGCCCATTGCCGTTTGCTGCTGTGATGTTCTGCGCTTACAGTGCAATGGAAGATGGATGCACGTAGCAATAATAATATGTACCGTGTATACTGTCGTCTGTGCCCCCAGTGTATCGCCATATTTTTACTCATCGGGAAAGACATTGTATGACCGCGATCCTCAACTACAACGCGGATGCGGAGTTGTCGGAACTCAACGCGCTGCAAGAAGAGAAGTACACGGAGAAGTGGCTGCTGGAACGCGGGAGCGTTTTCAGTCGGGCCGAGATAGCGCTGGAGAAGCGAATTGCGCTGTTGGCCGTGCTCACTTTGCAGGCGCGGTACCGGGGCCGTATATTTAGTCGGATGAGCACGATATTGGAGAACAAAGACCAGCTGCTGGACAATCTTCCCGAGCACGACTGTCGAGACGGCGAATGTCGTATTCTCTCCCAGACGGCAGGTCGGCCCATCTACTACGCGCTCACTGGGGAACGCGGCACTTCCTCGGGAACCATCCACATATGCGCAGTTACGGGCCGGGTCCACGAGTGCAGCGACTTGAGCCCGTGCGACGCGATGGAGATCGACCTGCAGGACCGGTGTGCCGGGTACATCTGCCGCATCACCCATCGGCACAAACGCGGTGTGACGACCAGTCTCGCGCCGATTGACCCGGAGAAAAACCCCATCAGCAAGCACACCTCTGATCTGATGGCGCAGGCCGAGGACACGCGGATCGCGTTCCGAGGGGATATGAACAGCAGCGAGGAGTGCCGCGAGGACGACAGCGACGTGGAGATCGGCGAGATGCTGGGCAGCGTCGGAAAGAACCTGCGGCGCAAGCCAAAGGTGAGCGTCGAGCCAGAGCGGCGGCGCGGTCCCATCAAAAAGCGCCAGCCGATGACGGGCACCGATCGCTCGGTCAACTATCTCAAGCAAATGACACAGAAGCAGCGGCAGGCCACAACGATTGTGAAGCTGCTGCTGAACACTGAGCTGCAAATGCGCTACTACCAAGAGCGGCAACACGTGGCCGCGCGCAAAGCGTTCGATCACGTCAACATGCAGAAGGGCCGCGCACTGCGCGACTTCAGCCGCATGGACTGCATCAGCATGTGGTATAAGCGCTACTACGAAGTGGTCGACACGCCACCGACGCTGGTGGGAAGCATCAAACCGAATGTCTACGTAAACTCGATTATGGAGCTGTGGGAGAAGCTCGCCACCTCGCTCTACGCCCGCCAGCGCTCGAGCTCCAAGCACAAGCCGCTCAATTTCCAGAAGATCGCATTTGCCTACATGTACCAGTTGACCGCGGGCGACTACGTGTGCAACTGCAGTCTGTCGGAGGCGGTGATCGAGAAGTATTCGCTGCACACTGTGGCGCCGGAACTCGCCAAGATAGTCGGTGATTTCGGCATCCGCGTGATCACTCTCGATCCCCACCTGCGCGAGGCTATCGCCCACCCCGACAGCGTGGTTGCGCTGAGCAAAATGCAGCGCACGACCGCGAAACCGGAGCCGAAGACGATCACGCACGGCACGAAACTGCTGAAAGGTGCGATCAACAGCATCTACTACGGGCTGCGGCAGGAGTGCATCGCAGAGCTGGCCAAAAACACCGACAAAGCCGCAGTGCTACAGACCTATATAGATTGTTGTAAAGAAAACGAGATACAGCCCACCTATGAGCGAGGACGAGTCGGTCAGCAGCTTTGAGGACGCCGACATCATCGATTGCCGTGCGTGGAAGCGCGAGCGCAACACCCTGGCCGCACGGCCGCGCTGGTACGCCATGCTGTTGACGAACACCGACTCTGGCGAGCACACGAAAGTGGTGGTGAGCAGCAATCCGAAACGCGAGATCGCTGACGGCTGGCACTGTGGCGTGCTCTGCACATGCGGCAGCAAGGAGATTGCGACTGTGGTGAGCAAGCACCTGACAACGGGGGTGCGCGGTTCGATGTCGAAAGCGAACGTGGCCGACCAGCTGGCGCGCAACTACAACATTGAGACCTACTGCGACTTTGACGTGATCTTCAAAATAGAGGGTGCCGAGCAGCACATAGAGCGCGTCGACGAACTGCCCGACCCGAAACCAGAATACGGACAGATGATTCCGTTTTAATTAGTGAAAAAGAGCTACTTTTGCTCCAGAGGATTGACAAAGAAGAAATTGCAGAATTTGAGCTGTGTGCTTTCGCCCAACTCCCCACTGCTGCTCTGTTCCATATAAAACCCCACAAAGTACGCGTTCTTCACCTCGTGCATCATCACCCAGCCCTGTTTTGTCGTGTAGTTGAAGCGGTGCAGCAGACCAAAACGTCGGGCGAACGCAGTTTTCCAGTCGGCGTGCGGCTTGGTTTTGTACAGGAGCCGATCGAAGCCGCGTTCCAGCTCGTCGCTGTAGCTCCCGCTCGTCGAGAACGCGAGCCGGTCTTCCACTGCGAGTTCTTCGCCGAAGCGCTCCCACGGTATGCTACGCTCGAGCAGAACACTGCGCTCTTCGAACTCTTCCTCGCTATTGGAGCTGGCCTCATCGGTGACTCTGACGTCGCCGTCGGCATGGGTTTTCAGACCGAGTTCCACCATTTTATCGTGAGGCGGCCTGCCGTTGCACTGGAGGAAGAGATTGAAACGGTCCTCGGCAGCTTCCAAGTTTTTTACTCGTGGAACGCGTACATTGAGATCGTCGATGTTGATGGTGTCCCGCTCCAATTCAATGTCCACCTCGGGCTCGGTTTTGGCTTTTCTCGCGTGTTTCCTTTTGGACATTTTTATATTAGTGACCTCTCTGCAGCGATCACGGCTTTATATAGCACCACAGTGCGGGAAAAACACGCACAGATGACATTGCTCGGCAAGCACAGCATCCCGGATTTGCGCCGGATGCACGAGGAGGCTGTGCAGCGCAGTACCGAACCGGAAGAGATGCGGGCAAAATTCGGCAAACAGCCGTATTATTTCCTCGATCACACGTCCCCTTCCCCGCCCTACGCGCACTTCTACCCGATGTGGACTGACGAAGACGGACGACAATACACCCAAGTGGACGAGAATCTGCTCGGCATCCGCATAACAATCAACAAGCGCAAATTGCAGCCGAGTATCGACTTCCCGCCGGAGAACACAATACTGGAGCTGAGCTCGCTGCGTGGCGGAGAGCGCGTTCGAATCAATCTGGAGAGTGTCTGGGTGGGCGATACACGCCGGGCGACTGCCGCTGCCGTAGTAAAATGGTTATAGTATTTTTATAAGCGCTGTGCTTTTTCGTTCTGTAGTTCGAGAGCGTTTCTCGCGTCCGCAGTCAGATTTCCGCAAAATGGACTGGTTGGGTAATCTCTCCAAGAAATCCGACAGCAGCGATAAATCCGAGTCTGAACCGTCGGCGCCTGAGAATGGCCAGATCAAGTTAAGCGAACCCGTCCCCCAGTCGAAGGAGTCCGAGCAGAAGTCGTCGCAAAGCTCCAGTGACTCGAGCCAGTCCAAGAGTTCTGAGAAATCCAGCGAGGCGAGCGAGAAATCGGAGGGCAAGGCCAATCTGAAGAACGAGGTGACAGACGCCGAGGCGGCGCAGGAGCTGGTGCGAGAGTCGCGTGAACGAGACACTATTGAAAACTATGTACGCCGCCGCGTCAAGAGCCGGATCCCAAAGGCAGCGTTCCAACAAAACTTTTTCCGCCACCTGAAGTTCGCCATGAACCTCACCATGGAAGAGGAAGACCGCAACATCTACCGCCGCGCACTCGTCAATCGCCACCGGCCAAACATCAACGCGGGAAACAGTGTCAACCGCAGCGCCTTCCGCACCTGAGATGCAGTGTGCAATAAAATCGCCTTATCTACTCAGGTTTGTGTTGCGAAAAGCCAGATAGGTTGTCGGTCATGCATTTCGGCCGGTCGGAGCAGATGCTGTTCGTGTTGTTGTCGAGTTTGCTGTATTTTCTTCTTCACCGCCACCAGTACGCCATCTGCGCTGCGCAGGTCGAGCGCGTCTACCAGAAGGACCTGCAGATACTCGAAGACGGCGCGTGCTCCGAGAAGTACGTCATCTACGTGGAGCGGATCGACTGCCAGAAGATCATCGTTGAGACCGACCCCACGGTGCGGAAGCTGAAGAACGACTCGTGCTATTGGAACTCGTTTCTGCCGCCGATAGAGCTCTCTGTTACGCACCTGTTCGGCGCTCTCGGTCTGGCGATTCTGTACTACTACCGCAAACACTACACTACGCAGAGGGACAATCAGAAGTACGCGCAAAGCGCCATCAATATGCTGATGGAAAGGCGGCGCGGAAAACCGTATTAAACATTAAGTTTTAGAGATGGTTTACTAATGTACGATCGGGTTTTAAATTCTTTTCTGTCAATTATGGAGGCGGGGGAAAGTTAATTGCCCATGGGCATGCGTTCGTCGCGACCATCGCGCAGTGCCGCCACGCCCACGTAGGTTCCTCTTGGTCCCCAGTGCCCAGTGCCCGGTTGTTCCATTGTGAAGTCGCCCGAGCGCGAGTCGTACAGCATTACGTGGCCCGGATACGCGAGTACGTTGGTTCGCACATTAGAGCCCAGCTTGTCAGAGTTGATGTCGAATTCGCCGCGCTTGCGACCGGCGAGGAATCCCCACCGTTGGCAGCTGCGGGCCATCGTCTCGTACTCTAGCTCGTCGCCTCCGACAACGTGAAAATCGCTGTAGTCGTGCACCACCATCGAGCCGATGGCGCTGAAGAGTCCCTGTCCAACTTGAGTGTTGTAGCCGAGCGGAATCACCATAATCGAGCCGCTCATGTGCTCGCCGCGTCCGCCGGCGTACGTGTTGGGGTCGATAAACGTGAGGTCGGTGCCGGAGATGTAGCCGTTGGCCATGATGTCCTGGGCGATGAAGTGCATTCGGTGGTCTTTGATAACCGCCTTAGAGTAGAACATGAAGGTTCCCGTCTGCATGTGGGTCAGGCCGTCGTCTTGGATCTCGAACTCGCCAGGACGCACAATAGTGACACCCATACGATCGCCAGCCAGGCACTGGATCATGCACAGCATGGTGTAGAGCATGTTCAGGCGCACAGCGCACAGCGAAATGTGCATGGGCAGATTGTAGCGGTAGGCTTTGACGAACACCTGCTTGTTCAGCGGCTGACTGTCGTAGGAGTGCGCAATCGCGCGGTGCAGGGAAGAGCTGGCGTTCTTCGCAATCATGTTGTAGCTGGCCTCGTAGGTGGGCGAAAGAGTGTGTGCCAAGTGTCTGTGCATCTCAGTGTCCATTGCACTCATGGGGCGTTTGGGCATAGTGAGAGCGCTCTCGCGGAGTCCGCCAATTGACTGTGTGGCGGCGGCGATGAAATCGCGGTCGAGATTCTCAATGGCACTGTCGAAACCATGGCCAGCTCCGATTGAGTGGGAAAACTGGTTGGCACGGGCATTGTTGACAAAGTTCGTCTCGCGGATCGACTGCATCTCGTTGATGCTGCCAGCAGAGAAAGCCGGGTGGAACTCGTCGGCGAATTTCGCGGCTTGCATGCGAGCCTCTATGGAAACATCTGTACGGTAGGGACTGCCACGTGTGGCATCGTCGAGAATGACAGGGTCAACGGGGAAGCTAGGAAGATGGGGGTCG
>Ga0307379_10013334_pt1 | contig 10651 bp, 8 predicted proteins | sample UN2MG_FD_202237 | JGI IMG/M metagenome (GOLD analysis project Ga0307379, IMG submission 202237) | Soil microbial communities from Risofladan, Vaasa, Finland - UN-2 | ecosystem: Environmental > Terrestrial > Soil > Coastal area > Acid sulfate soil | place: Finland: Risofladan, Vaasa | collected... | reverse complement strand
TTTAATTCTATTTTTTGGTCATATAGAACCGGCTTAAAATATCTCAGGCTCTCTTCCGCTTCTTTCACGGTATAAAGAGGTTGTCTCAACTTTCCTCCTGATCTTCTTCTCTTTCGATTGTCCCACTCATTCTCCATCTCCTGAATATGCCCGCTATCGGGGAGCATAATGGAGCATAGATCAGCGGTTGCTTTGGTAGAGTATATATCCCCCTTAAAACCTTTTTTTATCAATTTGGGTATTCTTCCGCTGTGGTCTATATGAGCATGAGACAGAATCATAAAATCTATCTCTTCAGGATTAAAGCTGAAAGGTTCGTAGTTCATCCGGTTAATCGACCTGCTCCCTTGAAACATTCCACAATCTATTAAAAATTTAGTATTCTTGGTTTCGATAAAATAATTTGATCCGGTGACTATTTTGGCAGCACCTAAAAAAGATATTTTCATTTCAATTTATCCTTTCTATAGGCTTAAAATTTCAGCTATCTTTGCCTTCATTTCCTCTTTTTTGCAAACCATCCTGTGTCGGATAGGTTTTTTTTCGATATCCTTTATTCCTGTAGGTATCGGAGACTTTACTAAATCAGACATCTTTTTAATTAATTCAAAATCATCAAATTTTTTGTATCGGCTATCTATTGATTCCATTACGCTTTTAGTAAATTTAAAAGGGCTGGCGGTGGCCACAATGACTGTTTTGGTCTTATCCCCGGTTTCTTTAACATAATTTTTATATACTGCATAAGCGACTGCTGTATGGGGGTCAATCAAATATTTTGATTCCGCGAATACTTCTTTTATGCATCGGCGTAATTCTTCCTGGGGTGCAAATCCGCCGTAGAAATCTTTTAATTTATCCTTCATTTCGGAATTTATTCGATAAAAACCTTTGTTTTTTAGGGAATTCATTAGCTCTTTTACCTGTCGGGCATCTCTCTCGCTTATCATCCATAGCAATCTCTCCAGATTGCTGGACACCAGAATATCCATCGAGGGAGAAATGGTCGGAAATAATTTTCTCCGCTTATCATAGACTCCGGTATCAAAAAAATCTGCCAGTGCTTTGTTTTCGTTAGAAGCACAAATTAATTTATTCACCGGTAATCCCATTTCTTTGGCATAGTAAGCTGCCAGAATATCTCCGAAGTTACCGGTGGGGACAGCTATATTTATCTTTTCACCGTTCTTGATTTCGCTCTCACTTAACATATTTAGATAAGCATAAAAGTAATATACTATCTGGGGAATTAGGCGGCCTATATTTATAGAATTTGCAGAAGAAAGGATGTAATTCTTCTCTCCTGTCTCTTTATTAAAGACCGGGTCTTCAAATATTTCCTTTACCCCTCTCTGGGCATCATCAAAATTCCCCTCTATGCCTATCACGTAAGTATTCGCCCCTTCCTGGATGAGCATCTGTCTTTCTTGTATCTTGCTGACCCTTTTATGAGGGAAAAATACTATTATTTTGGTCCCTTCTACATTAACAAAACCTTGAAGGGCCGCTTTTCCGGTATCACCGGAAGTAGCGGTTAAAATAACTATTTCCTGGCCAAGATTTAATTTCTGGGCGGCTTTTTTTAAAAGATGAGGGAGCAGGGATAAGGCCATATCTTTAAAAGCCAGGGTCGGGCCATGATAAAGTTCTAAAAAATATACTCCCGTCTTTTTGCTGAGGGGGGCAATAATTTCAGTATCAAACTTACTATCATAGGCTCTATTTATAGAACCTTTTAGCTCATCTTGATGATAATCTGTAAAAAATTTCTTCATTATCAAAAAGGCCAATTCCTTATAATCAATGCTTTTTAACTTATATATATCCTTCTCTACCCGAGGAATGGTTTCGGGGACAAATAATCCTCCATCATCGGCAATGCCTTTAATAATTGCCTCTGCGGATAAGACTCTCTTCTTGTCCCCCCGGGTACTCTGGTAATGAAGATTTTGATTTTCCATATTCTCTCCATAATGATTATTTAGCTGGTTAAAAGATAGTCGATAGTGAATAGTCGTTAGTCGTAAAAACAGGTTTATGGTTTTTCGTTTTTAGTTTTGAGATAGAGACAATCGGTTTTCGGTATATTATGTTTTATGTTATTGCTGCGAATCTGATGTAGGGGGCGGATTCATCCGCCCCGGGGTTTTAAGCTCATCATGGGTAGACACGAGGTCTGCCCCTACATATTATTATAGATTTTGTTTTCTAAACACTGTACGCTCTAACTTCATGAAGCGTATGCAATACGCCCCTGCAATAAGCCCCTACCTTTTTCTCTATATTATTTTTTGCCATATATTATATACTTGATATTATCTTATTCTTGATTCTGGCTACTGACTCCTGAATTCTATCTCTTTTCTTTCACTATATACTCGATACTATCTTATCTCCTGGCTACTGTCTCCTGACTCCTTTTCTTTCCGATATACGACATACGATATACGCTCCTACAAATATCGTCGCATTTCTTCTCCTGCTACTTTCCCATAAAGTTCTATGTAAGGTTTTACCGGATTAGATAAAATCTTGGGAAAGAGAACTTCTTCTATCTGGAAAAAGCCGACCGACTCGGTCATCTCCACAATTATTCTAACCGGCTTCTCTTCCCCTTTCACGATTTCTACGTTTTGAATGGAATTAGCAGAATACTTATGGATGTCTCCTACTTGCGGAGTACGTGATAGGAGAAAAATAATCCGTGCCCTGCCCTTTTCCATATCACATCCGTCTCCGATTGATACCAGCCCGGCTTCCAGAGAATGAATATCCTGGGTAGCCATATGTCCTGCAATACCTTCAAGGATTAGAGAATGAACAATAGTTTTCTTTTCAATATCTTTATCATAAATCCTGGTTAAAGTTCTCTCGATAATCGGCGTAGCAAAAACAACTCCTATCAGCTCGTGATTTTCCCGACCTACTGACATACCGACATCGTGCAACAAAGATGATATTAATACCGCCACTTTACTATCTTCTGCGGTACCGATCTTTTCTTCTTCCAGGTTAAATTTAATTCCGTTTTTACTTAATATATCAAACATAATCAAAGCATTTAATGCTGTTTTATTCATATGCACCGGGCCGTGGTCATTAAACCCCAATCTTTTTATGGATACCGTATTGGCATAATTCCGTAAAGCCTGTGCTTCTTCATCATTAAAAACCAAAGAAGCTGCCATGGCCGGTTTCCCGCTCAATATTGCCAATATTTCATTTTCTACCTCTATCTCTTTGGGTGATTTTCTCATTTTTACTCCTCCCGTTTACTTAAAATCTGATTAAACAGATTATATTTATATTACGCAGATGTGTATTATTAATTATAGCCTCTCTTTTTATTATTCAGGTAATTTTCTAAGCAAAGCAATTAAAAAAATTTTCTGTTTATGTATTCGCCTATATTCGCTATGTTTTAACTATTGCCAGAGCAAAGGTGAGCAAAGCAATAATTGCTAAGGGCAAAATTAACATTTTATAAATCTGATTTAAATCTGATTTAAAATAATTCCTGGTAACCACTAAACAGAGATGCATTGGAGAAAGCATTACCCCCAAAAAAGAACCGGTGTAGGCAAGCATGGCATAGTACAGGTTTGCTTCTCCCTGGACGATAATCGGGAGCAGGATTGGCAATCCTATTCCTATTGCTGCAGCCCCTATTCCGGTAATCATTGCAATAAAAAAAGGGATGCTAAATAAAATAATAAATGGGTGAACTCCCAGTTTTGCAAATACTTCCGGAATAACTTCTATTCCTCCTGAAGCCTGGAGCATTTTTTGAAAAATCATAATGCCGGCTATTAAAATTACCACGCCCGGGTCTATGTCGTTTTTGATAATTTTCTTTACTACCGGTAGTTTTAATTTACGAAAATTTAACAAAAACAATAATAAAATTACCAATATCAAAGAAAGTAGTAGGTCTATTTTTACTGCCAGCACAAAAATTATTATAAGCAGAATGGGCCAGACACCAAAAAATAATTTTTTTAAATTGGGAAAAATGTCCTTTTTTCTGATGTTACCGCTATCTTTTTTTAAGTTCTTATATTCCCAAATAAAACCTATCATTACCGCTGTAATGGTTAAAGGAAATTGAACCAGGATAATTTCTCGAATTTCCACCTTTAACAAACCGGCAAATAATATCATCACCGAGAAGAGCGGCCAGACAAATTCCCAAATATGACGAAACCAATAATTTACAAAGGTATTTTCTTCGGGAGTGAGCCCTGCCCGATCTCCTATCTCTTTAACCATGGGAGCGGAAAACATGGCCCCGGCAGGCATAGGAATTAAACCCAACAAGGCTGGAATAAAAGCCAGGGCAAGGCGATAATCTTTAACCAGCCCTCGAAGGGAATCGACCAAATCTCCCAGGCTTTCTACTTCGCTTAAAACACCGCTTAAAATATAAACCAGCACAATTATCCCCATCAACCTTAGAGTTGTAGGGTCTATCAGGGCTAAAACAAAAATTTTCCCTATTTGAACCGGACTTAAAGCAAAGAGCACTCCTAATAATAAGGAGGCCAAAAGCATAATATATTTTAATTTCCATTTTCTTCTTATTAAGAAAATAATTACTCCGATTACCGCCAATAATTTTATAATTTCTGCCACTTCTATTCCACCAATTTATTTTATTTTTTCTTTGTTTTTATTACTTTTTTTCTTTGTTTTCTTTTCTTCACTATTCTTTTCTTTTTCTTCTTTAAATTTTACCCCCTGAACATTAACATTAACCTTTAAGACTTTCAGGTCTGTCATGGTTTCAATAGACTGTTTGGTTCTTTTCTGGACTTCTTGTGCTACCTTGAAAATTCCTATTTCATAATCTGTAATAATTGAAATAGTAAGAACTACTTCTCCTGGCTTCATCCACGCTTCTATCCCTTTAGTTAGCTCCTTTTTGGGCAATGCTTCAACCGATCCTGCTTTGTACCCACTGCTAATACCTACTACTCCTTTAACCTTTATAGTTTCAAGGGCGGCAATTATAGTGATTACTTCTTTTGAAACCGTAATACTTCCTAATTCTGGCGTATTTTCTTTGATAATCTGTTTTTCGGGCATTATTTATCCACCACCTTTATTTATTCTAATATTATTAATCGTATACTAAATAAGGCAAGCTGTTTTTTATTTTTGTGCTTTACTTTCTTTATCTTCGTAAAATATTTTATCTATATTTATTTTAATTTCTTTCGCCTCTATCCCGCATGTTTCCAAGAGATATTCTTTTAACTTTCGTTGAATTTTCTCCGAAAGTTCAGGGATATTTACATCCTGTTTTACAGAAAGATGAAGATCTATGTTTATCCCTCCGGGCTTTAAAATATTAACTTCCGTCCTGGCTTCAGTAACCGCTCCTATCCCTTTAACCACTTTTAAGGTTAAGCGCTTTATAGACCCGATAGAAATTTTAATCTCTCCAAAAGAAGTCTTTTGAACTACGGATAAATTTCCCTTATCAATTTGGACTTTTTGCCAGATTAAATAAGTAGCCAGAAAAATTAATAAAGCCCCTGCTAAACCCAAGATGATCTGGTTAAGGAAGTTAGAGTAGATCAAATAATTTGTTTTAAAGAAAAAATTTTCCAGGGAAAATAATCTCAAAGAAAGAGCCAAAAAAATCCCGGAGATAAAAACTACAACCACCAAAAACAGAACAAAAATTAAATTATTAAAACTTTCTTTACTCATTTTAAACCATCCTTTCTGTTTTTTTCTGCTTATTATAACTCTAGCGTGGAGCGTACAGTGTTTAGCGTATAGTTTTAGATTAATAAAATTCGTGGTAATTAAACTAAAAATTTAAAGCGAAAAACTGTAATTGTTATTTAAGAATTCAGTAGTCGGAATAAGGATAAATCTAATCCAAACGATAAAAATTTCTGCAATCTTTGCGAGATACGCGATACAGTTCTATTCTGGTTCCTGACTCCTGTATTCTGTCTCTTTTCTTTCACTATATACTCGATACTATCTTATCTTCTGACTCCTGACTACTGGCTTTTGACTTCTTTTCTTTCCGATATACGAAATACGGTATAATAATTAATAAACTACTAATTTATTTTTCTTTTAATAACAGGTTAACGATTCTACGTAAGTCTTCTTTGTTATAAAATTCTATATTTATCTTTCCTTTCTTACCGTCATACAATATGCTTATCTTGGTTCCTAAAATTTCTCTTAATCTTCCCTCTACCTCGGGGAAGTGTTCAATGCTAATATTTTTGACTTTAAATTGCTTTTTTTGCACCTTTTCAATATTTTTTATCAGACGCTCAGTATCTCTTACCGATAAATCATTAGCAATTATTCTATCACACACCGCTCTTTGCACTTCTTCATCTTCTATGCTTAACAATACTTTAGCATGACCAAAAGATATTTTCTCTTCAGAAATATTTTTTTGTATCTCCGGATTCAGTTTTAACAGCCTGGTGGTGTTGGCGACCAAAGCCCTGCTCTTTCCGGTGACCTCTGCTAATTCTTGCTGAGTAAGATTAAACTCATCTATCAATCTTTTAAAAGAGTTGGCTTGTTCAATGGGATTAAGGTCTTCCCTTTGAATATTTTCCACCAAAGCAATCTCTAAGCTTTTTTCATTGTTAAGGATTTTAATAATTGCCGGTATCTTCTTTAATCCGATCTCTTTGGCGGCCTTCAGCCTCCGTTCTCCGGCAACTATTTCATATCCGCTGGCCATTTTTCTTACAACAATTGGCTGAATTATTCCGTGTTTCCTAATTGACTCTTTCAGTTCTTCCATTTTTTCTTTATCGAAATTTTTACGGGGCTGAAAAAGGTTGGGAATTAAGCTTTCTGTGTCCATTTCGATTACAAGTTCTTTTTCTTTGTGTTCAACCTTGGGGATAAGGGCTTCTAACCCTTTACCTAATCCTCTTTTACTCATTTGATATCACCTCTCGGGCTAATTTTTTATAAGCCATTGCTCCTTTGGAACTTGCATCATACAAAACAACGGGCTTTCCGTAGCTTGGGGCTTCACTTACTCTTACATTTCGGGGAACGATTGCCTTAAATATCTTTCCTTTAAAATATTTTTGAACTTCCCGAACAACATCGCGAGAAAGATTTGTGCGGATATCATGCATAGTCAGCAGAATCCCTTCGATTTCTAAAGATGAATTTAGATTTTCTCTGACCAGATTTATGGTATGTAGTAGTTGCCCGATGCCTTCCAAGGCATAAAATTCACACTGTATGGGAATAATAACTGCATCGGCGGCGGTAAGAGAATTTAAGGTTAAAAGACCCAGGGAAGGCGGGCAATCAATAATTATATAATCGTAATCATCTCTAATTGTTTTAATTGCGTGTCTTAATTTGTTTTCCCGAGAGATATAATTTACTAATTCTATTTCTGCACCTGCTAATTGAATGGTGGAAGGCAAAATATCTAAATTCTTTAGCTGAGTCGGCAAAATAATTTCTTTTGTGGGGGCTTGATTTATCAAAACATCATAAATACATCTTTTAATCTGCGACTTATCTAAGCCTATACCAGTACTGGTATTCCCCTGGGGGTCTATGTCAATCAATAAAGTTTTTCTTTTATGTAAAGCTATCGAAGCGCTTAGGTTTACTGCAGTGGTGGTTTTGCCTACTCCGCCTTTTTGGTTGGTAATTGCCAAGACTTTGGTCATAAAAATTCTCCTAAAGTGATTACATAGATTACGAATTATGATTACCCAAAGGAAAAATCGATTACACAGACTATATTAGAATGCAAAAATTAATTTACAGAACATATGTTCACGGGAATTAATGTTCCACGTGGAACGCTTACTTATTAATACTGGTTTACAGTTTTTTGTTGTCAGTTTATGGTGTAGGGGGCGGATTCATCCACGCCGGGCTATATAAGCAACTTCTTTTAGCGGGTTCGATGAATCGAACCCCTACCTCTGGCTTCTGAATTCTAAATTTCTCTTCTCTTTTTCTTCTTCGCTACATATATATTATATACTAATTTTTCTACACGCTAAACGCTGTACGCTATCCGCTATTTTCCGAGATATAAGATACGAGTATAGTTTTACGTTTTCAGTTTTTTACGATATATTATTTATATTATCAAAAATTTTTCAAAAATACAAAGGTCTTTTTTGAGGGGAGCCTTCTTTTCTGGGATATTTGGAAGGAGTACCTTTCGTTTTCTTGATTACCAAAAGATGCCTTTCCTGATTTATAAAGGGAATTCGGATATTTTCCACTCCGATCAGTTCTCCGCCTAAAAGCGGAATTGTCTTGAGAGCTTTATCAATTTCTTCCTTATACGATATTCCTTTTTGTGCCACAAATAATCCCCCCACCCTTACAAAAGGAAGACAATATTCGCTTAGAGTGTTTAAAATGGCTACTGCTCTGGATAGGGCTATGTCGAATTTCTCCCGATAATCCGGGCGTTTCCCAAAAACTTCTGCCCTGCCATTAAGTATCTCAACTTGTTGAAAATTCATTTCTTCTATTATTTTTTCTAAAAATAAGGTCTTCTTCTTTCTTGCTTCCAGGAGAGACAGGCTAACTGAAGGACATACTATTTTAACAGGTATTCCTGGGAAACCGGCGCCTGTCCCCACATCAACAATACTTGTTCCCTCTATATTAATATACCTATTGATGGCCTGTATGCAACTAATGGAATCCAAGAAGTGCTTAATAATTATTTCCTGTGGAGTTTTCAAAGAAGTTAAATTTATTTTTTGATTCCATTGGACCAATAATTCTAAATAGCGGGAAAATTTTTTAATCTGCTCTTCATGGAGATTAATTCCCATTCTTCGGGCACCGTCTATTAAAATATTTTCATCTTCTTTTAACAAAAAAGGGAACCTCTTTAAATTAGTCGTTAGTAAATAAATCTAACGTGGAGCGTACAGCGTTTAGCGTATAGTTTTTGATAAATAAAATTTGTTCTAATTAAACTAAAAATTTAAAGCGAAAAACCATAACTGTTATTTAAGAATTCAGGAGTCGATAGTTAGAAGTCAGAAGAATATAATCTCATAATTTAAAATAATTCTGAATACTGGCTTCTAAATTCTATTTTCTTAACCAGCTAACCAGGCAACCAATTACATGCGAGACAAGAAAGATGAAAATCAATATATAAAACAACGTACTTAAATTTTAAATTTTAAGCTATGTCTTTGCGTTTTGCGCTTTTCGTTTTTCGCTATACGCTAACTATCTTAACTATCCAACTATTTAACTTATCCACAATCTATCCACATAAATGAAATAATAGTAAATATTATGATTTAAATCCATTTTAATTCATAAATTAAAAAACTACAATCAATAAACTTTTTAATTGTTAATGCTCCAATCTGTTGCTAAAAACAAGATAATTAAACATTTTACATAAGTTATTTTTTGACTTATCTATTGTGCAGATGTTTACTTTAATGAAGTAAATAGCTTAAAGGCTTTAATTCTATCTAATATAAGGTTTTCCACAGCTTATTCACAATTGCTTTTAAAATGTTCCACGTGGAACATTTTACTCTTAAGAAAATTTTTTTACCCTATTATACAAAGTTAATCTATTATTTTCCGATACAAAAGCGGGAAAATATATTATTGATTATCTCATCACTTACCGAATCCCCGGTAATCTCGCCGAGAGAATCCATGACCTCTTTTAAGTCAACAGTTAAAATATCATTAGGCATTCTCTTCTTTGCCCCCTCCAATATATGTTTTAGCCCTTGTTTTGCCCTTTTTAAGGCTTCGGCCTGCCTAACATTGTTTATAATTGCCCCATTTTGTGGTATTACTACCCCGTTAAATACGGTTTTGGCTAATTCTTCTTCTAATTGCTCTATTCCAATCTGGTCTTTTAAGGAAATTCTTATATCCTCTTTAATGTTTAAAAGCTCAAAAAAATTTTGTCTTTCCATCTTCTCTTCAAGATCTATTTTATTTTCAATAATTATAACCTTTTTATTTCTCCCTTTTGCCCTGTTTATTTCCCGGATAACCTTCATGTCTTCTTCGGAAAGAACAGTATTTGTATCAAACATCGGTAAAATCAGGTCGGCTTTGTCTAAAAATTTTCTCATCCTTTCAAGACTTATCTTTTCAATAACATTTTCCGGGGTTTTAAATCCGGCAGTATCTACTATTTTAAAAGCTATTCCTTTAAGATTAATTATTTCTTCGATTGTGTCTCTGGTTGTTCCCGGCAAGTGAGTAACGATAGCCCGATTTTCTCTTAATAGGGTATTAAAAAGGCTGGATTTTCCTACATTAGCTTTCCCTACAATTACGGTGTTTATCCCTTCTTTTAATATCTTTCCGTAATCCAAGGTCTCTAACAGAGAAGAAACTTCTTCTAAAATATCTTTTATTCTGTTCTGTATTTCTATTAAGTCTACTTCTTCAATGTCCTGATCGGGAAAATCCATGGGGGCCTCAATCTCTGCGTTAATCCTTACCGCTTTTTCTCTTAAATTAATAATTTTGTCCTTTAAGTTGCCCTCTAACTGAGCCAACGAAGATCTTAAACTTCTTTCGGTATTGGCTTGAATAAGGTCAATTACAGCTTCGGCCTGGCTTAAGTCAATTCTACCATTTAAAAAGGCTCTTTTGGTAAATTCTCCCG
>Ga0307379_10013333_pt1 | contig 10653 bp, 9 predicted proteins | sample UN2MG_FD_202237 | JGI IMG/M metagenome (GOLD analysis project Ga0307379, IMG submission 202237) | Soil microbial communities from Risofladan, Vaasa, Finland - UN-2 | ecosystem: Environmental > Terrestrial > Soil > Coastal area > Acid sulfate soil | place: Finland: Risofladan, Vaasa | collected... | reverse complement strand
ATGGGCATATCCTCCGGGCATGTTCCGCAGGTCGTGAGCAGGTTGATGTTCGTGGTCGCGGAGTCGAGGTCGCAGAAACCGGGACCCGCGATCCGCTGGCCGATCGAGGTTGAGGACGTCTGCGCCTGCGCGTCGCGGGGCTGCGGCGCGCCAAGGAAGGCGAGCGCGACAAGGACTCCGAGCCAGATCGCCGCGCCGAAGTGTTCCCTCTTGAATCGTTTCATGCTGCCTCCTTCGCGCCGAGCCTTCGCTGAAGACGTCGGACTGCGTTCATTACGTCGCCCACATCGAGCCCGGTCATGCAGACCGGATCACGGCAGGAGTCCCACTTTGCTTGGTACTGACACGGCCGACAGCCGATATCGAGATCCACGATCTCGAAGAGCTCATCAGCCCGGCTCCCGTCGGGATCGCACCATGGCCGGTTCTTTCGCTGGATCGTCGGTCCGAAGAGCGCGACCGTCGGGCACCCGGCAGCCGCCGCGAGGTGCATCGCTCCCGTGTCGGTCGAGACGCACAACTCCGCGCCCAGCAGGAGCGCTCCGCTGGAAGCGATCGACGTCTGCCCCGTCAGGTCGCGAACGTAGGGACGACCCTTCGCAATCTCGGCATGATCGGCAAGCTCCCCAGGTCCGCCGATGAGCACGATATCAAGACCCGTCCATCGATGGATCGCCCAGGCGAGAGCCCCGAACTTCTTCGGCTCCCATCGCTTCCTCGACCAGAGCGGGCCTCCCTGCGACCCGTTGCAGAAGACCGCGAATGGTCGCTCGAACTCGAAAGCGCCATGGGAGTCGGGCAACTCCAGCGGCCCAGGCGTTCCCCTGAAGCCGAGGTCGTATGCCGTCGCGAGGTAGTAGAGGACCTCGTGGTCGACCCAGTCGCGGATCGGTTTCCCCTGCCCTGCCGCGTCCCGCTTCCAGAACTCTCGACGCATAGGCGAATCCTCGCCGTGTGAGAAGGCGACGAGTTGGTCGTAGCCGTCGAGGTCCGCGACATCGTCGGGCGCAACGTCGACCACGGACGACAGGAGGCCGCCCTCGTAGCTTCGAGCGAACTCTACCATCGCGTCGGATCGCTCCGCGAAGTTGTAATTACTGACGAGCACCAGGTCTATCTCGAAGCCCATCTCCCGCATGGCGCGGAGGAACGGCGTCATCATCAGGAAGTTCCCGATCCCGTTTCGGAAGTAGACGGCCGCGCGCTTCATGAGAACGCCCCCGGGTAATAACTCGAATTGAAGTCGGCGAATGCGGGTCGGAAGATCCCCTGCACCACGGCCGGGAGATCGTAGAGCGTGCGCAGGTACTCCCGCCCGTGCTCGTTCATCCGGCTCCCGAGGTTGACGCGATTCACATCGAACGACTCGATCCCCAACTCGGCCGCGAAATTCTCGAGCGCATACGCACGCGACGTCAGGTCCTCCATCTTGAAGACGGACTTCCCCCGGTTGCGCCACCCGTCGATGAACTGCAGGAAGGCGACGACCTCAGCGACCGCGAGGACCAGCCGCATCTCCCCATCGTCCAGCCATTCCGGGTGACGGTTCAGCGCCGACAGCAGCATGGCTCCCGGCTCCCTCACGACGCAGGCCCATCGATCGACGGGAAGGTGCGGGACGAGGTATCGGAGGCGCGGGTTCACCTCTCCGTAATTCCCGACGACGGAATCGAAGCGAAGGCGCACGCCAGGGAGTCGCTTCGCCGTCGGCTGGTCCTGGGAGCTCGGCTCGTGCTCGACGCGCCAGCCCTGAGTTGTATCGAGCGCGTTCGCAAGGAACATGCTCGCGCTCCCTCCGTAGGTGCAGACCGCGAACTTCACGGACGCCTCCTAAAGATCAGCGTCGAGTGCTGCTCCTTAGCCTTCTCGTGAATGGTACCGATCAGCTCGAGCTCCTCCCCGTGGAAGAGGTCTCGGTAGACGGCGCTCTCTCGAAAGAAGACCCACGGCTTCGAGGGGGCGAGATTCGTCGTCATATTCTCGGTGAGAATCAGGAGGCCGCGATTCGCGACGAGCCGCTTCAACTCTACAGCGATCGCTGGCAGGAGCTCTTCCCGGACATGCTGGAGTACGGTGTATGTGTAGACGACATCGGCCCAGTAATCGGGAAGGGCGACGCGATCTCCGTTCCATGGCTCGACGTCAAAGCCTTTCGCCTTGGCGAACCCGATTGCGGCAGGTGTCGCGTCGGTGCCGTAGGTCGCCCAGCCTGCCTCACTCCATCCCTGGAGGAGGCGCCCCGTCCCGCAACCGAACTCGAAGACGGTCCCTGGCGCGCCTTTCAGCCCCTTCGCCAGATAGCCGGCGAGGCCGATCAGGAACGCGCGTTGAGGTGCCGCCCGAGCCTCGATCTCGTCCGGCCTGATGCCCATCCGATCGGGGGCGGCCTCGCCCTCGCTCGCGTACCGCTGCGCCCAGTGAGCAGGGTACGCATCCAGGGGGACGATCTCTGCAGGGCACCGGCAGGCCAGCCAGAGCTCGCCGCACGCAGGGCACCGCCTAGCCATGGCCTTGCGCTTGGCCTGCTCCATGGCCTGGGCCAGGGTCCGGGGCTCGGGTTGAAGCTGAGCCGTCATGCTGCCTCCTCTGTCGGTTTGCCGTTCGCAATCCATCCCAGTCGCCCCTCGTCGTGAAAGCCGTCCAGCCCTCGCAGGAAGGCCCCTGGGCCTCTGGAATAGTTCACGTCATCGAAGAGCACGACGCCCCGTGGCGTGAGCCTGGGCGCGAGCAGCGCCCACTCCCGGGCCACCGCATCGACGCCGTGGTCTCCGTCGACGAAGGCCACCGCGACCGGCAGGCCGCCACCCGGCCACGAGGGGTCCCCGAGCACTGCCTCAGCCCGCCCAAGGCGCGCCAAGACGTTGCCGCTCTGGTCCAGGGGGTGACGCACCCCCAGGATCCGCCAGAGCTCCAGGGCGAGGCTGGACGCCCCGTTGACGTCGACGGTCCAGACCTTCACGCCTGGGCACAGGTCCCGAGCGATCAGCCCGAGCAGGGCGGCCGTCGCCCCGTGGAAGGTCCCGATCTCGACGATTGCCTGCCCGGGCTCGGGGCGAGCGTGGGCGATGCATCTCCAGAAAGCCGTCGCCAGCGCAGGCGGATCCCACCGGAGGACCGAGTGCCGGAGGACATGCTCGGCAGCCTTGTCTCCCATGGAGTCGATTGCAGCGAGGACGGTCTTCGCCAGGCGCGCGGCCTCGATCTGCGTGGTTTTCAGGTCGAGCATGTAGCCTCCACCGCGCGCCAGAACCCGACGACGCCATCCTCTAGCCTCGTCGCCAGCGCGTCGCGATCTCCCCATGGGAGATTGAAGCCGGCACATCCAACGTTCTCGTTCAGGATCGGCATGCAGCCGCACAGCGCCGCCTCCACGGGCGTCCGCCCCGCAGGCTCGGGGCCGGCAGGGAGGAAGAGGAGCTTGGCCGCTCGCGAGTACACGCGCACGAGCTCGTCATGCGGGACCACTGGTACGATGGAGAGATTCTCCAGCACGTCCGCCGCTCGCTTCGCGTCCTGGTCGACCTTCCCGTCTCGGATCGCATAGCAGACGACGCGCATCTCCGGGTGCTCGCGCGCCCAGGCGATCACGGCGTCCCTACCCTTGTGCGCGGGCAGTTGCCCCGCAGTGCAAACGACGAGGTCCGCTTCGCGCTTGATCCCGGCCACGGGTCGGAAGGTCTCTGTCGAGACCGGCGGCGTCAGCTCGTACACCGCGCCCGGAACCTTTCCGATCGCCCGCTCGATGATCGCTCGTTGAAGAGGAGAGATGAACACGGAAAGCGCGGCCTGTGCGAACTGCGCACGGTAGAAGCGCGCGGCGGGGTATGTCTCGTCAGTGTGCTCGGAGCAGCCTGCGCACGTAGACAAGTCCCCCGCGCAAGTAATCTGATTGCGTCTCCGGCAGAACCCGAAGTCGTGCTCGTACCGGATGAACGGGATCCGATCCTCGAAGCACCAGTGAGCAATGGTCCTCGTCTCCTCGACCGAGAAGCGCCGGAGGTTGTTCACCACCAGGAGGTCGAACCGATCACCCCTGCCCTTGACCGCGCCAGGGAGGAGCAACTCGACATCGAAACCCAGGAGGCGCCCGACGCGCACGACCTCGGCATTCGACGCCTCTGCACCTCTCGCGACGTAAAGCCTCGTGTCCTGGATCCATCCCACGCGCGTCTTGGGAACTCGTGGCACGCGCTCCGTCCTCGGCATCTCCGAGGGTCGCACCCCGTGCTCGTCGCGCATTCGTTGCCAGTTCGCGTCGTAGTAGGTCGCATCCTTCACGATCCGCACGATGTTCGGCCCGAACTTCTCGGCCTCGTCGAGCGTGATCTCGGCTTTCGTGCCGATCTTATACCGCTCTCCGCGTCGCACGATCGGCGATAGAACGTCGACGGTGATCAGCGCAGTCACTTCAGCACCGCATCTCTCAGGAAGACCGGCCCCAGAAGAAGGACCAACTCGGCGCACGACGAGCAGCACCTGTGCTTGTACCCAGGGCGTTCGACGAGTTCGGACTTCTTCACTTCTTTCCCGCAGTATCGGCAGGTCGCGAAAAGACGTCGGCCCCCGGCCGGCGACGGAGTCGCCTCTCGTCGCCGGTCGGGAGCTTCAGTCATGCGCGGAACCGATCAGCTAACCTTGACTCCGGTCAGCTTCTTGCCAGCGCGCAGGAAGCAGCAGCGCGCGTCGAGGCGACAGACAGCCTTGATCCAGACCTGATGCTTCTTGAACGCGGTATCGCCCATGGTGGTGGACTCCACCTCGACGCCCTGCCGATCGGCAATGACGTAGGCCCAGGACCAGGCGCCGTAGTACAGGGTCGTACCCGCGCCGGCAGCGTCTCCGGCGATGTCGGGCAACTCGATGAAGCGATCGCCCAGCACGGTCGGAGGTCCGCCGTTCATGGGATCCTGGAAGATCGGCTGCCCCGTTGTGGAGATGATGGAAGCCAGGGCGAGTTGCGCAGAGCCGTTGCCGACCCACGCCGCGCCGAGGCCACGGTACTGCTGCTCGAGCTGGTGCTTGAGCTTCACGACGTCCTTGTAGACGAGATCGCCGCCAGCCTGCGCGATGGCGTCGAAGGAGCAACTCTCGATGCCCTCCGGCTGCCCGGTGCCGGTGCCGATCGCGAAAGCCTCTTGCTCCTTCAGAGCCTTGGCCTCTCGCAGACGGTCGACGATCCAGGCGTTCAGGTCGAAGTTCGCGTCGGCCATGAGCTCCCGCGAGGAGACGGTGAAGAGGTCCAGGGAGAACGGATCGAGCACGAGCTGGTCGAACGTCGGATCGCTCTGCGTGATATTGGTGTTCTCCGAGCGCCAGGAGGCGGTCGGCTTGGTCGCGCTCTTGGGCACCTCCACCTTGCCGTTGACGGTGATCACGTTGGCGACGGAACGGAACGGAGAGAAGTTCTCCACGTCGGTGATGATCTGCGCCGTCTCGGTCGGCACGACGAACCCGCCGATGGACCCGGGGGTCGTGGCGAGGTCGGCCTTCTGCTCGGCCCGGATCTCGGCCTTCACGGCGTCGACGTTGATCCCGATCTGCTCGGCGAGGTCGGGAGCCATGGTGGCCCTCCACCACTTGTTGAGCAGTTCCTTTCGCTTGTGCTTGGCGAGCTTCTCGTCCTCGACGGGACGGGTCATGAGGTAGGAGCCGGGGTCGGCTGCCTTGAGCTCTGCGATCGTCGACGCGACAGCGGTCTTCGCGGTCTCGCGAACGAGAGCGGTAATCTCGGCGACCAGTTCGTCGCGAGTCTGGGGAGCGGTTTGTCCTGCGGTCGTCATGGTGTTCTCCTTCGGTCAGTCAGTTTGAGACTTGATCAGTCGACCCGCCCTTGCGCCGTCGCGAGTTCGGATCGGATGGAGTCGGCGATCGCCTGCTTCACGCCGGGATCAGATAGCGCATCGTCGACCGTGAACGCCTTCGCCGGGGGTGGAGTCTCCTTCACCGACGCGACCGGGTCCGCGACGGCTTCACTGGTGACGACCGTCGAGCTCTGCTTCGCGTGGATCGCTTCGACCACGTCTCCGAAAAGCTCGTCGGAATACTGCTTCAGGGAATCGACGGCAGCGGAGAGGACGGCTCGCGTCTCGAGCGCCTCCTCGCGCGCCTGCTTCAGGGCCTCGAGCACGGGCTGAAGGAGAGACTCGATCTCTACCTCGATGCTCTTCTCGTCCTCGGGGTCGGGGTCCGCCTCGGGGGCTGAGCCCGACTCTGCCGAGAGCATGGCTGCCTCGATCGCTTCGAGCCTGGACATGATGGCGCTTACGGCCTTGGCGTCCAGGGTTGAGCCAGCACCCGCGACGGGTGCGACCTCGGCGGGGATCGCGTCGCTCGTCGGGACGTGGTCGGCCTCGACGTCTTCCGGGGCCTCGGCCTCGGCAGGCTCCTCGACCACGTCCGGGGCCTCATCGACCTCTACCTCTACCTCGACCTCGACCTCTACGGCCTGGGGCGCCTCGGGTGCTTCCGGGGCAGCCTCCGCTGCAGGAGCGTCGCTCTGAGGCGCATCCTCGCCATCGTCGCTGCCCTCGTCACCATCCGGGGCAGCGCCCTTCAGGGCGGCGAGCAGGGCCTCGTCGAGGGTCGGATCTGCAGGTGTCTCTCGAACCTCGATCGGGGACGGGTCGCGAAAGTCGCCCCAGCCCTCGTCCTGCTCCGGGTCGGCCTCCAGGGAGCGCTCGTCGAACCCTGCGCGCAGCTCGGCCGGCCATCCATCGAACGGGACCTCCCGCACCCGGGCCGCGTCGAGTTCCCGCTCGATCGCCCTCTCCAGGAAGGATCGGGTCTCGCTCGTCAACTCTTTCGCCGCTCGCTGCACCAGCGCCTCCGGGTTAGCAGGGACGGTGACGATGGAATTCTCGAGGAGGATCTGCTTCAGGAACTCGATACCCCCGAACCCGACGCGGCCCTCTTCGTCTGGGACCCCCGGGATCGGTCGACGCTCTACGGGCATAAAGCCGACGGATGTCGCGTTCAGGAACCCGTCACGCACCAGGAGGAAGATCCGCTCCGCGTCCTCGTGCATCTGGTCCATGCCGGCGAACTGAACCCGCCCCCTCAAGAGCTTCGCCTTGGCGTCCTTCTTCACTCCCAGTGCCTTCGCGATCGGCAATCCCGATCTGTTGTGCTGGAAGAGAATCAACGGGTTCTTCTTGAACTCGTCGAGGATCCATCCACGGACGCGGATCACGTCTCCGTCACGATCGACCGACTCGGTGGACATGACGACATCGACGACGCGCTGCTCTGCGTCGATGACTTTCGGAACGATCAGCCCGCCGAAGCGACCATCGGCCCATCTAGAGACGGAACGGCGAAGGGTGAGAGCTTGCATTTGATTCTCCTACTCGCCCTCGACCTCGAAGACGATGTCGCATCGGCAGTTCACAATCTCCGACGCGATGCCGGCTCCTGGTGAAGGGCCGACGATGCCGGGTGATGTCAGACCGTTCGAGAAGACGGACTCCTGCCCCGACTCATCGAAGAGGGGAAGGGTGACTCCGTCGAGGATTACGTGATTCCCTTTACCGGGTGCGCCGTCTCTGACTCGGTCGTCATCGGCCGTCAGCCAGACCTTAGACTTCACGACCCCCTCGGCCTGGGGAGACGTCGCAGCGAGGATCTTCCCGCGAGAGAATGCCGCAGTCGTCTCCGTCCTCGCTACGCGCACCGCTCGCTCCCTGCCGCCAGGCGTGCCCGTCATGTCGAAGACTTCCTCGGCCCGGTTGATCAGGTCTCGCAGCGCCTCGCCTGCTTCGAGTCCGGCAGCGAGCGACGCCGAGAGCTGGGCCTTCGTGGTCGCGTTCACCTGCCCTGCGAGCTTCGCCCGCTTCTGCGCTAGGAACTCCTGGGCCAGGGGAGAATCGAGAGAGAAGTCGATTCCGATCTGCGCCGCCGCCGCATTGCCACCGAGCGCGGTTGCGTTCGCGATAGCGGGAGACATCTGCGCTCCCACGAATAGATTCTCCTGGCTGTCGTCCCATGCGCCCCCGAGGATCGGGTCGACCTCCTGCTTCGCGATCGCCTCCTTCCTCTGCGCCACGAGCTTCCGCCGGACCTTCTCCTTCGACCATCCGGCGAACGCTGCGATACGGAGCGCGAGTTGGGCCTCGAGCTTTGCAACGACGCGCTCGCCCTGCCTGCGCATGGTGCGCTCGAACGTGCGACGCATGACGCGCTCCCCTGACGCCATGAGTCGATCGCTCCGCTTCCAGATCGCAGAGCGAGCCTCTGCTGTCGAGAAGTCGAGCACCTTCGCTGCCCGGAGCCTTCTCGCCTGGGGGACGACCACTGCCACCGCATCGATCGCTTCGGCCTTGGCCTGGGGGACGACCTGGAGCGCAGCCTGCCCGTTGGAGTTCGATCTGGAACTCGACGAGATATCGCCCAGGGGGAAGAGCGACGCAGGCGCGAGGAGGTCGTCAGCGTTCGGCATCGGGTCGAGCCCGAACTCCTCGCGAATCTCGTTCGGGGTGATCGAGCTCGTCGAGAACATCAGCTTGAGATCCTCGCGCTTCTGCTCGCGGTCCTCTGCTACCGGGTTCTCGAAGCGCGACTCAAGGCGAGCGACACGGGGACCGGTCTGGTAGTCGACCTCCAGGTGCTGGCAGTTGATCCCCTCGTGGATCAGCGTCAGGCGAGGCGCGATGCTCGCCTGATTCCACACCGTGAGCTGCTTGTCAGCCGTCGCGAAGTTCACGCCGTCGGTGAGACCGAGCACGATCTTCGGAGTCCTGACAGCCGCGAGGATCGAGTCGCGGTCTCGCTCGAACCCCTCGTGAAGCTGGGAGTCCGCAGGGTTGAAAGTAAGCGGGGTGATCTTCGATCCGAGAGGGAGCACTGCCGGGAGCCCGAAGTTGTCGTAGCCCGCGTGGAAGTTGTACAGCCGAGCCTGCAGCCTCGCGATATCCTCCGTGGTCGTCACCGGAGATTCGAGCACGTAGTCGGGCCGCGCCTGATTCTTGAAGAACTTCGCGACGAACGCTCGCGCAGCGTTGTCCGCGTTGATGTCGTCCACCGCTCCCCGAATCGTCGCGAATCCCTGGAGGAGATCCGACGGGTTCGGCTCTGCGAAGTGAATCACCTCCTCGCGCGGGATGAACTGCTTCTCGTTCCCGAGTCCGTTCGGGAAGAAGTTGAAGCCGATGAAACCGTCGGTCTTCGAGAGGACGATGCGCACCAGGTCCGGGCGAAGAGGAAAGTACCCCGTCACCACTCCTAGCCCCGACTTGATCTTGAGCCAGTAAGCGTTGCCGTTGAGGTCGAGCCAGACGCTCGTCAAGTAGCGCAGCACATAGCCCGTCATGATCGGGTTGGGGCGGCGCATTCCGTCGAGGTACGGATGCGCGAAGATCTCCATCTCCTCGCCGTCCGTGCCGACGCGCCAGAGCTCGACGTGAAGCTCGGCCACGCGCTTCGCCTTCGCGTCTACGGCCGAGTACACCCAGCCCTTGAAGTTCTCGTAGGCGGCCGCGTCGTTCCACCCTCTCGGCTCGCCCTGGGAGCCAGACCTTGGACGAGGAAGCACTTCGCGGGACGGCATCTCTGCGGAGATTCGCTTAGCGACCGCGAGCTTGGCAGCGCGCCAGAGGAGGCTCGGCATCGACTGGTCTGCGAGCTCTAGCGTGGTGGTGCTCACTGGAGCTCCTTCAGCGCGGCAGCGAACGCCTCTCGCTCTTCATCGGCCACGCGCTTGACGTCATCGATGCTCGGGAGGTCGGGGAGTAGCTGGCCGCCGAGAGTCGTGATCTTCCATCGAGCGAAGGAGGTAGCCATGACGCCGTCGGTCAAGTCTCCGTGGGGGTAGACCTTGAATTGATCGACGAGGACGCACGTGGCACAGACGCAGTCGATCGGGTGGCGCTTGGCGTAGAGGATGGACCAGGCGTGATTCGCGAACTCGACCTCCATCGAGGGAAGGCCGACCTCGCGGTCGACCTTGTCGGCGCGCCCGGTGTTCTTTCCCTCGACACGGCTAGCCCAGGAGAATCGATCCTGCTCCTGCTTGAACCCCTCAACGATCGCGTCCTGTACCCCGTTGGATTCGACGACGATCGAGACCGGCGACAGTTCATGGTCTACCTTGTCGAGTTCGTCGGCGAGTTGCTTTGTCGACCAGGACCCGCACCTGGGCAGTCCCTCGAGGATCAGGCACCGGTTCTCCGGGGTCACTGCCACCGGGACGATGAAGGTCCCGGGCCGCTTCGTCGATGCGAGGTCGACGCCGACGACGAACTCCCATTCGGTCCAAGGCAGCGATCGCCAGTCGACCCCGACCTCGACGCAACTCTCGAAGGAGGGGAAGAAGCGCTCGTCGTCGGAGTAGGCGTCGAGTTCGAAGCCTCGACGATACGCGCGTTCGTTCGCGCCTTTCCGGTCGAGCAGCTTCTCGCGAGGGAATCTCGACCATAGCGGGAGCGACTGGATCTCTAGTCCGCGCCGCTCTGCGAGTCGTTCGATCATCGGTTGAAAGGGTCCGGCCCCCGCCGGCCAGCGGCCCAGCCAGCCGGCGAGGACCTCGCCACACGGAGGAAGAGAATCGACTTTTCAGCCGTCACCTTCACGCCTACCGTCAGGGACGCGGCCGGTCCCTGTCAACGAGAGACGTCGCCTCGCGTACCTGCTGGTAGCTCGCGAAGGTCAGACGTCGAGCGC
>Ga0307379_10013332_pt1 | contig 10654 bp, 5 predicted proteins | sample UN2MG_FD_202237 | JGI IMG/M metagenome (GOLD analysis project Ga0307379, IMG submission 202237) | Soil microbial communities from Risofladan, Vaasa, Finland - UN-2 | ecosystem: Environmental > Terrestrial > Soil > Coastal area > Acid sulfate soil | place: Finland: Risofladan, Vaasa | collected... | reverse complement strand
AAACCATAAATTACATATTTACTTAAAATTTTCCGAAATGGCCTCGATCTAAGTTCATCTAGTAAAATAGAGATGAAAAGAAACGTTAAAGGAATGAAAAAAACAACAAATGTAGTTACTTTTGTGAGTGCCGCTAAAATACCAAAAATGGCAACTAAAAAAAGCCAACGGTTCGAACCTTTTTTAAGCATAATTCTTCCAATACATAAGTATGTAATCCCTAAAAATAATGCAAGAGATTCTATCATGAAAGTACGCGACCAGAAAATATAAATCGGATTTGCTAAAATTAATGAGAGAACAATAAATCTATGTCCTTTATTTTTGATGTAATCACTAATCAAAAAATAAGCTGGGATTAACGATAAATAAAAGAAAGTCAAGCTTATCAATCGTCCTGCTTGATCTAAATTATATTTTGTTATATTTACAAAAAGAGCAACAATCCACTGATATAGTGGAAATTCCATAGGAATTGACCAAGGCTTTCCTAAAACAGGTGTTATATAATCAAGTCGAAAACCCTCTTTAATAGTATAATACGTGGTTATTGCTGTTTGTGATTGTCGAAATCCATACTGATCAAGAATGGAATTGTTCCAACCTATTAATGAAAAATATAAGTGAAGAAACACAGATATAATGAATAGTAAAATAAAAAAGTTTATTTCAAATGATGACTTTTTATTTGATAATCCTCGGATAAACAATTTATATCTCCTCTGCTGCTGCAATGCCAAGCAAGCTTAGTCCATTTCTCAAAACAATTCTTGCACAATCAATCAACAATAAGCCTTACTTTACTATTGTCGCAAATAACAATATAATTATAAAAGCTATGTTGTAATAATTAAACTTTTTCTTAATTGATTTTATTTTAATAAACATCTCTTTAAGTCCATATAATACAATTCAACTAGTGCATATTTGTTACATCATATCAAAATATTTTTTTATAACTCTTTCATCCATTCCCACGTTTTAAGTATCCCTTCACTTAGTTCTGTAGTTGGTTTCCAACAAACCTCTTTTTGTATTCTTGAAATATCCAGTTCGATTTTTGGGATATAAGCAGCACAATTTTCTATATATTCAGGTATTACTTTTTGACCAACAACCCCAGACATAATATCAATTAATTCATTAAGCGATGTACTTTTTCCACTTCCTATATTTAACACATTCTCATTTGTTTTTTTCTCCAATACTGCTATGGTCGCAGCAACTGCATCTTTGATGTAGATATAATCCCTAACCATAGACCCATCCCCATAAATCACAGGCTTTTCTCCATGTTTGATCTTATTTAAAAAAATTGGTATAACTCCCTGCTTTCCCAAAGGATTTTGTCGTTCACCATATGGGTTTGAATATCTTAAAATTATATAATCCAACCCGTACAAGTAATTAAAATAATATAAATATTTTTCAATAGTTAATTTTGATATTGCATAAGGATTTACTGGATTTACCGAATCGTCTTCTCTGCTTCGAATATTTATTTTATCTCCGTATATCGTTCCACCAGAAGACGGAAAAATAATTTTTTTAACATCATTTTTCACAGCGTTTTGAAATAGTTTTACAGATCCAATAATATTTGATTCAATATCATAAATAGGGTTCTTTGTTGCTGTTGCAGGAGTTGTTGTGGATATATAATGAAATAGAAAATCGATATCTTTTAATGCATCACATATATCATCTTCATTCCAAAAGTCTCCTTTTATGATTTCAATTTTGTCAATTATTGCATCTAAGTTCTTAGTCCCACGTTTGAAATTATCAAAGATTGTAACATCATATCCGGCTTTAACTAATCCTTCTGCAAGATGCGAACCAATAAATCCATTACCACCTAATATTAGACATCTAGTCATTTATTTCCCTATCCTTTTGTTATGATTGATTAATATCTTTTTACACGAAAATTAATTTATCGTTTTTGTATGTTTTGTCTGTGAAATTAAGTGATTATTGATGGAATATTGAATCAATAACCTGTTTTTGATGATAATTGTCGGACAGCCTCTGGAAATGCGAAGTATGCACTCATAAGGAGGATGCATAAAAAATATAGACAAAATAACATATTTTACTCCTCATTATTTATCCGTTGAAAAGCATATACATCTTGGTGATTGTCCCACCCCTTATATTTATAGGTTAATAATTTCAATTTATTCCCAGATATTTTATTTATTGCAGATAGAACATGTTCCGGCAAGCAGATCGAAATTCCATAATCTTTTGAGTGCTGATAAGGCGCAAAAAAATATCCAAATTTTCTTAATGATTTTATAACCTGGTTTTTATACAGTCCTGGAATTTCATATTTATCAAGCCGCTCAAGAGAATATCGCCCGTGCGTTGTGAAAACCAGTATCCCCCCATCTTCAAGAACACTATAAAGAACATCTAACATTTCAAGAAATGCAATGGAATTAATATGAGTAATGAGAGATCCCACCCATATAAGGTCAAACATTCGATTGAAATTTATTTTTTTGAATTCAGTGTTTGAAACCAAGGGATTTATACCAAACTCTGAATGACAGAACTGGACTGCTTCTTCATTGAGTTCACATGCTGTTATTCTTTGAGGATTTATTCTGGTTTGTAGTTCTCTTGTAATCCGTCCATATCCACAAGGTACATCTAAGCAAGAAGAAATATCATCAAACCCTTTCTCTGCTGCGCCTAGTGCCTCTTCAATATTCACTATTGCTGAAAATCCAACTCTAACGTAATGTTCATAAGACTGGCTAGTAGGTTCACCATTGATTTTGAACAACATATCATCATTAGGGTGGAAAGAACCGATTATATTTTTTAGTTTAAACGCACAACACAATCCTTTTCTACATTCTGAACATTCGATATCACTGTGTGATTCTTGTTGCAAACAAATATTACATAGATGATGTATGTGTTCTGATTCATTTGATTTCCCACAATGTTTCATTTCATCACACCTAATTTATTACTGAAGTATTATGGCATGCATAATAATAATAATAATGCATTATAAGAGATTTGTGAATTATTTATGAAATCGCTTTTTTCTTCATATATATTCTGGAGAATTTACCTAATTTTTCAAAGTTTATTCATAAATCCTCTATAGACTTATAACTCTTACCTGCTATTTTTCAGACTCAAATGCCTTTTCTTCAATCCTTGGAGGATATCAGATTCTTGCTTTCATTTAATTTAAGATAGTAGGGTCCGCTCCAATTTTTCGTAGAACTTCTGCAAGATGTGTACCAATAAATCCATTTCCACCTAAAATAAAACATCTAGTGTCAAGTCAACCATGAAACATCTAGCGAACATCTGCCCTATCTTATATGACGCAGGCGAATTTTAAATAAAAACATTGCGACATATTACGCTTGACTTGACACTAGTCATTGAAGGTAATCTATCATTTCAATTTTTTTCAGTCAATTCGATTAAATTTAGCTTTGTCAGAATCTACAAATTGATTTATCAAATAACACTTTTCGCAAGATTCAGGCACATTTCCAGTTTTAAAACTATTTCTCAACTTATAATAATAATTATTATTCCATATTTCTTTAAACGAATTTTTTTTAATATTTCCCATGATGGTGGACATATTACAGCATGGAACTACGTCACCATTAACCATTATCCAAGATTGTTCATATATAAATGGACAATACACTTCTTTCTTTTTTATAATATTAACTTGTTTCCCATTTATCCCTTCATTTATTGAAATATTTTCATCTATATTAAATTTTGGTGGTAATAAGCATTTGAATTTTTTGGTTTGAACAATAAAAATGGACCGATCATAAATTTCATTATATAACATTTTATGATTAATCAAACATTCATCAGATAATGTTTTATCCATTACTATCAATTGAGTTGCATTTACATAATCAATTCCGATATTTGATGCAAATAATAAAACATCTGGCAATTGTTTAACATTACTTTTCATTAAGACAACATCTAACCCAATTTGTACTTTATCTGACAAATCCAATTCATCTCTAATGTTTATAAGTAATTTTATATTTTTTTCTATTATGTTAAATTTTGAACCTATTCTTATAGATTCATAAATATTATCCAATCCATCAAGAGAAATGTCTATGGTTTCAGAAACTTCAAGTATATCTCGAATGGTTTTTAAATTATTTAGGAGTGTAGCATTCGTCACAAGCTTTAATTTCACATCAAATTTATTCGCTGCACCGACAAATTTTTTATAATTTTCATCGACGAGAGGTTCACCCGACACCGTTAAAGAAAACGTTTTAATGTGTGGAAATAATTCATTTATTATTTTATTTATTAATTCATCGTCCATAGATGGAAGTTGCATATATGGGGTGTTACTTTCGAATTTTTTAAAACACATTATACATTTCAAGTTACACTTATACGTATTTGCAATTGTAATATGTTTTGGTAAAGGAACATCGTCGGAGTTTTTAGTATTGGAAAGGGGCGCTTCCAGATGTCTAAAATGTTTTATTTTATGGTATATCCTTTCATACTCAAATGCCTCTTCTTCAATCCTTGGGGGATGTCGGATTCTTGCTTTCATTTCATTTAAGATAGTAGGATCTTCTCCAATTTTTCGTAGAACTTCTGCAAGAGATTGTACATTTCCAGCCTCAAATACAAACCCATTTTCGCCATCATTTATTAATTCAGTCATACCTCCCAGATCAGAGACAATTGCAGGAACATTATGAGCTAATGCCCTTAATAAAATAAGTGGGGAATTTTCCCACCAGATCGATGGAACTACCAAAATATCAATTTCATCGAGAATTTTCGGCATTTCTTCGTAGTTGTAAGAACCGCAAAATTCAACCCGATTATCTTTAACAGAACTTTTGAGCATATTGTAATAATCTGCCTCATTAAAATAATGCCCATAGATTTTCAGTTTAATATTATTCATTTTAACTTTATTAAAAGCATTCAAAAGCACATGAGCACCTTTATGAGGTAAAAGTGTACTTAAAAATCCAAAAGTAATGTCACTTTTATCGGAGTATTTTCTTGAATTGTGTTTGACATTTGCATAATCTTTACCAAATCGTATCAATTTAATATCATTGGACAAATTATTACTTTCATACATGTGTTTCAAAAAATATGTTGCTGAAACAACGCAAGTAGCTGATTGAATAAATTCAGATGCGTCATTATATCTTTGTATGAGTTTACCTTTCCCCATCGCTTTATAGCATTCTTTAGAACACTTATTTCCTTTCTCAGGAGAAACACACAACTCCCCTTTTTGTGTTACAGCTATACCCATTGGACACATTAACCAAAAATCGGTTAAAGTTAAGACAGTTGGTATGCATCTTTTATTAGCTACTTTAATAATTGAGCCTGCCCTCATTGGATGGCAAATATGTATTATATCAAACACTTCGCTTGAAAATATATTTTCCAGCACTTCAGCCACTGTATAATCAAAAACTGTAAAGCTCAAATCGTCAGGAATTATTTCATGCCTTATTGAAGTAACAGGAATTCCTTGGAATTCATATTCTTTAATCAAAAAGTCACCGGTTTTTTTAATTCCATTCGATTCAGTAATACCATACGTAAGAACCTTCACAGAATGTCCCATTCTTTGCATCTGTTTACTCAGATTTAAAACTAATCTTTCAGTGCCAGTATAATGATTAGGAAAAAATTGATGAAGTGTGAACAGTATTTTCATTATAATCCCTCTGATAAAATACAATCAATAGTCGATAAATCAGAATCAATTTCGTTATTATTTGATTTGAACAAATAATAATTAGAGATTAAAGAGCCGGATGCTACTGCAAATGTTTTATAAAAAGCATCTGAAAGTTCAAACTCAAATTTTGCTGAATTGTGACTATAACCGCACGATTCCATATATTTATTCAAACTATCTAAAATATTGAAATAATGCAGTTTAAGTATATCATTTCGTTTTAATTCGGTTGGACCAAACTTTTTCTGAATTTCTCTGAAAAAATCATCCAAACTAGTGCATCCATTATCAAAAATCCCGATGTCTGAAACCTTAGCATTTAGACTTTTATCAATTAAATATTTCAAATTTGAAATCACATATTTACTATTTAGATTTAATGATTTCATTGATTTTACCGAGGTATTTAAGGCAATATATAATGTCATTATAGAATTAAACACATCATTTATATCACAATCTGGAAAATATACAATTTCATAGGATAAAATTTTTGATAATGCTTTGTTATCAACATAACTCCTTTTTAGGAAATATAATGGAGTTCTATTATGAGAATGTATGACAGCTACTGAATATAAAAATGCATTCTTATGTCCATATCCTAATATTCTCAAACCAAGTTCTAAATCTTCAGCATATGCTATTTTTTTGAATTTTAGATGAGAAAAAACATTTCGTCTTAAAAGACAACATACATTCTCCAATCCTCCAAGTTTTCTTTTATCCAGAGGTGATAAATCAGTTAAATTTTTCATTGATGGTGAGATTCGATCATTAAAAAAATCCAATCCCCTGTAATGATTCCATAATGAATGACAAGAAAATATATCTGCATCACTTCTTGGTACTTGTCTACATGTAGCAGCTGCAATTTCATCATCGATTTCGAGCACTTTTACCATATCATACAACCAATAATCTCCAATCGGTATTGCATCCTGAACCGTAAATAAAATATAATCCCCAGTAGCTTTTTCTGCTCCATAATTCCGTGTTTCACCGTGATTAAATTCATCTGGTTTTATGCAATAAACTGTTGCACCAAACTTTTCAGCCAATTTTACAGTATCATCTGAAGACCCACTATCAATTATTATTGTTTCAATCTCTTTGATTCCTTTTTGCCCATTGATTTTTTCGAGAGTGTACAAAAAATCTTGCCCACCATTTTTTGTCGGTATGATAATTGAAACTTTTTTTATAATCACATCAAAATCATCCGAACGAATAAGGCGTTGCATGTTTAATTGAGACATAGGTCTACATTTGTATAATTTCTTTGAAGATCTGTATTCATTATACTTAAATCTAAAAGTTTTCCAACCACTTCCTACTAATATTCTGCCCCCTGTCAAACAAAGGTCATACGTAGTCCTTCGCTTTGTCCCATGCGGGAAAATCCTTTCTACAAAACCAAAGTGGAATTTCATCAACAATCGCCATACGATGCTTTGTTGCATTGAGTGCAGTGCATCGTTGAGTTCAGTAACCTGTGCATCACGGGCCTGCAGTGAGTCGTTGAGTTCAGTAACCTGTGCATCACGGGCTTGCAGTGTATCGTTAAGTTCAATGACTTGAGTATCCCTAATTTGCAGGGCGCTGGTGAGTTCAGTGATCTGCGCATCCCGAGCTTGCAGTGTACCGTTGAGTTCAATGACCTGAGTATCCCTAGATTGCAAGGCGCTGGTGAGTTCAGTGACCTGAGTATCACGGGCTTGCAGTGCGCTGTTGATTTCGGTAATATTTTTATCTTTGTCCCCAACAGTGCTGGTTAACATACCAACTTGCTTTTCGAAATCTCCAATTAAAATATTAGAGACATCAACAAGATGACTACCGATATTATAGATTTGATGATTTAGTTTTTTATCTGAAGCAATCGCTATAAAATATAGAGGAGTTTTCCTTTCAATGTCAGAAAAATAAAATTCTTTATCTTGTTTTTCGATTATAAATTCCTTATAGTCAGAATACTGGTACGGAGGAAGCGACCAGATATTTGATGAACTATAGACTTTCTGTCCGAAAAATATACAACTACTAAAGTCGTTATCCAACAATTCTCTGAAATCATTGAAATACAATTCTTTTTTATGAAAGGGATTATTAAAATCGATATCGTCGCTGTAGGTTTTTTTGTTTGGCGAAGATACAATAAATACCCCCTCCTTATTTAGCAGTCGTTTTACTTCGGATAGGAGTTTCTCATGCTCTTCTACATGCTCGATTCCTTCAAAGCAGACAATAACATCAAATTTTTCATTTCCTTGTATTGGAATTTCCAATATAGAGCCTTGAATAAACTCTAAGTTTTGTGTTGTATACTTGTTGCGTGCATGCTCCACAGCATTTTCATCTATCTCTACCCCCACAACATATCCAGCATTTTTTGAAAGTGCGTGACTACCATAGCCTTCGCCACATGCCAAGTCCAGTACTTTTTTTCCTTTTACAAATAGTGAAGCAAAAGCATACCTGTGGATATGTTCATAGTGAATTTGTGCCCCTTCCATCCATGGTATAAACCGTTCTCCAGTCCATTCAAGCATATTGTTTATTTTGTCATCCCCTACTTTAGATTTTCTAGAAATAAAAACAACAGAATTATATTTAAAGTATTTCAACAGATTTTTTTCTTCATAACACTGTTGGTAAACTTCATATCCTTCCTGTGTATTCACATTTGGCATTTCATCAACATCATAAAATTTAGTATGTAATGCTATTTCTGTTGGAATGTTATTAGATTCAAGAAAATCTATTATGTCATCACCAAAATCTGTATACACTAAAGCTCCTTCTTTTCTTAAAGGATCGCCATGATAAATTTCAGGAAATATATTTATTAAATTTCCTTGATTATTAATACTAGCTCTTTTTACTGTCTTTCTACCTTCATGTAAAGGAATGGTAAAAATATGTAATCCGTCAGGTTTCAAAACTCTATGAATTTCTAAAAAGGCTTTTTCTGGATCAGATACGTGCTCTAGAACATCTTGTGTAATTATTAAATCAAAAGTATTTTCTGAAAATGTTATTTTTTGCAAATCTTCACATTTTATTCCTGATTTATTTATTGAACCAGACGGAACATCATCAAAATATTCTGAGCAGATGTAATTTGGCAATTTTTTTAAAATATTATTAATTGGTCCATTGCACTGTGCTTCGAAAATATGTAAGTCCTTTAACTGTAATGCTGCCTCAGAAATAGATAAATCATTTCCAATAAAAGTATCTACAATGACGTTCGCTAAATCTCGGTTTCTTTTGCTTCCACCACATATTGGACATGAAGTTTCTCTTAAGCTTTCAGAGGGGATTACTTCTACGAGATTCCCACAAATATAACATTTTTCAGACATTTATTAGTTCCAAAATTATTTTTTTACTTTATAACTTCAATGACTGACATAAGGTCTACAAGTCCATGTAATTCCTTGTCTTTTGTAACAGAAAATGTCAATATTTCATTCTGCCAATCATAAAATCTGTTTCCATCTGAATATGCTATAGCAGGAGAAATATGATAGAGTCCTTCATTTAATCTCATATATTGTGTAAATTTTACACTAATTTTCTCTCCTTTTTTAAAAATACCAAAATTCATTTTCATAGCCCGTGTATTATTGCCATAAACACATAACCCATCTTCTTTTGTAATCATCATTCCGAATATTGGATTAGTTATTTCTTTATGAAAAATAATCTCTAATAGAATTTTACTATTTTCACCAGTTTTTAGATTTGTAGTTTTTTCTCCCTTCTCATTATTAAGTTCTGTTCTAATTATTTCTGCATCCATTGTGCCATATCTTTTTGGTTGAGGAGAAATTTTTCCTTCTTGTTCATTATTTACTACTGGAGATTCGAGTTCTTTTTGTTTAGATGATAAAATTGCATGATAATGGTCCACTACCTGTGCAGATGTACCATTTCCAGTAATTTTACCATTATGAATTAATATTGCATTTTCACAAAAATTTTGAATAGTATTATAATCATGAGAAACTAGTATAATTGTTTTGTTTTGTTTTTTGAATTCTTTCATCTTCTTTAGGCTTTTCTCCTGAAAATTCTCATCTCCAACGGCCAAAACTTCATCTACCAATAAAATGTCTGGATTAGTTGCTACAGCGGTAGAAAATGCAAGCCTGGTGTACATTCCGCTTGAAAAGTTTTTCAGCTTTGCATTTCTAAATTTTTCAAGTTCAGCAAAATTAAATATTTCATCAATTTTATTACTAATTTGTTTCTTACTCAAACCAACAATTGAACCATATAAGTACACATTTTCCTCAGCAGATAATTCTGGTTGGAATCCCACACCCAATTCTAAAAACGGAGCTATCCTGCCGTTCACTTTCACATTGCCGCTATTAGGATACAGCACTCCAGCGATTATCTTCAATAATGTGCTCTTCCCACTCCCGTTCTCCCCAATAATGCCCAGAGTCTCTCCCTTTTTTACCTTAAAGCTGACATCCCGCAGTGCCCAAAACTCTTCATAGCTGTAGGAACTGCCCGTAATTTTTCCGATGATGTTATCGTATACAGTTGTTCTTTTTTCGTGAGGGATCTTGAAGCGCTTGGATACGTTGTTAACTTCGATCATATACTCGCTTTCGTTATCGGTGTCAGTTATGGGATTGAGCTTGAACACTTCTTACACCTCTTCTGCGAATCTGGGAGATAATTTCCTGAATATCATGGTTCCAATAATTAAAAATATCAACCCGCACATGGCAACGATTATAAAATCAAGTGCTGAGGGAATAGTATTATACAACAGGATATCCCGGTACATAACCATCAATCTGGTAACCGGGTTCAACATATAATAAAACATATACTTCTCAGGCACAAGGGATAAGGGATATATTATCGGAGCCAAGTAAA